>JGI12053J15887_10000454_pt1 | contig 16633 bp, 20 predicted proteins | sample MedBloCAOM1_O3_FD_15887 | JGI IMG/M metagenome (IMG submission 15887)
GGTCGCTGCGCAGCCGCCGCGCAGCACCATCTGGTTGGCCATGAACTTGCCGTTGTATTCGCCGATCGCGCCCGCCGGCTCGCGATAGCCGGGATAGGCGACGTAAGGAGAGGCGGTCCATTCCCAGACCTGGCCGATGCCCTCCACCGCGCCCGCGCCGGTTTCCCATTCCTGCTCGCGCGGCAGGCGCTTGCCTGCCCATTTGGCGAAGGCCGCGGCCTCATAGGCGCTGACATGGCACACCGGCCGGGCCGGATCGACCGGCTCGAGGCCGGAGAGCGTGAAGACTTGCCAGGCGTCGCCGTCCCTCTCCCAGTAAAGCGGCGCCTGCCAGTCGCGCTGGCCGACGCAGTCCCAACCCGCCGACAGCCAGAACTCCGGTCGCCGGTAGCCGCCGTCTTCCATGAAAGCGAGATATTCGCCGCAGCTCACCGGCCGCGTCGCGAGCGCGAAGGGTTCCAGCCAGACGCGGTGCCGGGGGCCTTCATTGTCGAAGGCGAAGCCTGTGCCGTCGTGGCCGATTTCCAGAAGCCCGCCTTCGAACTCGCGCCAAGCGAGCGGCCGCGCGCGGCCCTTCGGCGCAACAGCCGTTTTGTAAGCGGGCTTGAGCGGGTTCTGGGCCAGCAGGTGCTTGGCGTCCATCAACAAAAGTTCCTGGTGCTGCTGCTCATGGTGAAGTCCGAGCTCGACAAGGTGATCGATCCGGTTGTCACTTTTTGTCAGCAGTGCAGCCATCGCGTCGGAGACGTGGCGGCGATAGGCCAGGATCTCCACGACCCCCGGACGGGTGATCATGCCGCGCTGCGGCCGCGGGTGCCGGGGACCAACCGCCTCGTAGTAGGAGTTGAAGAGATATTCATAAGTCGGGTCGAACACCCGGTAGTCCCGCGCGTACGGCCGCAGCAGGAACGTCTCGAAGAACCAGGTCGTGTGCGCGAGATGCCATTTGGTCGGACTGGCATCGGGCATCGACTGGACAGTTTGGTCCTCCGCCGACAGGGGCGCGGCCAGGTGCTCGGTCACATTGCGGACAGACAGGAAGTGCTCGGCGCGGGTCGAGCCGTGCGCCGGCACGGGACGCGTTATCAGGTTTGACACGACACCTCCGCACCGGTCGCAACGGCGGGCGACAATAGGCGGTTGCAATGCTCCGGTCGCACACTCACTGTGCACAGCCTTCTCTCGTCGACCCGAGGACGCAAGTGCCGATTTGTGAGATCGACCCGTGGCGCACTCAATATTTCGAGAATGCCGCCTGCCCCGCAGACGTTTTCATTCCCACTGAGGACAGCGACGGCTGGCTCTGGAACCCCAAGCATCGCTGGATTTATGACAAGCTCGCCGTTGCCGTGAGCCAGGGCCTCAATGCTGCACCGCACGGCATCGCTCCGCAAAATTATCCCGTGTTCTCCAAACCGATCTACAACCTAAAGGGCATGGGCGTCGGCAGCCGCCCGCTGGCATCGGCCGACGACTACGCCGACGCCTACCAGCCCGGTCATATGTGGTCGACCCTGCTCGAAGGCAAGCACATCAGCAGCGATGTTGCGCTGATCGACGGAGCGCCCCAGTGGTGGCGCCATGCCGGCGGCATCGCCTCCGGGGGCGGGACCTTTGACGGCTGGGAGGTCCGCGCCGAAGCCGAGCCCGCTGTCGAGGAATGGTGCGGTGCCTGGTGCCGGCGACATCTCAAGGGCTACACCGGCATGATCAATCTCGAGACCATCGCCGGCCGCATCATCGAGGCGCACCTGCGCTTTGCCGATCAGTGGCCCGACCTCTACGGCGCGGGCTGGGTCGACGCGCTGGTCCGCCTCTATGCCCGAGGCGAGTGGCGGTTCGACGATTCGGAGCGACGCACCGGTTACAGCGTCGTGCTTTTCGTTTCGCACGGGCCGCACTATCGCCATCCACCGCCGGAGCTGCAGCGTAAGGCGGCAAGCCTGCCAGGCATCTCGAGCCTGCAGATCACCTTTCACGAAAACCTGCCGCCCGGCCGGCATGCCATGCCGCCCGGTGGCTTTCGTGTCGCCATCATCAATTGCTGGGATCGCGCCGCCGGCGATACAGCACGCGAAATGCTGCGCGCGCATTTCGAGTCGTCGGCCGTCGGCACGTCCGGCTAGAGGTTTCGCCTCAGGAAGCCGGCGAACAGGCTGACGATGAACAGCACCAGCGCAACGACGAAAAGTATTTGCGCCATGCCAGTCGCCGTCGAGGCAATCCCGCCGAAGCCGAACACCGCGGCCACCAGCGCGATCACAAGGAACATCAGCGCCCAATACAACATTTCCCAACTCCTTCGAGTTTCGCCCGGTCAACGCCCGTGGTGGCAGGCCGGTTCCGATAAGCGGCCGGGCAACCCACGCCGCAATGCGGCGTTCCCCTCCCAAGTCCCTGAAACAAGGCAAATGGAGGCCCCATGGAACGCGAACTCACGCCTGTCGAGGCGCGCAGCGGCGTCGTTAGCGGTCGCATCGTCACCGTCCTGGCACTGTCGTTCGTCGGCGCCGTGATTGCGCTGGCCCTGGCTTGGCTGTTCCTCTTCCCAAGATAGGCTGGCCGATCGAGTCGAACTAAAGTGTGCCCATGAAGGTTTATTTCGTCGGCTACATCACCGCTCTTGTGGCGCTGCTCATCTTCGATACCGCTGCCTATGACCTGACGAACCTGGCGACGCTGCGGGGCTGGCCTTGGCCCCTGACGGTGAGCGTCGTCGACCTCGCTTGGGGCGGCGCCGTGACGGCGACCGCGGCGGCTTTCCTGGCGACGCGCGCCGTCTGAAAGATCAGTGCTCGTCGTTGTACTCGGGATGACGCCGCACGAACGCCGCGACGAAGCTGCAGGCCGGTACGATCTTGAAGCCGCGTTGGCGCGCATCGTCGAGCGCGGCCCGCACCAGGCGCGCACCGATGCCCTTGCCTTCGTCGGCAGGCGGCACCTCGGTGTGCGTGAAGATCGCGCGATCGCCCTGCTCGCGATAGACGGCCACGGCGAGACCATGCTCGGTGTCGAGCTCGTAGCGGCTCTCGGCTGCATTGTGTCTCACTATCATGTTCGGTCGACCTCCCAGAACATCGGGTAGTCGGATTGGATCAGTCCTTTGAGGTCGCTGCGGTAGCCGGCCGGGATGGTGAACTGACCCCACATCAGGGACGGAACCAGCTCGTAGGCGATGACCTGGATCTCGGCTGCGATCTTCTTGCGCTCGTCGAGCGTGGCGGCGCGGGTGAAGGCCTTCAATAGATCGGGGATGCGGTTGTCGCACGACCAGCCGGGAAAGTCGTTGCAGGTCGCCGCGACGTAGAAATGCGTCAGCGGCGAGTACATGTCGGTGCCGTTGGAGTAGACCGGGAACATCGACCAGCCGTCCTTCTTGGCGCGCCGCGCCAGCACGGTCGGCCAGTCGCGCGGCTGCTGTTCGACGGTGAAGCCCACGTCGCGCATGTTCTGGGCCAGCACGCGCGACGCCGTCTGGCTGATCGAGCCCGCGACCTCGAGGACGATCACCGGCTCGCCCTTGTAGCCCGAAGCCTTGAGCTCCACCTTCGCCGCGGCGAGGTCGACCTTGGCGACGCTGGCGCCGGCGTCGGTGGTGAGCGGCGTGCCGCACATCCAGAACGATGGGCACGACTTGCTGCGGTACTGCTCGGGCACGCCGATCGCCGTCAGGGTCGCGTCCTGGTCGACCAGCTTCCACATCACCTTGCGCACTGCGGGATTGTCGAACGGCGGGAAGGCATGGTTCAGGCGGAAGTTGCCCTGGAACTGGTGGACGCCGCCCAGTCCTATCAGCTTGACGCCCTTGTCCTTCTCGAGCAGCGGCAGCNTGTCGAACGGCAGGTACTGCATGTAATCGATCTCGCCCGCCATCAAGGCGTTGGCGCCGGTCGACTGGTCGGGCATGACGCGCAAGGTGAGCTGGTCGATCTTGACGTTCTTGCCGCCGGCCAGAAAATCGGGCGCTTCCTTGCGCGGCACGTAGGCGGGATTGCGCTCCAGCACCATGGCGCTGCCGGGCCGCCACTGGTCCTTCAGGAAGTGGAACGGGCCGGAACCGACGGGATCGCCGATGCGCTGGTCGGCCGGCGTCGCGGCCAGCCTGGCCGGCATCATCACCGGCAACGGCGCATTGGGCTTGCCCAGCACGTCGAGCAGCAGCGGGAAGGGCTGCTTCAGCACGAGCTTCAGGGTCTTGGGATCGGCGGCGTCCAGCGAGGCCGTGTCGGCCATCAGCATCTTGCCCAGCGGGTCACGCATTGCCCAGCGCCTGAGCGAGGCCACGCAATCCTCCGCGGTGACCGGATTGCCATCATGCCACTTGAGGCCATCGCGCAGCACGAACGTCCAGGTAAGCTTGTCGGGGCTGCTATCGTAGCTCTCGACCATCTGCGGCTTGATCTCGCCCCGCTCGTTCATGGCGAACAGCGTATCGAAGACATGCAGGCCGAAGGTGCGTGTGATGGTCGCCGTGATGACGTGCGGGTCGAGGATGGTGACCTCGGATTCCAGCACCACCGTCATCGTCTTCGCCGCCGCACGCGCCCTGCGCGGCCTGATCAGCGCGGCGGCTCCCAGCCCCGCGCCGCCGGCCAACATCGTCCTACGCCCCAAACTACTACGCATACTTCACCCCTCGCTCAGAGGCGGGCAGCGTAGCCGCGAACGAGCCCAAAGCGAAACGGGCCGGTCCGCCTGCTTTCGACAGGAGGACCGGCCCCGATCGCGTGGCCGGCTTTTAAGTGTCGCGGCCGTTACATGTCGCGGGAGCGCTTCTGCTCCCAAGCGCTGACCTGGGCCTCGGCCTGCTCATGCGAGATGCCGTAGCGGGTCTGGATCTTGCCGACGAGCTGATCGCGACGGCCCTCGATCTGCAGCAGGTCGTCGTCCGTGAGCTTGCCCCACTGCTCCTTCACGGTGCCCTTGGTTTGGCTCCAGCTGCCCTTGATCTTCTCCCACATCGTCTTGGTGTCGGTCTTGACGGTCTCGGTGGTGGTGGTCTGGGCATGAACGACCATCGGCACGGTACCGGCGGTCATTGCGGCGCAAGCGGCGAGAATGGCGATCGAACGCATGGGTGACTCCTATGTGTGAAAATCGGCGCTAGGTGCGCGTGCCCGGTCAACGGGATTTCGAGACTCAGGTTGCCCGCCATCGGCCCGATCGCAGCAAAATCAAGGGGCGGTCAGGACCACAACGACTTCAGGAACAGGGCGACCGGAATGACGATCAGGATCGCCATGTAGAGATCCAGCAATTCCCCATGCAGCGGCCCTTTGTCGGTGTCTCTCGACATCACTTGCGCAGGCTTGGACAGGATCGTTCGCATGGCGGTACCCCCCATCATGGCTACAGATCTGCCTCAGAAACGCCACGAAGCCGCCCCGGGTTGCACGGCCTGCGAAGAATCAGGACGGAGCCGCCATTCGGCCTGCGTGATCGAGCGCCTGCTGCAAATCGACCGCGGAATAGGGCTTTGAAATGAACTGGAGGCCCTCGCCCTGTATGCCGGACCGGCCGTAGCCGCTGGCAATGACGACCGGCAGCGTGGGGAACTGCCCGCGCACCCGCGCCGCCAGCTCCTCGCCGCTGATCCCCGGCAGGCCAAGGTCGGTCAGGAGCAGGTCGAACGACCCCCCGCGCGCCAGCAGCTCAAGGGCTTGCTCGCCGCTGCCGACGCCGGCCACGAAGCAGCCGAGCTGCTCCAGCATGTCGGTGGTCGACATGCGCAGGACGACCTCGTCCTCGACCAGGAGAACGCGCCGCGGCCGACCCGGCGGCGCCTCTTTTTCCGCGGTCTCCGGCGGCTTGGCCGGCTCGGCCGGCGGCGGCGGTCGTCGCGCGGCTAGCACGCTGCGCAGCCTGGCCATGAGCTCCTCGCCGCGATAGGGCTTGGTGATCATCGGATAGTCCGGGCGGTCCTCCATGGGAATGAGGTCACGCGCATAGCCCGACGTCAGGAGCACGGCTATTTCGGGCCGACGCCGTTGCGCCAGCGCCGCCAGCTCGATGGCCGACATCGATCCCGGCATCACGACATCGGTGAACAGCAGGTCGAAGGCCGCGTCGCGTTCCAGGATGGCTGCCGCCACGTCCGGGTTCTCCGCGGCGACGACGCGGTAACCCCAGCCGGTCAGCATGTCGACCACCGCATGCCGCACCTCGTCATTGTCCTCGACGACCAGCACGCGCTCGCGGCCGGCCGGCGCGTGGGCCGCCCCGGCCGGCGTTTCGGCGAGCGGGTCCAGGGTGCGTGGCAAATAGAGCTTCACGCTGGTGCCCTGTCCGATCGCACTGTCGATCCGGATATGGCCGTTCGACTGCCGCACGAAGCCGTACACCATGCTGAGGCCGAGGCCGGTCCCCTTGCCGTCGCGCTTGGTGGTGAAGAACGGATCGAAGGCCTGGGCCGCGACTTCCGGCGGCATGCCGGTGCCGGTATCGTCGACGGCGACCATGACGTAAGGCCCCGGCGTGACGTCGGGATGGAGTGCCGCATAGCGCCGGTCGAGCGTNGCGTTGGCGACCTCGACGGTCACCGTGCCGCCCTCCGGCATGGCATCGCGGGCATTGATCGCNAGGTTGAGGATGGCGTTTTCGAGCTGTCCNGGATCGATCCGGGCGTTCCACGGATCGTCGGTGACCCGCAGNTGCATGGCGATGCGCTCGCCCAGCGAGTTGCGCAGCAGGTCGGCGAGATCGGTCACCAGGCGCGCGACATTGGTCGGCTGCGGCACCAGCGGCTGGCGACGCGCGAAGGCCAGCAGCTGCTGGGTCAGGCGGGCGCCGCGATCGGCCGCCGCGGCCGCGGCGTGGAGGCGCGCCAGCATCGCCGGATTGGAATTCACCGCGCCCTTCATCAGGTCGAGATTGGCCTGGATGACCTGGAGAATGTTGTTGAAGTCGTGCGCCATGCCGCCGGTGAGCTGACCGGTCGCCTCCATCTTCTGGCCCTGCCGCAACGCCATCTCGTCGCGCAGCTTCTCGGTGATATCGACGAAGCGGACGACCGCACCCCCGCCTGTCATCGCGCCGCGCGAGACTTCGTAATCGCGGCCCTCGTGGGAGGCGCGAACCGTTTGCGACCGGCCGGGCACCTCGGCGTCGAGCTTCAGCGGCGCGAGCAGCGCGCGCACCGCGGGCAAACGATCGGAGAGCAGGTGATCGCGCGTCAGCGCGGCCTGCTTGACGGGATCCCAGCCGGAGAAGCGGACGAACGGCTCGTTCCAGGCAACGACCTTGCCTTGCGGGTCGATCACGAAGATCGGGTCCTGAAGGCTTTCCAGCGTCGTCTGCAGCAGCCGCGACCGCTCGCCCAGCTCACGCTGCGTGTCTTCCAGGCGGCTGGCACTGCGGACGACGATATACATGCCGACGATGAGGCACAGGAACGCCCCGGCCATGACCAGCAGGCCCGCAATGTCGGACTGATCCTGCTCCGAGCGGAGCATGGTCAGCCGGCGCGCCAGCAGGAGTCTCTGCCCCTCGATGAAGGAATTGGCGATCTGTCGCAGCTGATCGCTGGTCTTGCGGCCCGCTCCGGTGCGTTCGAACGACAGGGCGGCGTCGCGGCCGTAGAGCTGATAAGTCGTGACCGTGCTGTTGAGCTGCTCGAGTTTCTCATTGGCGGCGGCGCGGAATTCCCTGACCTGCTGCATCGTGTCGGGATCGCTGGCGGCCGCCGCCTCGAGCTGGCGCAGTTCGGTCTCGATGCGCAGGCGCGAGCGCTCGTAAGGCTGCAGATCGGCGACCTCGCCGCTCAGCAGGTAGGCGCGCTGGCCGATCTCGGTGTCCTGCAGCGCGATGATCGCCTGGCGCATCAAGGCCAGCGTCTCGTAGCTGCCGACCACCAGGCGCTGCTGGCGGGCCGCCGAGTTCGAATGGGTGATGGCCAGCATGGCGCCCGTGCCGATCAGCACCGCGATGGTCAGCCCGACGATGACGCCGGTCGAGCGCGCCGTAACACGCATGCTACGCATCGGTCTCCGGCTCCTCGGGCTTCGCGAAGGTCACGCTGACCCTCGTGCCCCCACCTTCGCGCGACGATACGTCGGCCTCGCCGCCGAGCTGCATGGCAAGCCCGCGGATCAGCGTCAGGCCAAAGCCGCTGCGGACATCGGGCCTGATCGCGCCGCGCGGCCCGGCCCCGTTGTCCTCGATGATGAGCTCGACCATGCCGGCCTTGTCGCCCGCCTCGATGCGGATCTCGGGCGCCGCGACGCCGTCGAAGCTGCGGTCGAGCGCGCTGCTCACCGCCTCGGTCACGATCAGCCCGACGGGAATGGCGATGTCGGGGCCGACCGCCATGATCGGCGCACGGATGTGATAGCGCGGCTGCGCAAGATCGGGCGCACGCCGGCCCACCGAGATCTGCCGCACCAGGTCGCTGATGAACTGCTGGAAGTCGACGAGCGCCCAGCTCGACCGTTCGTAGAGATGCCGATGCAGGATCGACAGCGTGAGCACACGGTTCTGGGCGTCGCCGAAGAAGCGGCGAATGCGCGGCGAGCGGATCTCGCCGGCCTGAAGGTTGAGCAGACTGGAGATCATCTGCAGGTTGTTCTTCACCCGGTGATGGATTTCACGCAGCATATGATCGCGCTGCTCGAGGCCTGCGCGCAACTCCGCCTCGCGGCTGGCGATCGCCTCGGCCATCGCCCTGACGCCGTCGCTCACCGAGGCAAGCTCGGGCGCCCACGAGCCCTGACGGGCAAGCTCGATATCCTCGCCACGGGCGACGCGGTCGGCGAAATTCTGGATATAACGCAGCGGACGCACGCACCAGCGGTCAGCGCCCAGCCAGACCGCCAGCAGCGCACCGGCGAGCGCCAGCACGACCGCGGCGAACCCGCCCCAGCTGTCGACCAGCCCCGGCAAGCCGTCGGCCACGCCGGCCACGCTCACGACGAAGATCGAGTTGCTGGCGAGCGGCAGAAGGTGGAATTCGTAGAGCGAGCCGTCCTGGCCGTAGTCGCTGAACGCCGTCTGGCCGCCGACGATGGCCGCGGCAACCCGCGCGGGCACCGGCAGCGCGCGCGTCGCCAGCGGGTCGCCACCGATCGAGCCGCCGTTGCGATCGACCAGCGCCACCGCGACATGCTCGGCCGCTCGCACGGGTGTCACCAGATCGCCGATGGTGGTGAGCGAAATGCCGACGGCGCACATGCCGCGGAACGCTCCGTCCTGCAGGATGGGAAGCGCCACCGGTATCACCGTGCGTGGCGCCACCCGGCTCGCGACCTGCGCTCCGATCGTGAACGCCTTGGTGTCGCGCACGAGGCGGAAGACCTCGCGGTCGGTAAAGCCGACGCCGAGCGCGGTAGGCTGGGTGGCGCAGCGCGCCACGCCCTCCGCGTCGGTGACGAGAGCCGACGAATACTCCCGGGGAAATTTCCCCAGCACGTTCGTGAGATAGGCTTCGCAGCGATTGATCTCGGTCGGTGACGCGTCGGGGTTGGCGCTTTGGCGAACGGCATCCTCGGCGCAGACGGCTTCGAGCAGACGGCGCGAGCCCTCGATCAATGTGCGATAGCGGGCCGCCGCCAGTTCGGCGGTCGCTGCGACGGCCTCGCTCTTGCGAAGATCGGCAGCGCGCTGCCGATCGACGGCCTGCCAGGCCGAGAGGGCGAGCGCGGGCAGCACCGCGACGATCACCGCCACGGTCAGCTTGGTACGCAGCGACCGTCGGGCCATCGGCCCGACCTTAGATCGAGACGGTGTCGAGCGCCTGCGCGATCGCCGCGCGAAGAAGATCGGGATCGAACGGTTTGGAGATGACGAAGGCGGGCTCGACCTGCTTGCCCGTCAGCAACCGCTCCGGATATCCGGTGACGAAGATCACCGGCACCGTCATCGATCGCATGATCTGGTTGACCGCTGCGATGCCGCTGTCGCTGCCGCGCAGCTGGATGTCGGCGAGAACCAGATGCGGCGAATGCTGCTTGGCGAGCTCGACGGCGGTCTTCTCGGTCGCCGCGATGCCCACGACCTGATGACCGGCGTTGCGCACGATGTCGGCGACGTCGAGGGCGATCACCGCCTCGTCCTCGATCACCAGCACGCGCACCGCCGCCACGCGTTGCAACTCGCGGCGCGCTTCCTCGAGGCTGCGCTCGGCGGTATCGGCTTCGATGCCGAGAATGCGCGCGGCGTCGGCAACCGTGAAGCCCTCGAGCACGGTCAGCAACAGCACCTGGCGCTGCAACGGCGCCATGTCGGTCAGGGATTCCTTCAGGCGCCCGCTCACGCTGTCCTCGCCCGCGCCTTCCTCCAGATTGCCGAAAGGCTGCCGCAGACGATGAAACAAGGTGAAGACGCCCAGCTTGGTATCCTCGGCCTTGGTGATCAGGTCCGGCTGGGCCATGACGACTTCGGCACAAAGCCGTACCCATTCATCGCCGCGCTTCTGCGAGCCGGTGACGGCGCGCGCGTAGCGACGCAGGAACGGCAACGTCCGCGTGATCGCCTCGGACATTTTATTGGTGGCTGGACTATCTGCCACGACACTCTCCCTCGTCTCTCGCGTGCCCCGTCACGACCGGCCGGCGGCCGGCCCGCTCCTACCGCTCGGGTTCGCCGTCGCAATATACAGAATTACCATCGTCCTGCGGGGACAATCCGTGAAGATGTCTCCGCATGGACGATGTCATCTAGCTTGCACGTAGCTCAACGTTCCGGCGCGGTCACGGCGCCGATAGTCGCCCCGGCAGCACCGCCGATGACCGCTCCGGCAACCGGGTTGCCCACCGTCGACCCGATCACCGCACCCGAGCCCGCACCGATCGCGCCGCCCGTAAGGGCGCGGTCGACCGGCCGGTCGCCGCAGGCAGCGGTGAGCAGCGCCAAGCCGGCAACGACCACCGTAACTTTCAGCGATTGATTGATCATTATTATCTCCATGTTTCCTATTGGGGCCGGCGCCACTAGTGCAGCCAACCCAAAGCCCACATCAGCAGAAGTACCGGGATCGGCACTCCCAGGAGCCACAGCACCGCCGCGCGTCCCATCGATCGTCCTCCGCAAAAACTCGAACTAACAACGCAGGATGACGTGGTTGGTTCCCTGTGGGCATCTACATGCGGTTCACCCACGTGTTGACCTGACGCTCCGCCTCATCCTTGGCGATGCCGTAGCGTTCCTGGATACGGCCGACGAGCTGGTCCTGCTTGCCGCCGATGACGGTCAGGTCGTCCTCGGTCAGCTTGCCCCACTGCTCCTTCACCTTGCCGGTGAGCTGCTTCCAATTGCCTTCGATGCGATCCCAATTCATGATTCGCTCCTCTCGTGTGCAGATGCGCTTCCGCGTAGTGCTTCCCAAACGCAGGGCTCGCGCGCGTGGTTGCGCGATAGAAACCCTTTGCGCACGGTCGATCGATTGCCCACATAGAAGCACTAAAGTTCCGAAATTCACTGCGCCGCGGGAGCCCGCCACTCGATGATTAAGGACGACATCGTGGGGTTGCTTCCGGACCTCCGCGCCTTCTCGCGCTTCCTTTGCCGCGAGCGCGAGGCCGCCGACGATCTCGTTCAGAACACTGTCCTCGCGGCGCTCGACAAGCAGGCCCAGTTCACCGCCGGCACGAATCTCAAGGGATGGCTGTTCACCATCATGCGCAACCGCTTCTACTCCGACCTGCGCACGGCACGCCGCCGCCCGACATCGATCGACGACGAGGCAGCAGCGCCGCTGGCCGCGGTCGACAATCCCGAAGCCACGCTCGCCTTGAAGGAACTGTCGTCGGCGCTGTGGCAGCTCAGCCCGCAATCGCGCGAGGCGCTNGTCCTGGTGGGCGCCGGCGGCTTCTCGTACGAGGAGGCGGCCGCCCTCTGCGGCTGCTCGGTTGGCACCCTGAAAGCCCGAGTGTCGCGCGCTCGCAAGCAGCTCGCCGGCCGCCTGAGCTAGAAAAGCTCTTTATTTCAANATGTTNGAAGGTGTCGCAGAAGCAATGTAACCTTTCCATCGTTTGGGCATTGGTTCGACACTTGCTTTTCATGTCGGGAGACATTCATGGCCATCGCAACGAGCAACGACGTCGACGATTTCCACGAGCAGCTGAAGGCGATCCTTCCGCGTCTGCGGATCTATGCCCTGTCGCTGACGCGCGATCGCGATGCGGCGGATGACCTGGTCCATGACACGGTGATCAAGGCACTGACCGGACGGCGCAGCTTCCAGCCGGGCACCAACCTCGCGGCCTGGCTGTTCCGCATTCAGCGCAACGAATTCATCTCCGGCCTGCGTCGCCAACGGCCGAGCGTTCCGGTTGATACGGCGATTGCCGAATCGCTGTCGCATCCGGCACATCAGGACAGTGGCCTGATCATGCGGGAATTCGTGACCGCGTTCGCCAAGCTGGTGCCGACGCAGCGTGAGGCGTTGCTGCTGGCCGTGCTCGAAGGCTTGCCCTACGAGGTCATCGCCGCGCACACCGGCGTCTCGGTGGGTACGGTGAAGAGCCGCATCTCGCGCGCCCGCGACACGCTGGAGCGCCTGCTGCTGGAGGGCGAGAGCCGTCCGCAGTCGACGGGCGTGGAGCCGCGCACCGAGCGCGATCTTTCGGACGAAGCCGACGAGGCCCCCGCGGCCGGACTTTAAAACCCTGACGTTCAGGCGTCGCGTAAAGGTGTGGTATAGTCATGGATGGTCCTTGGGGGAGAGATCAATGGCTGAGGCGCGAGCCCGCGGAATGGCCCTCATTCCCGGGAAAGTACGTCATGGCCAATGACGACAAGCCGCGCAGTGGCCGGGGCAACGATATGCCCCGGCCGCGTGCGAAGGCATCGACCGAGCGTCCATTCGACATGTGGCTGCAGAAGCAGCTGCACGCCATGTACGACGAGATCGCGGGCGAGCCGCTGCCCAGCGATCTGCTCGGCCTGATCGACAGCGACGCTGCCAAGGCCGGCGATCAGAAAAAAAGCGACCCCGCCAAGGGCAAGAAGTAGTCGCGCGGAACTTTCGCGGGTGACCGGCCGTTGTCCGGGCCCACCCTAACGGAGGCTTCCACCATGCTCGCCAGCGAAGACAAAAAGAAGGCGCTGACCAGCCCCAGCAGCGTGTTCAAGCATCCCGCCGACGTCGTCGCCTGCGGGGATTTCACCAAAGCTGAGAAGACCGCCATCCTCAAGCAATGGGAGCTCGATGCGCGTCTGCTCCAGGTCGCCACCGAGGAAGGCATGAGTGAGGGCGAGCACAGCCTGTTCACCGACGTCAAGAAGGCCCAAGGCAAGCTCGATGTCGACGTTCTCGAAGAGGACGGTGCGCCGACCAAGGTCGGACCGTAGTCCCGCTAAAATCTCGGGCGAGAATTTCGGGCAATAAAAATGGCGGCGGCCTTTCGACCGCCGCCACCCTTATCCGCCACCCACCGGTCAGCCCGGCCGGCGCGCGGCGGTTTCTCGCTGCTTGAGGCACCAACGGTCTCTGCTGTTTCCGGTTCCCCGCCTTCGCTATACAGACCCACCATCGATGGGGGAGAAGCGGGCATGAAGCTTTTCGATCTTTCCGGCCGCGTCGCGGTCGTCACCGGCGGCAACGGCGGCATCGGCCTCGGCATGGCGCTGGGCATGGCTGAAGCAGGTGCCACGATCGTCGTGGCCGGCCGCGACGCCGCCAAGAACCAGGCCGCGGTCAAGCAAATCCAGGGCGCCGGCGCCAAGGCGAGCGCGATCCCGGTCGATGTGCTCAAGGAGGAATCGTGCCGGGCGCTGGTGGCCGACACGGTGAAGGCGCACGGCCGGCTCGACATCCTGGTCAACAATGCCGGCATGAGCATCCGCAAGCAGCCCGAGCAGTACACGCTGGCCGAATGGCACACGGTGATGGACAGCAACCTGACCAGCGCCTTCCTGTGCAGCCACGCCGCCTATCCNGAGATGAAGAAGGGCGGCGCCGGCAAGATCATCAACATCGGCTCGATGATGTCGATCTTCGGCGCGCCTTTCGCCACNGCCTATGCCGCGAGCAAGGGCGGCATGGTCCAGATGAGCAAGGCGATGGCCACCGCCTGGGCCAAGGACAACATCCAGGTGAATGCCATCCTGCCGGGCTGGATCGATACCGCGCTGACCCGCCGGGCACGCGAGCAGATCACCGGTCTGCACGAGTCGGTGCTGAAGCGCACGCCGGCCGCCCGCTGGGGCGTGCCCGACGACTTTGCCGGCATTGCCGTGTTTCTGGCCGCCGCGGCGTCAGACTTCGTCACCGGCGCCGCCATCACCGTCGACGGCGGCTATTCGGTCCAGGGCTAGGCTTAGGGCGAGGTCACCGCGCAGCTGGCACGGTTGACGAACAGATCGACCTTGGGGCCGTAGATCGTCATGCCGACGCGAATGCCGGGGCCGACCTTCGGCAGCAGCGCGTTCGTCTCCTCGACCAGGTTGCCTGAGTTGGTGAACCGGCAGTTGATCACCGGCACCACGACGCCGGCGCTATTGTTGTCGAGATAGAGGACGACCTGCCAGCGCTTGCCGGGGACCGCGCGGAGCGTGGCGTCGCCGAGGTTGACGATGGGAACGGTTGGCCCCGCCGTGATCGGTACGGAATCCAGCGGCACCACGCTCGGACGTTGCACGACGACGCCCCGGACATAGACGGCCTGCCCCAGCGGATCGAAGGCGAGGTCGGCCGGCGTCGGTGGGCCGCTTTGCTGGCCGACATTGAGCGGCGTCCAGATCTGCCCGGTCTTGGGGTCGCGAAATTCGGGAACGCCGGGCGTCACCGGCATGTCGACCTTGCTGCGCGGCGCTTGCGCGTGCGCCGTCGACGCCATCGCCAATCCGACGATGCAAGCCAAGATGCTGAACGCACCGTTCCGGTATTGCCGCATGGCCATCCCTCCTCGTCTAGGCGCCGCCGCTCGATTGCGGAAAGAAATTTGGATTGCGCCGCAATTCGGCGCTGCGTGCTTCAATCGGCAGGGCTTTGAGCTGCATGAAGTACGATAGCTGCCGCTGGGCGCTCTTTTCGTCAAGGTCCTTGCGACTGATCTGCAGGCAACTCTCGAGATCGCCGTTCATGGCATAGGCGAGAGCCAGGTTCTGGCGCACCCGGCCGTCGGCGGCCGGGCTGGCCGCCAGCGGTGCGAGCTGCGCGATCGCCTCCTGCGGCTGCCCCGAGATCGCCAGCGACAGGCCGAAATTGCTGCGCAGCGGCGAATAATCCGGCGCCAGCGCGATGCCCTGGCGGTACTTTGCCTGAGCCTCGGCGTGGCGGCCCATCATGTCGAGCACCACACCGTAAGCGTTGAGCGTGCGGTAGTCGCGGCCGTCGGCCAGTAGCGCCGCCTCGAGCTGCTGCTCGGCCAGCGTGGGCTGGCCCATCGAGATCAGCGCCAGGGCAAGGCCCCGCCGCGCGGTTTGATCGCTGGTCTTCTTGTCGAGTACGTCGCGGAACAGGGCGGCAGCCTCGGAACTCATGCCGACCGTCAGGTAGGCTTGGCCGAGCCCGAGCTTGGCCTCGACACCGTTGGGCCGGGCCTCCAGGGCACGGCCGTAGAGCGGGATCGCCGTATCGAGATCGCCGGACTTGCGGGCCTCATCGGCTTGCTTGACCGACGAATCGTAGCTGTCGCCCTTGGAATCGCCCCAGATGTCGGCGCCGCAGGCGGCCACGACGAGAGCCAAGCCCGCACTCAAGATCGGCGCCAGCTTCATTCCAACCCCAAATGCCCGTCCCGCTCCTGCGGAATCTGTCGGGCCGCTAGGATATCAAAATCTTGGGGTCAACCGCAACCAAAGTCCCAATAGTTGGGGACAATTGCTTGAAATCGCGGGACAAACGATCCTCATCATGTGAGGGCGAACGTCGACATGATGGCTGGCGCCAGCAGTACGGTGATGAGGGTCGGCAGAATGAAGACCATGAGGGGCACGGTCATGAGCGCCGGCATGCGCGCGCCCTTCTCCTCGGCCTTGGAGGCCCGCGTCTGGCGGAACTCCTGGCTCAGGATGCGCAGCGAGTTGGCGAGCGGCGTGCCGTATTTTTCCGTCTGACGGAGCGCGTTCACCAGCGCCGCAATGGCCGGTGAATCCGAGCGCTCGTTCATGTTCTCCAGCGCCTGCTGGCGGTCCGGCAGATAGGTGAGCTCGATGGCGGTCATCTCGAACTCGGCGGAGAGCTCGGGCATCGGGTCGCGCATCTCCTTGGCCACCCGGCGGAAGGCGGCGTCGATGCTGAGGCCGGCCTCGACGCAGATCGTCAGCAGGTCGAGGCCCTCCGGCAGCACCAGGGTCAGGATCTCTCGCCGCTTGGTGGCGACGTTCGTGATGTAAAGGTCGGGCAGCATGAAGCCCGCCAGCACGGCGCCCATGCTGACCGGTAGGATCATGTTCTCCGGGACGTCGATCAGGCTCGAGGTCGAGGTCAGCAGGATCATCAGAAAGCCCAGCGTCAGCGGCAGGGCGAGCTTGATGAAGATGTAGACGACGGCGGCGTCGCGCGACACGAAGCCGGCGCGGCGCAGCTTGCGCGTCGTCTGGTCGGCGGCCGCGCCGCGCAGCAGGTTCAGGCGGTCGGCGAGCAAGCGCATGACGCCGAGCGACGTCGCCGTGGGAGATGGCTTGGCCGATCCCGCCTGCTCGCTGCGCGTCTTCATGCGACGCGTGCGCAACGCACCCAGCCGCCCCTCGATCG
>JGI12053J15887_10000455_pt1 | contig 16631 bp, 9 predicted proteins | sample MedBloCAOM1_O3_FD_15887 | JGI IMG/M metagenome (IMG submission 15887)
GAGTTCGTCGCAGCGACTCTGCACTGTGCTTCGTCAATTCATGATATTCGAGCCAAGTCATGTAGCGTGAATCCTGAGATCACCATGCGGGCAAGCCAGACATTTGAGTAATCGTTGATTTCAATTGTCAGCTAAAAGAGCGTATCAAATGATGGTTGCCGAACATGCCCGACTATAGGGTTACCTGACATTGTGGAGTTCAAAAAGTCGTGGGCCACAGCCACGCAAAAAGCGTCTTGTCCGGGACGGCTGTTTCACGATTTCCGCAGGACGTGCGCGCGGCGACTTCTCGCCGCCGGTGTTCCGCAAGTAGTCGCGCGCGAACTCACTGGGCATCGCACCTCAGCGATGTTCGACCGCTACGCAATTGTGTCGAGCACCGACGTGCTCGCGGCGCAGAAGAAAGTCTCGCTGTTCAGAAAACAGGCATAGTTCAGGCATAGTTGCCCCCAGAAGCAGAAAAGGCTTCCGGTTGGAGCGCCGGAAGCCTTTTGTTTTCTGTGCCGAATTGGTTGCGGGGGTCAGATTTGAACTGACGACCTTCGGGTTATGAGCCCGACGAGCTACCAGGCTGCTCCACCCCGCGTCATTGATACTACGCCTCTTGCTGCACTTGCGCAACTTCCACCGCGTCAGGTGGCCATTTAGGGCCCAAAATTCTTGCACGTTGACGTGCAAACTGTCCGAGATGCTCGGCCAAAACGTGAGCGCAGATGATGAGGCGATTGAAATCCTGCCGTGCCCTAAGAGTTTGGACACCCAAGCAACTGAACACCACAGTGACGCTAACGCGCTGCAAGCCTGGCACGGAACATTTTCATCGAGAAGAGAAGAACAATTTGATTATGCACTACGCAAAAAGCTCATTTGGTCAGTTCGCAGTGGTCTCGTGTTGCCGCCAACCAGGTCCTCGAAGTGCTCGTCCCGCTATCTGGCCGGTCAACCTGCCATCTTCGAATTCCAACTTACCATTCACGAAAACATATTTGACGCCTACGGCAAGTTGCGCCGGTTGCGCATAAGTAGCCGCATCCCTAATGGTGACCGGATCGAATACGGTGATATCTGCGAAATAGCCTTCCTTGAGCAGACCTCGATCTAGCAGACGCTCGCGTTGGGCCGGTAGAGATGTCATTTTGCGAATGCCTTGTTCCAGCGGAAGCAAGTGCTGGTCGCGGATGTAGCGTCCCAGGAATCGGGGCATGGCGCCGAAAGCGCGAGGGTGTGTGTGCGCTTCGTAAAGCGGCCCATCGAGCGACATTTCGCCGGCATCCAGGCAGAGACTGGTCCACGGTTGCTTTAATCCAAAGACCAGGTCGTTCTCGTTGGCCATGAAGTAGAGGGCCCCGGTTTGTCCTTTGTCCGCAATGATGAAATCAAAAAGCGTATCGAGCTGGGATTTCTTTTGTGCTTCCGCGATTTGCGCGATAGTTTTCCCGTCAAATTTCTTCAGCTCGGTATTCTCCACCCCAGCAACCATTACGCCAGCGCCTCCACCGGTATCGAAGAAAAGATTCTCCCAACCCTGATGGTCGGCGGCCATTTCTAATTTGATCTTCACGCGTATTGCTGGGTCGTGAAGGCGCTGCAAAAGTTTTTCCATTCCACCCTCGGCCACCCATGGTGGAAGACTGGAAGCCAGCGCCGTGCCGCCGGCGATGTACGGATACATGTCGGCCGTCACATCTTGCCCCGCATCTCGCGCGGCCTGGATTTGCGCGACGATTTTGTTCATGTTGCCCCAACGTGTTTTGCCGGAAACTTTTAGATGGAAAAGTTCAACCGGCAGCTGAGCTTCCTTGCCGATGCGCAAAGCTTCCGCAATTGCTTCCGGCTCGCTCTGGCCCTCGCTGCGCATGTGCGTCCCGTAAATGCCGCCATAGCTCGAGGCAACTTTCGCCAGCTCGATCAACTCTTCCGTTTTCGCATAATGTCCAGGAGGATAAATCAGAGCGCTCGATAGACCGAAAGCACCGTCCTGCATGGCTGCAGCGACAAGAAACTTCATTTTATCGAGCTCCGCGGGCGTGGGAGCTCGGTCGACTTCTCCGAGAACTGCTTCGCGTACCTGAGCGGCACCAACATACGTGCCGATATTTAATGGCGTCCCGGACTTTTCGAGGCGCTCGAAATAACCGTCAAGAGTGGTCCAGTCCACTTTTAATTTGTAATGGTCAAGAACGGGCTGCAACGCAGCAAGGGTAAGTTCATTTTGCGGCGCGATCGATCCACCCTCGCCGGTAATCTCGGTGGTGATTCCTTGCGAAAGCTTGCTGAGTGAACGGTTATCGATGAGCAAAGAATCTTCCGATTGCCCCAGCATGTCGATGAATCCCGGTGAAATCACTAGTCCCTTGGCATCGATCACGCGGGTGGCACGAGCATTTTGCAAATTTCCGATAGCCACGATGCGATCACCCCGAATTGCAATATCTCCAGAGACCCATGGGTTTCCGGATCCATCGATGATGTGGCCATTCTTGATGAGCACATCGAAATCACTACCGGTGGATGCAGTTCGCTGAGCCTGGGCCTTCGGTAACGGTGAATCGTAAGCGGCTGCAGCGATTTCTCCCAATGCTTCTCCGACGATTTTTTGCGTGGCGTCCGGATCATCGAGCGGGACCGAAACCATGTTGACGTAAAGCGCGAGAATGAGGTGTTCTCCCCTGGCAGTGTCCATGTAGCCTGCGAGACCCTTACCGGTCACCATCATCTTTTTATTTAATGCGTCATACAGGTTGTACGTTCCCGTTTTTGCGTGCACGTGTCCGGCTGCAGGCGAATTCACCTGTATTTTGACCAACGTCCCATCTTTTCCAAGGATCGGCATCCCCCGGTAAAAATCGTTGTAGTCTTTCTGCTTAGACATATAGAGAAGGTATTGCACCATGAAGTCCGGCGAAAAATAGGCATTGCCACCGGCGCCGTCACTTTGCGCTGCGCCGCGGAGATCCAGACCCGCCTTGGTAAGAAAATCATGTTCGACATCGAAGCCAGTCTGATCGATGTCCGCGTCTTTGTGGGCGACCAGGGCCCCAAGAAGAAACGGCATCGAGCTGGCATGCACGTTCTGGCTGACCTTCAGCGTGATTTTTACCTCCTCTTTCAATGGCGGCGAAACGTGCTCCGCCACCACATTTTCCGGTGTGTAGTTCTTGGCCAGCGCTTTGAAGTCGAGCTGTTCCGCAGGAGCGGCGAGCGCTGCGGATATGCCCTGGTCCTTCAGAGCTTCCCTGAGTACGGTTGCAGCAAAACGGCTCGGCTCTGGAACAACGAAGGAGGCCATGACAGGCTTTCCATCGGAAGGGAAGTTACCGGTGAGAGTTACGGTTCGTGAGCCGTCAGCATTAAGTTTATCGTCACCATATTCGACGGAGGCTTTGGACCCGGCCTTTCCTGTGGTCGCCTCGTTGATGATAGTGATGTAGCCGGTTTGCGGCGCGATCTTTAATTGCACAGGAGATTTGTCAGTTGCGCCCGGACTAACGATCACATCGATGATGTTGTCGTTGACCACGACTGGAGAAACGACTACACCGGTGCCCAATTCGCGGTAGCCTTCGGGGAAAAGCGAAGCATCCACGAGTACTCGCCCCTTGATTCGCTTGATGCCTTTGGCTGCAATCTGTTTGGCAAAATCTCGTATGACCGCCAGCGGATCGCCCGGCAATCCCTTGCTGTCAGGTCCGCCGTACGAGTGATCCTCGTCCTCAAAGATGAGCGTGTCGTCGGGCTGGACGCGATTCGACAAATCCAGATCGCCGCTCGCGAGCAGTATCAGATCACCTTGCAGTGTCCCATCTTTCCCGATCGGCCCGGTGCGATAGATTTTCGTGTGAAAGCGATAATCCGCACCGAGAACTTCGAGCATGGTTCCTTCGCTGAGCAACTTGGTCGTCGAGCCCGGCACAAAAAGCTGCGAAGCATTTAATTTGTAAATCACTTCGCCGCTGTCGGCAGTGATGAATTCGAGACCGAAGCGCGAATGAGCAAATTCCGGGCGGTCCATGACTTTTTTAATGCGCTGTTCCAGTGTGTCGCTGGATTGCGCAAGTAAAGGGCGGCCACAACAAATAGTTATCACCGCGAGCAAACCCAGGGAAAACCTATAGACCAGATGTTTCGTTTTCATGGAGTCCGCGTGACCTCATTTCGCCTAGACCAAAAATAGATTCCAAATACCAAGGCAACGAGCGGCAAAATCGCGCCGAACTCGTCGATGAACCATGCTGTTTTACCGGTATCGCGGGTCAATGGAGTAAAAATCCCTTGGACGTAAAGATTGTGGCTCGCATGCAGAATCGTTCCGGTCCACAGGCTTCCTGATTTCAGCCTCATCCAGGCGAACACGAAGGAGATGGAAATTACCATAACGGTGAAACACGTCAGGCCATACCACGTCGGCGTACCGCTGTTGTAATCGCCCCAGATCAACAAAGGATAGTGCCAGCAACTCCACACCACGCCACTGATCAAGGCTGTGCCAGTGAATCCGATGCTCTTGAAAAGTTCCGGGACCAGGAAGCCGCGCCAACCAATCTCCTCTCCGAGCGCGGACGCTGTACTCTTGACCAAACCAAAGCTTCCCGCCAGCAGCACGTACAAAATCGTGGATGCGAAGGGCGAAACGTGCAATCCCATGCGCGAAACAAGTTGATTCATGAATTCGTGGTTCGGGAAACCGCCCAGCCCGAGAGACCACACAATGACATAGGCGATCGTTGCGTACAGCAATGGTGCAAACCAGCTTTGCACGGCGTACTTGGTCTGCGGCCATTTCCATCCGAGATCGGCTAGATCCCGACCGTTGAGCTTGAGCGTAGTTATAGCTGCGAGTGCTGGGCACCACATGATGCCGAAGACATAGAGTCCGCCACCGGCGCCCAAGGTATGCGCCCTGAGCATCAGGAAGTAAAAAACGGAACTAAACGCAAAAACGATAAGCAGGTACATCCCAACCTGCTGCCGCGGGCTTTTCGGCTCCGACATTTGCACCTCCCTCGTGAATCGATCATTCAGTAGTCTGCTGGTGTAACGCGAACTATGACCCAGCGCATGCAACTTATGCCCAGGTTCTCTTCCTCAGAGAAATCACGCGCGATTCATGGCATGACGGGAAGCACTATGTATGACTCCATACCCGGCGTCGAATAGATCCGCTGAGTGGCTGCGGTAAAATCGCTGGCCTGCGCTTTGTAAATACTGGGAACGAATTTCTGCGGATTTCGATCGATCACTGGGAACCAGGTGGATTGCACTTGAACCATGATGCGGTGCCCCTTCAGAAAAACGTGGTCGTGATCGCGTAACGGCACATTCCACTCTGTCGGTTGATTTGGTACCAGTGCGTGCGGCTGTTCAAAGCTTTTCAGGTAACGTCCTCGGCGTACTTCCATGGCTATCGGCAATTCGTACCCGTTCAGCGATTGAGCGTATTGGCCAGGCTTTGGACCCTCCTCGGGGTTCCATGCCGGTTTCTGCGCATCCTGCGGATACACATCGATCAACTTCACGACGAAATCGGAGTCAGTGCCTGAGGTAGAGGCAAACAGTCCCGCGGAAAGCTGACCCGTGATAACCAAGTCGCGGTCGAGTGGCGCGCTGACGTAGCTCAGCACATCCGGACGATGATCGACAAAGCGCTGATCGGCGACTTCCCAGGTGCGCCAATCTCCGGCCGGATACGTGGGAGAGATCGGGCGCAAACGATACGGAACAGGATTCGCCGGATCCGAAACGTACTCGCGAAAGGGTTTGTTGGTATTTTTGTCTTTCGGGGGCTCGAACGAAAGTGTGCCATCGGTGTGGAAATACAGCTTTGTTGGTTTAGCTTCCTTCGGAGGCCAAGCCGCATACGTATGCCAATTGTTCGAACCGCTTTGGAAAGTCGTAGCCTGCCACGCAGGTTTTTCTCCCACTCCGTGCAAATAATAACGGAAAAACGGAGCTTCGATATTTTCCCGAAACTCGCGCGCGGTTTCATGCCCGCCAAAAGGAAGGAGGCCGATGGAATCGCCTTTCGGCGTTTGCCACTGCCCATGGAACCATGGGCCCGCGACGATAAAATTAGTGTGATCGGGGTCATCTTCTTCGGCGTGACGGAAGATTTGCCATGGACCCCACGGATCCTCCTGATCCCAGAAGCCGGCTACGTTGAGGTTCGGTACTGTCGAAGCATGCAACTGACTGACCCAGGCCTCCTTTTTCCAAAACTCATCGTAATCGGGATGCGCGACGGTATCATTCCAGTACGGAATTTTGCCGTGCAGATATTTTTCATTAATATTTGAGAGCGGGCCAAGACCCAAATACCACTCAAAAGTGTCGTAGGTTTCGAACGTAAAGTACGTATTTTTATTTTTGTCGGCTTGTTCCAGCACGGCATATTCGAAGTCATAACTCTCGCGCAACGCGCCGTACCGGTGGTCGTCGTCGTTCATCCACTGGTCGACTGGCGAAGCTTGTTCACTGATGGCTTTCAGCGCCGGGTGGGGACGAAGCAAAGTGAGCCCGGTAGTTAGGCCGTCGTAAGAAACGCCGAACATTCCCACCTTACCGTTATTGTTGGGAACGTTTTTAACTAGCCATTCGATCGAATCGTAGGCATCGGCTGTTTCATTAGTGGCCTTGGGATCATTCAAATTCACGTAAGACGAAAGTTCGAAGTAGCCTTCCGACTTGAAGCGTCCGCGCAAATTCTGAATGACGAAGATGTATCCGTCCTGCGCGAATTCTTTCAGAGAAGCCGGCGTTTGTTCCGGAGCCATTTCCGGCACTCCATAAGGGGTTCGGCGGAATAAGATCGGCAGCGGCTTGGTCTGGTTGAGGGGGGCCATGATGACGGTTTGCAGGTGCACGCCATCGCGGACCGGAACCATGACTTCCTGATACTTGAAAACTGGCTGCCCCGGGGAGGGCGGAGCCTCTTGGCCAGCGGCTAAAGCCACTTCGATGAGAAAAAGAACAAACACAAGTCTAGCGATGCCCATTCGAAAAGCTCCATTTAGAAGATGGTTGCCAAGAAATGAAAGTGAGCAGTCGGCAGCTGATCACCGGCAAAACTTGCGGTCTTACCTGACAAGATGGCTGTCGACGCGACTGTAAAGAACGATGTAGCTTGCACAAGTCTCAATCAGTAGTGCAAATCAAAATTGAACATGTGCCAGTGGTACGCAAACCAGAAAAATCCCACACACGCGACAGCTAGCAACACGTTCCACACTCGATACCACGCCCATTGCTGCTTGTCGCCCCACGTGACCACTGCGGCCAGAATTGCATAGAGCGAGCCAAGCGCTCCCAGCACGCCAATCACTTGTATAAGATGCAGCCACAGATCCCCATGTGGGCCAAGCCCGCCGAGCTTTTCCAATGACGAAAAGGCAATCGCGAACCCGATCACGAACACTAGGTCCAAGGCGCAAATAACGCGAAGAATCAGCCTCATGCGCCTGCCGCGCGGATCGAGAGTCAGTGGCTTCCCATAATGCCGACGTAAAATCGCGGCTACTGGCCAGAACAGCAGCGTCAGCGCAATCACACCGAGACTGGAGCCCAGGATCACATAGTTGAAGATGGTCTGGTTCAAGGGATTTTCGATCTTCTGAAAAACCATGAAGGGATAGTCGATGTAACAGATGAACCGTCCATTGGCGTCCTTGACGAACGCAAGTTTGTCCTGGCCATCTACATCACGGAACAACATCGGGCCGATTTCGCGAAAATGCTTGGGCACCCCGTTGGGATTCTTGAAGGTGTCGTCGACAAAAATGGTGTTGTCCTTCTTGTCCACCACGATCTTGGCTTCACCAAGAAGGGTAAGTACCGCGAGAATATTGGTTTGGAAGCCGCGGCTGATTTCGTACAAACCCGCCACCTGCTTGGCGTCCTCTGCAGCCGTGGCGAGCGTCGGATCATTCGGAACCGAAAAAGGGAAGTAGCGGTCAAGAAATTTCTGGAACAGAACCTCGCGTGGGCTTACGTCATCCCGGCCGGCACTGTTGTACGAAACAAAGAATCCAACATTCGCATCAGGGATCAAGTGCAAGTCACTATGGAAGTATTCCGTATCGCCGCCATGTCCAATGATGCGATGGCCATTGCGCGATTCTTCATAAAAGCCCAGAGCCTGAGCGTTCATGGTTGCAGGCCAGCCATCCTGCCTTGCGTGCATTTGCAACGCGGTTTCAGGTTCTAAAATCTGAACGTCACCATAATGCCCGTTCTGCAGGTGCGCAATCATGAAGTGCGACATAGACTCTGCAGATGCGGACAATGAACCTGCTGGAGCGACCTCTATATTTTCGAAAGGTTTTGCTCCCTGGGAAGCCCGGGTGTAACCGTTGGATATGAGCGACTTGAGGTTGTGGGGCAAAGGCTGGCGGAAAGTGGCGTGACTCATATTCAACGGCTGAAAAATGTGCTGCTCTACGTAGTCGTCAAATGGCTGGCCAGACACGCGCTGGACGATATACGCGGCGACCGTCGTGGCATAATTTGAATACGCCGGTATGGTTCCCGGCGGAAAAATCTGCTTCGGCAAATGCGTCGGCAGGTATTCCGCAATGGGTCGTAAATCCTTTTCCGAACCAACGAAAAGATCCTTGATGGTTTCTTCCAGGCCGGAGCGGTGCGTCATGATGTCACGCAGAGTGGTGGGCTCGCCAAATCTTGCCGGCCCTTTAAAATCCAGATAATCATTAACGTCACGATCAAGTTGCAGCTTGCCTTGTTCGACCAGCTGCATCACGGAAGTCCAGGTGAAGAGCTTGGAGATTGAGCCCGGCCGGAAAAGGGTATTCTCGGCGGACACCGGAATTCTTTTTTCGTAATCCGAATAGCCGTAGCCTCGCGAGAAGAGCAGCTGTCCGTCCTTCACGACGGCCACCACCGCGCCGGCAATATCAGCTTGCTCAATCTGCTGCGGCATGAAGCCGTCCAAAAAAATAGAAATATCTTCCTGCGTCAATGCGGGCGCTATTGGGGTGTTACTCGCCTTGATAGGAAGGCCTGGAGCAGCGGCCGGGGTGTGCTTGGCAGTCGGCGGTTTCAACACAGGGCCCTGGCCCCAGACCGGAGAGCAGACCAGCAAAACGCTGGACGCCATCGCAAGAGCTCGCTTCGTCGGGCGTGAGATTTCTGAACGCATAATCCCGTTTCTCCTTAGCGCACATCGAGCGCGTACGATGAATCAGTTACGAATTACAATCCTAAAAATCGCAAGATTCGTAACGGCCAACCCTACATTAAGACAAATAGTGATCCCGTTCCCGTGTTCAGATGCTGCATGCGACACGATTCCATAAGACCAAAAGAAAAACATGAGCGCGGGTATCCGCATACTTAGAACGTAATCCGTAGGCCGATCTGTCCTTCTCGGCCAGGCAGGGTTTGCGAAACCGTGCCCAACGTCGCAGCCTGGCTCTCCTGGATTTGGATCGCAGCGGGATTCGCGTTGTTGAAGAGATTGAAGAACTCGAACATTCCTTGTACCTGGAAACGTTCGTGGATGGTCCATGTTTTGGCAATGCGCAGATCCATGTTTACAAACGGTGGCGCCGTGAACGCGTTGCGTCCGGTTCTTAGATCGCGTATGCCGAAGTTGCCGTTGCCGTCCTGGTCCACAGGCTGGGCGGCCGAGTTGGTGTAGCGAAATCCGCTCTGCGCCCGAAACAAACTGCTGAACTGGATTTTCCACGGTAACTGCACAAGTCCGTGGAGTTCAAAGGTGTGACGCAGCGCGAATTCGGATGGGCCGCTGTCGAGTCTGGCGCCATTGTAAAAAACGCCCGCCTTGGGCACGTAGTTGCCGTTGCATGCAATAAATGCGGCAGTAGCATTTGTTCCACCCGGACATGTACCGTTCCCTGGGTCCGCCACGACTGGTGGGACTCCACGGAAGCTGTCAGTCGGGTAGCCATTAGCGCCTCCGATCGCACCTGTTCCCAGATTGGAGTTGAGCGCGTCATCATGTTCGGAGACGTAAGCATAGCTGCCTCCTAAGGTGAACCGCCGGCTCATCCGCTTTTCAAAGGAGAAAATTCCAGCGTTGTACAGACCGGAGTACCAAGGTCCAAAGCCATTCACCGCTGTGATGGATCCGCCACTGTTGTCGATGCGTGCCGCAAAGGGGAGATTAGTTTCTCGAAGGCCAAGGATGTTTTCGATCGCTTTATGGTAGTAATCAACGGAGATCACCAAGTTATTGCCGAGTTGCCGTTGAAGGCCGAGAGTGTAACTGCGGCTGAACGGGGTGGCAAAGCTGGGATCAATTGTTACGGGGAAATTACTTGGCTGAAAAACCTCAAACGATAGCGCGCCGAACGGACCCCAGAGCCAGAAACCCGGGGGCATTCCGACAGCCGTGTCCGCCGCGGTCAAATAGTCAGCGGGACTAAAACCAGAGACTTGCTGGATGTTGGATTGGTTTACTACGGAATTGATAGGAATGGGAGCGTGACCGGGGGCGATGACGTTATTGAGATGATCGATGCCGAACTGGGCCGGCACGCCCGGTGATCCCGGGCCAAAAGCATCGGGTGGTATGCAAAAATCAGGTTGCGTGGCCAACTGGGCGTCAGTTTCCGTCTGCGAAAGGCACAGACCAAAGAGTGCCGGAGCGATCGTCGGGACGCCGGAGAAAAGCCGGGGAAACGAAAGCGGTTGATTCTGACGAACGTCAGCTCCGCCAAAACCGGGGATGTCTCGAACCAGGCCGAGGCGGAAGTGATCATAGAAGAGACCAAAGCTCCCGCGGACGATTGTTTTTGGGGTAACGGACCATGCGAANCCAAGCCGCGGAGAAATGTTGTCAGCTTTGTTAAATGCGGAATCATAGTCCCAGCGGAGCCCGGCATTCAGCGTGAAGGTGCGCGAAACTTTCCAATCGTCTTGAAGCCATAAGCCATCGTAGTTGTTACGGAGCTTAATTTGATTGGCTTGCGGTGTCAGTCCACCTGTGGTGAGAAGGAGAAAGAACCCGGCGTCAACTGGACCAAACTGTTCGTAGTCGGCCTGCGTGGCAAAGAGTTGATCTTGCTGGAGGCTGGCTTCGACGCCATCCACTTGCGTGCGCTCAAAGTCCCAGCCGAATTTTACGGTGTGATGTCCGATCGTTTTGACAAGGCTGGCACCAAAGGTTGCGTACTTTTGATCTAAATTGGAAGGCGTAAATGTAGCGCCATAGTTCGGTGTTCCCACGTCTCCGAAAATGCCGCCNGTGTTGAAGCCGCTGAAGATATTGAAAATCGTGTTNGGACCCGCCTGGGGATGCGCTGCGCTGGTCAATGTGGGTTCGCGCCGATACTGCCCACGAAGGCTAAGAATAAACGGACTGGTAGAATTTCCGAAGGTTGCTGTATCGGTGAACCCCAGGAGAAGATTGCGATCACCAAGATTAGTGCGTGTGGAAGGCAGGGAAGTAGAAAGAGAGAGAGGATTGGTGCTGTTGACATGAACGTTGGTGTAGTTCATTTGCTCTGTGAAATGGTGCTTGCCGAGGACTTGATCGAACTTGGCGAATAAGCGAGTTTCGCGATCGGTGGTGGGCTCGTTGAAGCGCTCTTCGTTGTCGATAAGAAATTGAGGCGTGTTGTCAGGAGTAACGAAGTTGAGTTGGCGATTTTCGTGAATTCGTTCGGCGGAGGCAAACCAGAATACTTTGTCTCTGATGATTGCGCCCCCAGCAGCGGCATCATAGTCCCAGCGCAAGAGGTACGGTACGTCCTTCCCGGGAATATCCGAACTGTCGAGGACGTTGTTTCTGAAGTACGCAGACGCAAGGCCGTGCACGTCATTTCCTCCAGATTTGGTAATGACGTTAACAATTCCTCCTGAAGCATGGCCGAATTCCGCTTTGTACCCTGTGGTAATCACTTGGAATTCAGCGATAGTGTCTTGATTGAATTGCGCAGCGGGACCGCCGTTTAGTTCATTTTGGTTCGGCAAACCGTCAATGAGAAAACCCGTGTTGTTGGCACGCTCACCAAGAATCGGCGTGGCATTGTCGCTGTTGGCGTCCGCCTGGCGATTGATGGCTACGCCGGGCACGAGCTGGAGGAGATCAAGATAGTTGCGCCCGTTCAAGGGCATGTTCGCGATTTCCTGCGGAACGATGGTGGCGCCCGTGGACGAGGAGGTGGTGTCCAGAAGCGGAATCTCTGCAGAGATTTCTACGCGCTCCTGAGTGCTGCCGACTTGCAGTTGCACGTCAAAGTTAAGCGTGCGATTTAGAGTGACTTCCAGATCAGTAAATGATTCAGCGCGGAATCCGTCGCGCGCCACGGTCAGTTTGTACGTTCCGGCAGGCAAGCCGGGAATGTGGTATACGCCCTTGGCGTCAGTTGTGACGCTGCGGCTCGCGGCCGCCGTCGAACCTTCCATCCGGACTTCTGCCCCGGAAACCGCCAGCCCCTGTTTGTCCGTCACCGTGCCTTCAATGGTCGAGGTAGTCTGTGCCGCTAATTGTGGCNCCGGGAATAGCAGCGCCAAAATAACGCTGAACACCCTCGCACGGCCTATTCTCGACTGAACGGATGCATGACGTCGCATGTTTAAAAATCCTCTCATCCTGAAATCCCCGATTACGAAATACAAATCATTCGAGCCCGCGAAGTTCTTTTCCGTCTAACAATGCGTCGAACCAGCGATGATCGGCCCGATCCTCCTCTTCACTTCTGCGCATCAATTGGAGCGAGCGGGAAGTTTGCGTCTGCGCGCAGGCGACCAGGATTGCCTCGATCAACGCGGTGGCAGCCACATAAGAACCTACGAAGGACGAACTCGCGACCGGAACGATAAATGACTGATCGCACACCCGCGCGATGGGTGTCGATTCACTGTCTGTGATGCCAAAGGTTGGCGTGCCCTGCTTTTTTGCGCGGTGCGCTGCTTCCACGGTGTCCCGCAGGCACTGCCCAAAACTGATGGCAATGACTAAATCCTTGCGGGTCAGTGTGCGCACCCGGCGTTGCACATTGCCGGTGCTTCCAATAGGCGCTTCAGCTGCGAATCCGAGCGCCATCAGACCATAAGAGAGGTACCAACTGAGCGCTGCCGCCAGATCAATACCGATGACCAGGATTCGTTTTGAAACTTTTACTATCTTAGACAGCTCCTGAATCCGTTGGGTGTCGATCGTTGCCTGCAGAGCCTGAAGGTTGCGCATGTCGAGTTCCAGGCCATGGCGAATACGGTCGGTAACGGTCTTCTTATCCCGAGAAGCAGCTTTCAGGACCGTGTAAGGAGTGATTCGGGCTACGAAGTGAGAACGCAGGTCGGAAACGAATTCCGCAAATTTCCGATAACCGAGCACCTGAATGGTTCTAACAATCGTGGCTGCGTCCACTTGATACCGGGTGGCCATTTCGCGGGAAGACAGGAAATACGTGTCCTCGGGATTTTCAAGGATCAAGCGCAGCAGCTTTCGGCGGCTAGGACTTAACTGGTCCCGGAAACCTGCAAAACGTTTTTCGAGCGCGGTGGGCCCTGGAGCTCCATTTGTGGAACCCGCAACGGACCTGCCCTTCTTTTGGGAAGCGTTCACATCCACCTTCCTTGCGATTAAGGCTGGCCGAAGACTATTGCGTAGGAATTTGAACAAGCGAAATACAACGATTGTTGCACTTTGTCAAGTCATTTCAATACCTGTTGCACGTCAGCAATTTCTTGAAAGCATCCGTGGTCTTTGTCGCTGACGGCGCCGAACATCGAATCTGCCGAGCGGATACGTCGAAAGGCCAATTTATAGCGCATGTTAAGCCTGCCTTGGGCCAGCTCAGGCGATGCGAGCGACAAGTTTTAGGGCCGGCTATCGATATGCGATGTGTGCAACAAGTGTTGAATATCATTGACACAACGCAATACCTGTTGTATCTCCGATGTGCGAAATCAATTTTATTCCGCCGCACATCGCTAACCGAGGCAGCAGTTGACGAACACCCTGTGTATCCTTTGCTCTGAATGCCTTTTAAGGTGTCCGCTGACGCTGATCGCCGGCTTTGCCGTGATGGGTAGAGGCCGTCCTCTCCTGGAGCCTTATGAAGATTGAGGCCATTACCCTGCGTGAAATTCATATGCGCTTGAAATCGCCGTTTGAGACCAGCTTTGGAACGGTGCAGGATCGCCGCGTTTTGCTGGTGGAAGTAGTTGCCGATGGGGCAATCGGATGGGGCGAAGTCACGGCCCTCGAGACACCCGGTTACAACTCTGAGACAACGGACACGGCCTGGTACATGATTTCTGAGTTCATCGCGCCTGCGCTGATTAACCAGAATTTGTCTGCGGCGTCCGAATTTGCACCGTTGATGAGTACAATCCGTGGGCATGAGATGGCCAAGAGCGGTGTGGAGAATGCAATTTGGGATGCCGAGGCGCAGCTCAGAGGTATTTCGCTAGCGGAACATCTTGGTGGGACCTTGGAAGAAATACCCTGCGGCGTTTCGCTGGGGATTCGAGAAAATTCGGCGTCACTGGTCAAGAAAGTGGCGGAGGAACTCCGCCAGGGCTACCAACGCATTAAGTTGAAGGTTAAACCTGGCAAGGACTATGAATTCGTTGCCGCGGTTCGCCATGAATTTCCCGATATTCTGCTGTCCGTGGACGCCAACTCGGCATATGTATTGGAGGATGCCGAACATCTGAAGCGACTCGATGAATTTGGACTCCTGATGATCGAACAGCCGCTCAGCTGGGACGATATCTACACCCATTCCAAACTTCAGGCGCAAATTGAAACAGCGATTTGTCTCGATGAATGCATTCACAATACTGGCCACGCTCTTTCTGCCGTTGAACTGAAGGCTTGCCGGATTATCAATATTAAGCTTGGCCGGGTCAGTGGACATACGGAAGCGCGGCGGATGCAGGATGCATGTCGCAAGCGCGATATTCCGGTATGGAGCGGCGGAATGTTGGAATCGGGCATCGGCCGCGCGCATAACATTGCTATGTCCACTCTTGCAGGGTTTTCCTTGCCCGGCGATGTTTCAGCCAGTCAACGTTATTGGAGCGAAGACATTATTGAGCCCGAAGTGGAAGTGACCGCGAGGGGAACAATCGAGGTTCCGAAGAATCCAGGAATAGGGTATTCGGTGAGGCGCGACCGCGTGGAAAAGCTAACCGTCAGACGAAACGAATGGGCGCCACACATTAATTCGAGTAGCCACTAATAAAAAACCGAGCAACCTACCAGTCTTTATACGGCGTCCCATCAAACGGTGAGGTCTTATCTGAATTCGAATGCACATCCACCATGCCTGTGCCCGTCTGGTCAGGACTTAGTACTACTTCATCGAACTGCGGTTGCCAATCTTTTGCTTGAGTCATCGGATCGGTCGGCACTATCCGCAAATATCCGGCTTCCTGCAATGCCTCTATGGACTGCGGAGCGGATTGTTTATCGAGCGTATAGTTATCGATGGCCTGGCGCATCACCTGCAAGTCCTGCTTCAACGTAGCTTCGCGCGCGCGCACTACCGAGCGGTCATAGCGCCCCGCCGCAAGCCCCAGCAGAATAAAGATGATTGTAATTACAATCATCAATTCGATCAGCGTAAAGCCAAAGCGAGGCACACGGCGCGCCGAACTGGCGTTCGGGTTCATCACTCGGCGAATTTTCAATCTACGCATACTCGCTAATCACCAATCTGAATATTTTGTGCCGTCCTGCGCAGTACCTTGCGACTTCGAATAAACATCGAATACATTTTTCCCACCCCAACTCGTCGAGTCCGGGTCATCCTGTACGGCACGTAAACCCCATTCCGGTTGGCCGGTCATGGGATCTACGGGAATTCTGCGCAGGAATCGGATCTTCTTGTCGTTCGAAGCGCCCAGTTGCACGCCCTTCACCAGTGTTTCCAAATCCGGCGGATACCCTTCGCTGCCAAGTTCCACTCTGATCTGGTTGCGATCAGCGGCGTCTTTGTAACGGTCAATGGCATCCCGCATCTCGCGCAAATCACGGTGAAGTTCGCTTTCCTTGCTGCGAATAACCGTGAACTTGGCGATGGGCAGCGCCGCCGACGCAAGTATCAATAAGATCGCGGAAGCGATGATCAACTCGATCAGCGTCATCCCGGCTTCCCGCGGAACTCGGTGAGCCGGGAAAAACCTTTTAGCGTTGCGCGGCATAGCTGTTTAGCACTCTCACTAGGGCTGAACCTGCACGGTCGCTTCGCTGCTGACCAGCGGAATCGGTCTTTGCTGAGAGTCTTTGGCGTTAACCTGCACGATAGACAGGTTTGACGAGCCGGGCGCGACCCCCTTGATGACAATTCCCATCAGCGTCCCGCTTCCATTGACGCCCGGCGTATTCGGCTGGCGGGTCGCGGAGATAATGGCTTGGCCGTGTTCTTTGTCCACGCGCGACACGATGGCAATTTCCTGCGTGCCGCCAGACAGAAAACCGCCATGTTGGACTTCTTCGATGCTGACTACCGCCGGGTTGTATTGCAGCAATAGCGGTATCGAATAAAGGTCGTTAACGTTGTCCACCACAATGCCCACCGTGGTCGTTTGTCCCGCCTTCAGCGAAACACTTCTAGGCTCGAATCGTATTCTTGCGCCTTGTACGCCTTGGCCGGCGCCGGGAGCCGCTGCGCTTCCATCCGGATTGCTGCCGGTATTGC
>JGI12053J15887_10000456_pt1 | contig 16607 bp, 7 predicted proteins | sample MedBloCAOM1_O3_FD_15887 | JGI IMG/M metagenome (IMG submission 15887)
ACGGCTTGAAGGAGTTTTGGGCTTGAATTTCCCTGGCGCGACCTGCCTTCGAGCCAGAGCGGAATTCCACGGTGATGTTGACCTCCGACTCTACCGGCTTTCCATCGATCAACGTTTGGTCAAACTGCCATTCCCGCACGTCGCGCATAACTCGCGGCATCAACGCAAAATGGCCGCTCACGGGTTTTAAGTCCTGCACGCTTCCATTTTTGTCAACGAAGGCACGCACAGTTATCGCGTCTCCAGGGCGCGCGTTGCTGGCCGTCTCCAGTGCCGCGATTTGCGTGAGCAGTTCGCCGACCTTTAATTTTGCGATGGGTCCGTGACGATGCCAGCGGCTTTCGGCCGGCACCATGACAAATCTTTGCATTTCGACGGAAATGGAACGTCCGCTCGCGACGGACTCTACCGGCAGTCTAAGTAGGAATGATTCGTTGTTCTTTCTCGCTACCAGCATCACACCATGAAGCGGGGGCTGAGCATTGACTGGTGCCAAATTCGAAGGGCTGCTGGGTGCTGGTCGCGAGGAAGCGGATACGTTGAGATTGGGCCCAGCTTTTGTCGCGGTGTCAGCAGTTGCGGTGGACGCCACATTGGGCCTGACGTTGGGCGCGATGCGCGGGGCTGCGTCAGATGTACTTCGAGAACTAGAGGGTGTTACCGGCGAAGAAGCTGCCACCGTGGGTTGAGCAATGTTTGGATGAGTGGTCGAGTTTTCAGTGGCAGGAGTGGTCAAGACCGTTGCAGTGGAGCTCGAAGTAGTGCGTGGGACTGTCGTTGNTGAAACCTTNAATGCCGACGAATGGGGAGCCGCGACACTTGAATCTGCCACACCGTTATGGTTNGCAACGGGACTATTTCTCGCAATCTGATCATTGAGAGTTTCATGGAAAGTAGGCGGCGCCACGGCGGATTTGTCTTTAGCATCACCNCGTTGCGCTGATGCATCGGCATTTGTCGGCGCGTTCGTTGATGCGGCAAGAGTGTTAGTTGGCGTAGCGGGCCTGACGACTGCGGACGAAAAGGCGTCCTTTGTAACTGCACTAGCCTTCGAGTCCACTTTCGAACCTTCCTCTGCGTTTGGGTTTTTCCCCGTGACCGTGGAAGCCGCCGACTTAACGGCCCGAAGCTCTTGCGTGGACATGGAATTCAGTAGCTTGGTATCTACGAACGCGGGAGTAGATACGAAAGATTTAGTTGCGGCAGACGTTTTATCATCGTGCGAGTTGACGGTCGCGAGAGTTTCGACAGTTCGTGGCGAAATTGAATGAGGACCGGTCGCATCAATATCGCCGCTCGCAATATCGGGCGAATCGTCACGCGCACGGGCAGTTTCAGGATCGGGCGTGGCGACGTGCGAAATATTTCTCCCCGCTGTGGCAACGCGAGATAGCCACTGTTGCAGAGGGCGACGGCCAACAATAATTCCTATACCAAAACTGGGAATGGCGATCCACAACAACAACAAACCTAACGCCGATAATCCACCTGGCTTCGACCGCTTGCGCGGAACCGTGGTTACCGACGCCAAATCCCATTCATTCTCGCGGAATCTAAAATTGGGCTTGGGCACTTGCGAATACCGTGTTTCGGCGATCGTGCCTTCGGTGGGAGAAGGCTGTTCTTGAGCTGGACCCAGGAATTCCGGCGCCGTGCCTCCGAATCCGGTCAGCAAAGAAACGCGCGGCTCGTCAAGGCCTTCGGTTTTCATCGCGGCCGAGGCAGCGACCGCCGACTGAGCAGGATGCCACTGGTCAAGCAACCGGAGGCTGATTGCAGCGTCAGCAAACGCTGGCAATGTCGAAGTGCTAGGTTCCGAAACGCGCGGAACAAGATTGATGTCTCGCACACCTTCCTGAGCGAGCCACTCGCGAATTTGTCCGCGCTGTTCATCAGAAATATCTACCAATTGAATGCCGGCACGTTTTTTGGATTTGGTGGTCCACGCGATGCGTCCGTGAACTTCAATGCTCTGCGCCAATCCATTCATGCGCACGTGCAGGTTCGAATACGCTTCATCGCCTACCGGAATGGCCATGGAAATAGCCATTCCGTCATCGCTAACGTTCAGGACCATTCCGCCGTTTGATCCTCCGCAAGCGACATATATTAAGGATCTGGGGAGAACGCGCAGCTGCGAGCGTCGTTCGTGGATTCGGGTTTGACCGGTGGACTGCTGTGCGGAGGTGCTCACGATATCCTCACTAGAAGAACGCGCCTGCGGCGTTGCGACTCTGCGATATGTAACTACGGTCGGGGAGGAGGGCCCGTTCGGCGGCTGGAGGAAGGCGCGACACGTCCCTGGGCGGAACGCAAGCCAACGCGAATGTTAATTATAGCAGTCTTTCTAGATCGAATGCTTTAGTCGCTGACTTCCGCCAAACTCGCGCTAAGAAAATCATCCCCCACCGCCAGGTTATAGAACCCAACATGTAGCGGTAAGTTTCGAAGAAACGCGAAATATCTATCTAGTCGCGTTCCCAGTAACTTGCCGAGGGTTTCGCGACTGCGCCCGAGTCTGAGTCACTGTTTGCAGCGTCCCATGCCTTCCGCGAAATGGGCTCAACGGATTGTAACTTTTTTTGTTTCAAGGATTTGTTAATAGCCGGTAAATCCTTGGCGAGAACGCTTTCAAACTCCGCCCTAACATCGTCTAGTTCTTTCTTTAGTGAATCAATACGCGTTATCTGGTAGTCGCCTGGACGTCCCTCGTAATTCAGGATCGCGCCATACAGTCCGGTGGTCTTCTCGCGGATACGTTCTTCACCCGTAACCGCGCCGCCTTCTTTGGTGGCCACAATTTTTCGGCGGAGTTCTTCGACCTTTTGCGCCAAGTCATTAAGGCGTTTGGCAAGAACCGCGTCGCTTTTTAGAGTCGCAGCGCGGGCCAAGAGAGCGTCGTGAACCCCGTTGATGCGATCCACATCAAAGCTCATGTCAGCTAACAAATTATAAACGCGCATAGCGGCTTCAAATTCCAGGCGCCGATCTTCAGCGCTGAATTTTGCCCGCGGGTCCAAAACAACATTTAATTGCGTAGAGAACGTGTCTTTACCGCGTGTCATTTTGACTGTGTACGTGCCGGGTAAAACACGCGGGCCTTGGCTGGCTTCAAATGCGGCAGTAGCGGCAGGCGGAACACGCGGCGCCTTTAATCTCATCGGCCAATCCACCCTGCTGATACCTCGGCGATTGTTTGGCGGCAAGGTGTCCACCAGTTTGCCCTGAGCATCCAGGATTTCGATTTTCATTTTGCCGAAAATGTGGCGCTTCTTTTGATAGTAGGTGATGACCGCGGCGTCGGCGGGATTGGGCCCCGAGAACATCGCGCTTCCTTCAGGCCATCCTCCATTGGCGTTCAAGCGCTGCTGTGGTGGCTTGCCAGGAAGAAACCCGGCATCTTGCGCCATCACTTCCGGAGTTAGTTTCCGCAGGGGGGAAATGTCATCAATGATCCAAATGCCGCGACCGTGCGTGGCGATTACCAGATCAGACTCGCGAGGATGCACGACTATGTCGCGAACCGGAGCTTGCGGAAAATCGCGGCCTCGATACGGTGCCCACTGCTTTCCACCGTCGAGAGATATCCAAAGCCCGAATTCGGTGCCGAGAAAGAGCATGTTGGGTGAAACGGTGTCTTCCTTAATCACGTGAGCAAAGCCGCGCACCCCGCTATCAGAGCTAACAATGGGCGCCCAGGTTTTGCCGTAATCCGCGGTTTTATACACATGCGGGGTCATGTCGCCGAAAGTGTGCCGGTCAAATGCAGCATAGGCAGTGGCCGGATCGTACAAGCTCGCCTCCACCCATGAAACCCAGGAGGCCTTAGGCAAGTCAGCGACGTTTCCGACAACGTTTGTCCACGATTTGCCAGCGTCGCGGGTGATCTGCAAATTTCCATCATCCGTGCCAACCCAAATGGTTTGCGCTTCCCGCGGGGATTCGCTGATGGAATAGATGGCGGTGTGCATCTCAGCATAAGAATTGTCAACGGTTACGCCGCCGGACTCTTCCTGCTTCTGTTTTTCAGGATCGTTGGTGGTCAAATCGGGAGAAATACGATCCCAGGTTTGGCCGTGATCGCGCGAGCGGAATAAAAATTGTGCGCCAATATAAAGCGTGCCTTTCTCGTTGGGGCTCAAATGAATCGGCGTGTTCCAATTGAACCGCAGCTTCCCTTCCCCATAATTAGGTTCCGGCTTGATGAAACGCGCCTCCAGTGTGGTGCGGTTCACACGGCCGATGAATCCGCCTTGCGATTCGGCATAGATGTAGTTGGGATCGGAAGGATCGGCGAAGGCCCAGAAACCGTCGCCGTTAAAAAGATTTTCCCACCGGCTGTTTGTAATTCCCCCAGGGTATTGTGAGTCGCCTGCCCAGACGCTGTTGTCCTGCAAGCCGCCGTAAACATGGTAGGGATCAGCCTGGTCCACGCTGACGTGATAAAACTGAGAAATCGGGAGGTTGTAACCTTTCCACCAGGTGTTTCCGCCGTCGTAGGAATACCAGATGCCTCCATCGTCTCCGGCGATCAAATGATCGGTGTTATCGGGATCGATCCACACATCGTGGAAGTCGCCGTGAGCACTCTGGGAAATGGTGCTGAAACTCTTGCCGCCATCTTCACTCATGATCAGGACAAGATCGGGCTTGTAAATTTTATTTTCGTTTTTGGGATCGACAATCAGGTTGCCGAAATAGAAGGGCCGCCACACCATCCAGTTGCTGCGATCTCGCTCCTGCCAGGTCTTTCCGCCATCGTCGGAGCGGAATAGGGCGCTGCGATTGGATTCGATCAACGCGTATACAACCTCGGGCTTGGAGGGAGCGACCGTCACCGCGACGCGGCCCCAGGGCTTCGCGGGCAAACCTTGCGCACTTTTTTCATCCAGTTCTTTCCAGGTGGCGCCACCGTCGGAGGAAACGAACAATCCACTGCCGCTGGGAGCCGTGGAATTTTCACCTCCCGAACGAAATGTCCATCCCTTGCGGCGGAAATCCCACATACCGGCATAAAGCGTCTTGGGGTTTGACGGGTCCATGGAGATCATCGAACAACCGGTGGAAAGGTTCGGGCCCTTCAAAATCCTGTTCCAAGTCGTGCCGCCATCAGTGGTCTTGTAAAGGCCACGGTCTTCGCTGTCACTCCATAATTTTCCAGGGACGCACGCGTAGACGGTATTGCTGTCGTTGGGGTCGATCAAAATTTTTGCAATGCGCTCCGATTCCTTCAGACCCATGTTGGTCCAGTTTTCGCCGCCGTCCGTGGACTTATAAATCCCGTCGCCGATGGAAACACTGTTGCGAGTCCATGATTCGCCACTCCCGGCCCAGATCGTCTTGGGCGATTTCGGATCGATCGCGATGGCTCCGATCGATTGCGCGGTCTGCTTATCAAACATGGGCTTGAAAGTAGTGCCACCGTTCACGGACTTCCATACTCCGCCGCTGGCGGCTCCTACGTATACCGTAATCCGGCCGTTCTCTTTGACGGCCGTAAGCGCCGCGATGCGGCCGCTCATCGTTGCGGAGCCGATGTTGCGCGCGCCCAGGCCGGAAATGGAGTCGGAATCGTATTTCACTTCCTGTGCGTGTAGGTACGGCGCCGCAAACGCGCCGGTGGCGAAACATGCGGCTAGGACCAAACAACGAGTCACATTCGACATTTCGATGACGTCCTTAAAGTAATTTGCAAAGCCTTGTTCACACAGGAAATTTGGAAAATCGTGTACAAACCACTCTTGATCCGTAAAGTGGACATTTATTCATGACAGTACCGAAATGTTCTCCGAGATCACTGCGGGTTTGCCTTAACTTCAGCCTTGGTGACCGGCATGGGGAATAGCGAATCGTCCAACGGGATATTCAGTTCTACTTTCTCCACCGTAAATTTTGCGCGGTCCGCGCTTCCCTTCTGTCCGCTTTCGAAGGCAAAGGGAAAATACAGCCCATTCACCTGTTCGTAGTCACCGTAGTAGTTCTCTGTGAATACCACGGCTCCGCGAATAGTGCTTTGGTTCTCCATTTTGATTTCGAGAAAAGAGTCGACATCGAGAAAGTAATAACGCACGTCGCCATTTTTCAGCGTGAGTTTCACTTTATAGCAGTCTGTGCCCTCCACTGAATCGTGTCCCATCAACTCCGCTTTGTGACCTTTTTCTTTGTAATTCACCATTGGGCCATCAATGTCGGCGTCAATCTGCAGACTTTTGAGATCGTCCTGCGACATCAATTCCGGGTCCTTACGACCTCCGAAAGGGGAAATCTGCCAGCCAGTCTTGCCGTCATACGCCTGAATTTGCGTCAGTCCTTGAACTGAAAATTCCTCGCGAACTTTATCGGGGCGCTTATTTTCTTGAAGAAATCCCGCGCGAAAGGAGCCCTGATTGAATTTCCCGGTGGTGCGAATGCTCTGAACGGCTTTCAACTTCTCAATGCCACCGTGGGCTTGAATATTCTTCGCGATTATTTCATCCACGGTCTGCGCGAACGATGCTAAGGGCGACAGCAACAGGAAAACTAACGACGGAATCAATGGACAGAGTGGTCGCCGCAACGCTATTCCTTGACCTTCGATTTTCATGAATTTCTCCGAAAGATGACCGCGCTCGACCTTATAACAAACACACCACAACAGAAAGTGCCAACTGTTTTCCAGTAAGACGAAGATGCGCTTGATTCGTAAGCATCTTCCCTGGCTCTTACCTAAACGCGACATAGGGATAAATGGTTTCGACGGTTCTAAAATTCAAGGTGCAAGCGCAGGGTGGGAACAATCACCGGTCCGCGGTCGCGATTGTAACCGGGATTGTTGATGTGTTGTACGCCAGCCGATGGGTAAAACCCGCGCCAAAGATGCAGCGTGTAATACGCCTCCTCAATGGTTTCACGCCCGTAATTGAGACGGCCATCACCCAACAGAAAGCCGTAGCCGCCCAGTGCCAAATATTGCTGGTGATCTCGTGAAATGCTGTTCGAAACAAAAGCTACTCCAGTGCGGTCGAATTTTCGGTGCCAGCGTTGGCCGGACGCTCCCGCGCCAATTTCTACGGTGCTGTCCACTTCGGTATAGGCATACGACTCATGGCGGCCTTCATTCCAGCCCCAGCGGCCGAAAACACCGAACCAATCGTTGAGCGGCTGTTCGAAGTTTGCGCCGAAGCCGTACTTTACTGAGGTACGTAACGGATGGGCTGTTATTTCCGGGATCGTCGTTAGACCTGCAAGGTAATTGTCGACGGCTTCGCGGTAGCTTCCCATGTTGGCGTGATTCACGAAGGAAAGTAATCGCAGGATACCCTCCCGGTGCGGCAACAGTGATTCGCGCAGCTCGATTTCAATATTCTCGGCGCGCGCACGAGAAAGATCGGCATCCAAATTAATGCCGTTCGCGACTTTGGGCATGAGAGCTTCGGCGAACCGAACTGAAACATGACGGCCGTGATATTCGAGCATGGCCGCGAATGTGTAACCCCGCGTGTCCGCGGCGTAATCGTAAGCGCCGTTGTTGTCCACGGTCCAATTCAGGAACTGAAAATTACTATCGGAGCCGTAGTTGTTCAGGTCGAAGAAATCCGCGAGTCCAAATTTACCGAATCGCAGTTCCAGGCGCCTTTCCGGCAATTTGCTGAACAGCGAAAAGGCGGTGCGCGCCGAATTTTCTTCGCCATGACCCAAGGGAATGATTTGATGCCACATCAGCCGTGCAATGTAAGGAGCTTTGCTGAGTGACGGATTTCTGACTACATCGAGGTTAGTAAAGCCCGCCAGTCCCAAGGCCTCTCCGATCCCATGACCTCCGGTCTCCTGCACATCGCAGAGCAACTCCGTGGTACCGGTCACACGCAGGCCGGTATATAACGTGAGCACGCGGGAACTGGCATCCTGTGCCTGAGGCGAAAGACTGTTCCTGCCTTGGTACGACGAGCGAAACGCTGGATGCCATTGCGAAACGATGTTCGCCTGGCCTGAAATCCACAGGCGGTCTGTTTCTGGATGGGGGAACATCACAGGAATGGGGTCTGTGGCCGGCCCTGTTTCGGCGTTGGGCGGTGCGGAAGTTTGCTCGGACTGTGGGTCCTGTGCGCGTGAGTCCCGAGGGAAGAAAAACATTCCGACCGCCATTATCGAGGCGAAACAAAACCTGACTACCGCTCCGGCGGCTGCGTTCCGTATCATTGAATCGTTTCGTCCTTATTAAAACGGTCTGGTAAGAATGCAACTTACCCGCTTTAGCTGGCAGCGCGATGAATATTTGATGAACGTGCTGGGCCGCTGAATTTCGTCTGATTACTACCGCGACGCACTCTGGGGATGATAAAACGGCATCACGTTTTTCCGCACATTTGATATCTTAACTGCACTCGCACGGTGTTCGCGGAAGGAATTCATGTGTTCTCACGAAATTTTACAATGATTAAATTGTCTGCGTTGGCATGGTTTGTTCTCTTGACCAGCGCCTGGACTCTGCGCGCGCAGGCAGGTCCGCAGGAAGGTGGCCGTGAGCTTCAAATTTGGACGGGAGGAGGGCACGGAACGAGTGGGAGCCAGTCCGGGGACGGCGTGTTTAATATTGGTGCACGTTATGGCTGGATTTTGACGGATGCGCATGGGCCGGGTTTTCTGCGTGGCCGCTTTGAATATGCCGTGGACGTCGTGCCAATTTTTGTCGTAACGCAGAGTACGAATACCGCGTACGGGTTTGGCGTCAATCCGTTTACACTCAAATGGAATTTCGCGTCGCACAGACGCGCAGTACCTTACGTAGATATCGGCGGTGGGACACTTTTTACAAATGTGAAAGTGCCGGAGGGCACGTCACACGTCAATTTCACCACCGGCGGCGCTCTCGGCGTGCACTTTTTGCGCAGCAAATATGATTGGAGCGCCGAAGTGCGTTACATGCACATTTCAAACGCCGGAATATCGCGGCCAAATCCCGGTATTAATACTATTCAGGTGCGGCTCGGGTGGGGAATGTTCACTCAACCAAAGTAACTGTTGGTCGCTCCGTTCAGCCCGGGAAAATCCTTTCGGCGGCACACACGTTGGGAGCATAATACTTTCTGCTAGTGCTTAGGAGCCACGCTAAAATGTCAAAAACGTCTAAGGGTACTGCACCGATGATTTTCGTATTGATTGTGATAGCGGTCATCTTGGTGGCCACCGTCGGATACCGGGCGGTTCACGCCGGCGACAAAGCCCCCGCGGTTGGATCGACCGCGCCAGACTTCACGTTAAAATCGCAGGAAAACAACCCTGTAAGCCTTCACGATTTCAAAGGCAAGTGGGTGGTGCTCTATTTTTATCCCAAGGATTTCACCAGCGGTTGCACCGTGGAAGCCCACAATTTTCAGCGTGATCAGGCNCAGTACGAAGCCAAAAATGCCGCNATCGTTGGAGTCAGCATGCAAGACCCGGATTCACACCAGAAGTTTTGCACGAAGGAAGGGCTTACGTTCAAATTGCTGGCCGACACCGATAGCCAGGTTTCANGCGCTTACGATTCAGTCATGAATATGGGTGTGGCCAAGCTTTCCGCTCGTCACACTTTTCTTATTGATCCCAACGGAGTGGTGCAAAAAGTGTGGCTGGAAGTGAAGCCTGAAAAGCACAGCGAAGAGGTGCTTGCCGCGCTCAACGATTTGCAGAAAAACGGCACTGGAAAATAAACGATAGTCTGACTTCTACGGCTCATCATCTCCTTCTCCGTCGCCACTTGCCGGGGCGGATGCTGGCTTGTCAGGATTGATTGGCGTTTTGCCGGCCTTCTCTAACTCGGAGTTCAGTTCAGGGATGTCGTGGTTGCGGATTGCCGTCCATTGGGCTTCTAAATTTTGCAACGCTTCCAGTTCCTCGTGGTAGACGCTTTGCGCTTGTGAGGTGGGTGCGGAATCAGCGCTGTCAGCAACAGCCAGCAAGTTGCCGAAGTGTTGGTTGAGGCTCGAAAAATTCTCCGGGCGCTTTCCGGTGGCGGGCACACCAAAGAAACTGCTTTCAGCGTTACCTTCAAGTTCCGCAACTTTTTTCTGCACCGCAGACAGAGACCCCGGCAGCGGTGAATTTCCAGCCTCAGTGGAACGTTCAGCCAATTGTTCACGGACAGATCGCACTTGCGCCAACGATTTGAAACTTTCGTTCATGCCGCGGACTGCGCCAGTTTCCATTTCGAATTGCGCGCGTAATTCAGCAGCGGGCGTTTTAATTCGCGGATCCATGTGTAGCGTCAAGGGTTGTTCCTGGCTTTTTCCGTTCGCGGTGACCTTAATGACGTAGCGGCCCGGAAGCGCGATGGCGCCCAAGGGCAATTCTGGTGTATTGCCGTAGATGGCGGAGATAGGAAATTCATGATTGAGCGAATCGGGGGGCGGATAGTGCAGGTCCCAGACAAAGCGGTGAAAGCCAGCTTCGGAAGAAAGTATCTGCTGTGGCCGAACCCAATACATGGGGATGGGATTCTCCGCGGCGACCTTCTCCATCGGTTTAGGCTGGTCGGTGCTGGAATAGCGACGCACCAGATAATTCTGGGCATCGAAAATTTCCAGCTTCACCTCACCGCGGGAACCGTCGGCAAGCAAATAATCAATGATGGCGCCGTCAGGGGGATTTTGTCCGGCGGGAATTTCCGGCGGAAGCGGCGTATCGGTATTGCGATTCCATCGAAAGCGCACCGCGGTCTGCGGAGCAAACAAGTGTAGGGGCTCGCGCGCGACTTGAGCAGGCCACTGTCGCAGAGGTGTAATGTCGTCAAGGATCCAGAAGGAACGGCCGTGGGTGGCGACGATCAGGTCATCTCCATGAATCGCGAGATCGCGCATGGAGGTATGCGGGAGATTTAACTGCAACGGTTGCCAGTCGTCACCATCGTCGAAAGAAGCGTATACGGAAGTTTCGCTACCGGCAAAAAGCAAACCTTTGCGGGCGGGATCTTCGCGGACGACGTTAATAGGCGCGTTGTCCGCCAGGCCTTTTGTAATTTCCGCCCAGTTCTTGCCATAGTCGTGGGTGCGGTAAATATGCGGACGAAGATCATCAAGCCGGAAAGTGTTGATGGCCGCGTAAGCTGTGCCGCCATGGTAATGCCCGGCCTCGATTATCGAAACTTTGCTCCAAGGGGTCAGTTGCGGGGGCGTCACATTCTGCCAGGTCTTGCCCGCATCTCGCGTTATATGGATCAAGCCGTCGTCGGTTCCCGCCCAGATGGTGTTGGCATCCTTGAACGAAGGAGCTACGGCGTAGATTACCCCGCGGTGCTTGCCCTTTTCAGGGTCGGACGCCGCAAAAACTCCCAGATTTCCCGGCGTTTCATAGGATTCCCGGGACAGATCGGGACTAATGACTGACCAGCTTTTCCCGGCGTTCACCGTCTTAAACAAAACATTCGCCGAAAAGAAAAGTTCGTGAGAATTGAGCGGAGAAAATACTACCGGCAGGGTGCGGTCGTAACGGTATTCGCCCCGACGGACGGGCTCGGGAGTAATATCCGCGACCTCGCCGAGCTCTTGATTGGTGCGCGACAAGCGCGCTCCGTAAACAATGTTGGCGTCGAGCGGATCGACGGCGATGTAGCCATATTCAAAAACACCGACGGAATGCCATTCGCGAAAAGTGATCTCGCCATAATCGCTGCGGCTTAAAGTTCCAGCCGAGCCGCTTTCTTGCTGCGCGCCGTACACCCAATAGGGAAAGCGATTGTCAGTGGTGACATGATAAAACTGCGCAGAGGGTTGGTTGTACCAGGAGCTCCAGCTGGCACCACCATTGACGCTGATAACCGCGCCCTGATCAGAAGTCAGCGCAATGATCTGCGGATTTTCTTTGCTGATCCACCAACGTTGGTAGTCATCGCCGCCAGGAGCGCCCTTGAAACCCACAAAAGTTTTCGCGCCATCCGTGGATTTCCACGACGAGGTATTGGCCACATAAACGGTGTCGGGGTTATCAGGAGCCACAGCGATACCCATGGCGCCCGGCCCACGACCGCCTATGCGGTGGTCAGTGTTTACTTTCGTCCAGGACTGTCCGCCGTCGTCTGAGCGGTAGATTCCAGCGTGATCCTTTTTTGCTTCGATCGTGGCGTACAGGCGATTCGGCAAGCTTGTTGAAACCGCGATGCCGATGCGTCCAAGACCATCCTCGGCGCCCGGAAGTCCAGCGGTCAGCGGACGCCAACTGTCTCCTCCATCGGTGGACTTGAACAAGCCGCTACCCGCGGTGGTAAAAGATTCGCCGCTGCGAATTTCCCAGGGGGCAACGCGGGCCGCCCACAGCACCGCATAGAGGGTACGTGGATTCGATGGATCGAGAACCAAGTCGGCCGCGCCAGTATTCTCATCCTTATATAGGACCTTCTGAAAGGTTTGGCCGCCATCCGAGGAACGAAAAACGCCACGTTCCGTGTTTGGTCCGTAGGGGTGACCAAGCGCCGCTACGAACAAGCGGTTCGAATCTTGCGGATCGATCACGATGGACGCGATCTGGTAGGCATCTCGCAGCCCGAGATGCGTCCAGGTTTTGCCTGCATCTGTTGATTTGTAAATTCCATCGCCGGTAGAGAGATCGGGACGTTGCAGACCTTCACCGCTGCCGACGTAGATCACGTTAGGGTCGGATTCGGATACCGCCAAGGCTCCCACGGAGCCCGTAGGTTGATCGTCAAAAATGGGCGTCCAGGTATTCCCAAAATCGGTGGTCTTCCAGACACCGCCGTCCACAGCCGCCATGTAAAACACGTTGGGCTGGTGGGCCACACCACTGATCGCCACCGTGCGCCCACCACGGAACGGACCAATACAGCGCCAACGCATTTCGTGAAAAAAGCCGGGAGGGAATTCTATGGAGGTCGACGGGTGTCGCTCATAAGCGCGAATATTTTGAGCAGCTGTGTTGTGAGTACTCTGTGAGGCAAACAACACTCCGGATACAACGATCACGGCAATCTGCAACCTATGCATAAAACCTCCGGGAAATGACGATTCTCTGCAAGTTCCATTAAGCAACTGCTTGTCCCGTAGATAGGGCTTCAGAACGTTTTGTCCAATTACCGTCGTTACTCGCCGGCCGTCTTTACTGGAGCGTGTTCGGGAGGTGTGGCTGGCGCAGCATCGCCTTTCACATAATGGTTGTACCAAGCAAGGTAACGCTCCAGGCGGTCCTTTATATGGGATGGGGTCGAAAATTCGTGATATTCATCCGGATAAACGACGAGCTCAGTAGTTCGCCCCAAGCTCTTCAGGGCCTGGAACATTTGCTCGCCATTAATGATGGGGACGTTCCAATCGATATTGCCGCCCATAATGAGCGTCGGAGTGGTGATACTTGCGACTCGATAAAATGGAGAGAGCTCCTCGTAGAGAGTTTTCTTTTCCCATGGCCGTCCCAGCTCCGTTTCCCAATCGCGCTGGTAATGGTCATGACCGTAATTCGTCATGTAGAGAAATTCCCCGGCCCCGGAGATCGCGGCTTTAAAACGCGTCGTCTGGGTAATGATGAAGTTCGTGGAGATACCGCCGTACGACCAGCCGCCGACACCTAATTTCTCGGGATCAGCGATTCCCTGTTCCACGGCGAAGTCGACCATGGCCATGTCGTCCTGGAAATCCTTGTTTCCCCAGTCAGCGAAGATGGCTTGCGCATATTTTTGGCCGTAGCCGGTGGAACCCCGCGGGTTGGGAAAAAGTACGGCATAACCATTTGCCGCCAGGAGCTGCGCCAAATGCGCAAACTCCGCGTAATACGCCCACACCGGGCCCCCGTGGGGTCGCAGAATCGTCGGAACTCTTTTGCCAGGAACGTAATCGAGCGGTTTATAGAGGTAACCGGCGACGGTGGTGCCATCCTTACTTTTGAAATGGACGTATTCTCCATGCGACAGCTTAAGCTGTGAGAAGAGCGCCTCGTTCGTGTGTGTGACCTGGGTGAGCTTGCCATTGGGTACAGTGAAAATCTCGTCGGGACGGTCGATGGTGGCCACTTGCACGGCAATGTCTCCCGTTTTTGCGACGTTGTAATCATTGACCATCAATCGGCCGCCGATGGGCCGGGTTATTTCTCCGCCCCCAGCCGGTATGCGGCAGAGATTCTGGGTGCCATCGTCATCGGCGATAAAGTAAATGAACTGTCCGTCGGGAGAAAAATGCGGTTGCGTGCTCATGCGATCGAAGGATTTAGCGAGAATTTTTGCCTCGCCTCCGTCAACCGAGATGATCGCGAGATGCCTAGTGCCATATTCAAACACTGAGGGATCGAGCCGCGCGCTGTAAGCGATTGACTTACCATCTGGCGACCAGGCGGGCGAACGGTCTTCGCCAGGACTCTTGGTTACCTGCGTGACGTGCGCCCCTTTGTCGGTGTTGTCCGCAGACACTATCCAAATGTCAGTGTTGTACGTGGCATCCGGATCGGGTGTGGAACGATTGCTGCTAAAGACCAGTTGCTTGCCGTCGGGCGACCAGGCAATTTCCTGATCGTCGTAATCGCCCGAAGTGACCTGCGTCAGGCTGCGTTTCGCAAGATCAAAAACGTATGCGTGCGTGCGGCGGCGGTCTAGGTAGCCGATTTCGTCTTGCTTGAATTGGCGCCGGTCAATGACCCAGGGCCGCTGCGTTTTGAGCTTTTTCTCCTTGGTGCTCTTGTCGGTGTCCGAGTCTTTTTCCCTCTCGTCTTGCTCTTTAAAAGCTTCTGTTTCTTCCAGTGACGCATCTCGCAACAGTAACGCCAGGCNGCTTCCGTCNGGGGACCAGGCAAGCTCGTCGACATCTTGCGGNGTGTAGGTAAGCCGCTCTGCTTCGCCGCCAAGGCGATTAAGAAGCCAGACCTGCTCTTTGCTTTCATTGCGGGCCGAAAGGAAGGCTATGTACTTTCCATCGGGACTCCAACGCGGATGGGAGGAGGAAACTCCCGCTGCTGTAAGAGCGATGGGAGCGCCACCGGAGGTAGGGACCATCCAAATCCGTTCCTCGTTCTTGTCTTTCTTCAGAAGCGGAGTTTTCACGGTATAGGCGATCCAGCGACCATCCGGGCTCAGCTGCGGGTCGTGCACCTCGTGGATTTGGAAATAGTCGGCGGCGGTGATAGGCCGCTGGGCTGCGGCAAACGACGCAAGACATCCCAAGGAGAAAATGAAGATAAGAGCCGCGACCAGAGTGAAAGAAACCCGATTAAGCATCAGCAAGGACTCCTGAACGGGATAGTGGCAAGCAAACGGCGGAGTTTATCACACAGAAGAAACCTGTGGTCGTGAGNAGGAGCAACGGCCAGGAGTTGCAAGATCGCTTTGAAGAGTGGGGCGACAACAACGGCAGCAGCCGTGTTACCTCATACACACATCACTGTAAGGGCTAAAAATAATTTGTTTGGAGAGCAGATTTATCTTGCATGCAGAAATGACTCTTGTATTCTTCGGAATGCGAACTCGCTTCAGCGCGTCGCGAGAGTGAGTGTCGCTCGGAGGACGAAAAGTAAAAATTGAGTTCTCTGTCTCTTCCCGCCCAATATCCCGCACAGGCAATTTCCACACGGAAAAAACGAGTCGCAAAGCTGACGCTCTGGCCGCTTGTGGCCGCCACCTTTTTCATGGTGTCCGGCGGCACTTACGGAACTGAAGAAATCGTAAGCGGCGCGGGCTACGGCCACGGAATCCTGATACTGCTGTTTTTACCGGTGCTATGGTGCTTGCCGACCGCCTTTATGATTGGCGAACTGTCGAGCGCACTGCCTGCAGAGGGCGGCTACTACGCGTGGGTACGCCGCGGACTTGGCAATTTTTGGGGATTTCAGGAAGCGTGGTTGTCGCTGGCGGCCAGCATCTTCGATATGGCGATCTACCCCACGCTATTTGTTTTTTACCTCAAGCAGATGTCGCCCTGGTTTGGTGTCGGAAATCATGGCGTGCTCGCCGGTCTGCTTGTGGTGGTCACCTGCGCAGCGCTGAACCTAGCTGGAATTCGCGTTGTGGGCATTACATCACTATGGCTGTTCTTTTTGCTTTCGGCCCCGTTCGCGGCAATTGTGTTGCTGGCCCCCGTGCGCGCTGGTGCGCTGGCTGCCGGCCCCCACGCCGTTGAAACCGGTGCGGGTCTCGGTTTACTTGGCGGTGTGTTAGTAGCCATGTGGAATTACATGGGCTGGGATAACGCCTCTACCATCGCGCAGGAAGTGGAACGGCCGCAACGTACCTACCCGAAAGCGATGATCGCCGCGGTTATTCTGGTTTCGCTCACCTACGTGCTTCCGTTTGCCGCGGTTTATTTTATGGGTGTACCTGCGACGACCTTCTCGGGAGACGGCTCGTGGGCCATGGTCGCCGGCCTGGTAGGTGGCAAAATAATGGGATTCGAGTGGTTGCGCTTCCTGGTGGTGCTCGGCGGCATGATGAGCGCATTCGGGATGTTCAATGCTCTGGTGATGAGTTACTCACGGCTACCTCTGGCGATGGCGCGCGACGGAATGTTACCCAAGATCTTTGCCAAGACCAGCGCCAGAACACAGGCTCCATGGGTAGCCATNCTTGCATGCGCCACGTGCTGGGCGCTGTGCCTGGGACTCGGGTTCAAACGACTGGTGACGCTCGACATCATGCTTTACGGCGCGGCGTTAATGCTGGAGTT
>JGI12053J15887_10000457_pt1 | contig 16581 bp, 15 predicted proteins | sample MedBloCAOM1_O3_FD_15887 | JGI IMG/M metagenome (IMG submission 15887)
AGCAACGGTATCGCGAGTGAAGCCTGGCTCAGCACATCCGGCGGCGTCAGCACGGCGGCGATGATGAAGGCGATCACGATGAAATAGCGGCGCTTTTCGCGCAGCTGTCTTGAGGTGATGATGCCGATCCGGCCCAGCAGCGTCAAAATCACTGGCAGCTGGAACGCAATCCCGAACGCGAAGATCAGCGACATCATCAGCGACAGATACTCGCCGACCTTCGGCAGCAGCTGGATTTGCGCCGTCTCGGCGCCGGCGGCCTGCTGCATGCCGAGCGAGAACCGGATCAGCATCGGCAGCACCACGAAATACACCAGCATCGATCCCAGCAGGAAGAAGACCGGGGTGGCGACCAGGTAGGGCAGAAACGCGCCACGCTCGTGCTTGTAGAGGCCGGGCGCCACGAACTTGTAGATTTGCGTGGCGATAATCGGGAACGAGATGAAGGCGGCGCCGAACATCGCGAGCTTCAGCTGGGTGACGAAATATTCCAGCAGCGCGGTGTAGATGAATTTGAGTTTTCCGGACCTGCGACAAAGACGAACGGCCACACCAGCACATTGTAGATTTGCTTGGCGAAGAAGAAGCAGAAGATGAAGGCTACGCCGAAGCCGAGCAGCGCCTTGATCAGGCGCGAGCGCAGTTCGATCAAATGATCCATCAGCGGCGCTTTGCTGGCCTCAATATCCTCGTCGCTCATGACGCTTTGGCGTCCTTGAGAAGGTCAGGCGCTGCCGGCGCCGCATCCTGCGGCACGGGCTGAGCCTGGGCTTCGCGCGTAATCGCGAGCGGCTCCATTGCAGCGGCATGGGCCTCCGCTTCGGCGAACGTTTCGGCCTTCGGGGCTTCAGGCGTCGTTGGAGTTACCGGTGCGTCGATGTTCGGCGGCGCCGGCGGATCAATCGCGGGCGTATCGGTTGCGGACGCCGCCGGCTTGTCGATATCCTCGATCCGGAGCGCGTTGCCGACATCCTTCTCCAGCGAGGTCATGGCATTGCCGCTGGTGAAGCCGGTCGCGGCTTCCTTGACCTCGTCAAAGCTCTTTTTGAGGTCGGCCATTTCGGCCTCGCGCATGGCTTCCTGGAATTGGCCCTGGAATTCGGCGGCCATCTTGCGCGCCTTGCCCATCCATTGACCGACCATGCGCAGCACGCCCGGCAGTTCTTTCGGGCCGATGGCGATCAGCGCGACAACCGCGATGACGACCAGTTCACTCCACCCGATATCGAACATAAAAAATTCCGCTCACGCGAGACGATTTCACCCCAATCATTGCAGAACAAGGTGAGGGACCGCCCGCGTCTCCCTCAACCGGACTAGCTGCCNAACGTTCAGCCCGCGGGCCTTNCCGCAAGATACCGCTGTTCAGACAGCCTTGCTGCCGACATCCGACCGCGCCGCCGTGGGCGGCGGNGAGTTATGATCGAGCGTCTTCACGGGCTCGGGCTTTTCCGCAGTCTTGTCGTCGTCCTGCATGCCCTTCTTGAACGCCTTGATGCCCTGTGCGACGTCGCCCATCAGGTCCGAAATCTTGCCGCGACCGAACAACAGCAGGACGACTGCGATCACGACGATCCAGTGCCAAATGCTAAGCGAACCCATCCTGCATTCCTCCAAACACGCGGCCGGCGACCCGGCCCAATCTTCCCGGAAAGTAGGCGCAGGAGGTGTCAAAAACAAGGACTTAGGCCGCGTCAAATCGGCGTTAGCGCACTACCGTTAACCGGCATGGGCGGTCCACGTCGCGCTGTCGCAGTTCGTGCGGACTTTAGCTGCCCTCGCCGCTTTCGGGCTCCACCGCAGGGGCCAGCGCGAGTTCCAGATCGCCGATCTCGAGCGGATCCTCGTCATCGCGCAAGGTTGGATCATCCGAAGGCGCTGGCACGCTGAAGCCCGAAGGCAGGCGCGAGTCCAAAAGGCCGGTTCCCTTCAGTTCCTCGAGGCCGGGCAGATCGCCGAGCGCCTCCAGGCTGAACTGCGACAGGAAGGCTTCGGTGGTTCCGAAGGTCAGCGGACGGCCCGGCGTCTTGCGGCGGCCGCGCGGACGAATCCAGCCCGTCTCCAGCAGCACATCCAGCGTTCCCTTCGAGGTAATCACCCCGCGGATTTCCTCGATCTCCGCGCGCGTCACCGGCTGGTGATAGGCGATGATCGCCAGCATTTCGATCGCGGCCCGCGACAGCCGCCTGGTTTCGGTGCTCTCCCGCGTCATCAGCCAGGACAGATCGCCCGCGGTGCGGAAGGTCCATTTGTTGGCGACACGAACCAGGTTGACGCCACGCAAGGCGTAATCCGCCTGCAGCTGCGCCAATGCGACCTTGATATCGACCCCGTCGGGCATCTTCTTGGCGAGCGCGGCCTGATCGAGCGGCTCTGAGGAGGCGAACAGCAGCGCTTCCAGCAGCCGCAATTCCTCCGGCCGCGCCTGCGGATCCACGGAAGGCTCCTCGGCATCGACTTTGCGTTTTTCCGCCAGGCTTGCCATGGCTCGCTCTCCTTCTTCTTCCACTTACTCAGCCGGCAGATCCGGCGCGGTCATCGCGTCGGATGCTGGTTGCGGCGGACGCTTTCGAAAATACAGCGGCGCGAATGCCTCTTTCTGGTGCAGTTCCACTTCGCCTTCCCGGACCAGTTCCAGGGCGGCGGCAAAGCTGGACGCGAAAACGGTGGCCTTCTGCGAGGGGTCAACGACGTAATTCAACAAGTATTCGTCGAGCCGGCTCCAGTCCTCGGCCATTCCGACCAGCCGCTCCAGCGAAGCGCGCGCTTCGCTCAGCGACCAAACCGTGCGTCGGGCCAGATGCACCGTCGCCAGCACCCGCTGCTGGCGCTGCGCGGCATAGGCGCTGAGCAGATCGAACAGGGTCGCGGTGAATCGGGGATGCCGGATTTCGGCGATCGATTCGGGATCGCCCCGCGGAAAGATATCGCGCTGCAATTGCGGGCGGTTCATCAGCCGATTCGAGGCTTCGCGAATGGCCTCGAGCCGGCGCAGCCGGTTGGCCAGCGCCGTCGCCATCTCCTCGGCGCTCGGGCCGTCCGGCGTCGCGGGTTCGGGCAGCAGCAGCCGCGACTTCAGGTACGCCAGCCATGCCGCCATCACCAGATAGTCGGCGGCCAGTTCCAGCCGGATTTTTCGGGCCGCTTCGATGAACACCAGATACTGGTCGGCCAGCGCCAGGATGGAAATCTTGTGAAGATCGACCTTCTGCTGCCGCGCCAGCGCCAGCAGCAGGTCGAGCGGACCCTCATAGCCCTCGACGTCGACGACCAGCGACGGTTCGTCGTCCGCGAGTTCGGCCGGTCGGCCGGTTTCAAACGATAGAATTTCCGCGCTCATGCGCCCGCCGTCCTTGCCTGATCAATCAACGCATCCAGTTCGACCCGCGCCGCCTGCCGGTCGAAGGCCTGCGGCGCCTTGCGCGAGGCCAACGCCCGCTCGGCGCGCTTCAACGCAATACCCGACAATTCCGGCGTATCGCGGGCGACCGCCCGCATTTCGCCGAGATCGCCGTTGCAATGCAGAACCATGTCGCAGCCGGCGGTGACGATGGCCCGGGTCCGCTCGGCGATCGATCCCGCCAGCGCGTTCATGGACACGTCATCACTCATCAACAAACCCTGGAACCCGATCACGCCGCGAATCACCTGTTCGATGATTGTCGCAGAAGTCGTGGCCGGATGGGCGGGATCCAGCGCGCTAAACACAACATGTGCGGTCATCGCCATCGGAAGGTCCGCCAGCGGTTGGAACGCGGCAAAATCGGTGCGTTCCAGCTCGGCTTTGGAGGTATCGACCTCCGGAAGCCTGAAATGGGTGTCCGCGGTGGCCCGTCCATGGCCGGGAATGTGCTTGAGAACCGGCAGGACGCCGCCCTGCACCAGCCCGTCCGTGACCGCGCGAGCGATTGCCGCCACCTTGCCCGGCTCGGTTCCATAGGCCCGGTTACCAATCACCGCATCGGCGCCGGCCACCGGTACGTCCGCCAGCGGCAGGCAATCGACGGTGACACCGAGGTCGATAAGGTCCGCCGCCATCAGGCGGGCGCTCAAGCGGGCCGCGGTGAGGCCAAGGCCGCGTTCGATGTCGTAGAGGGTGCCGAACACCGCACCGGCCGGATAGGCCGGCCAGTGCGGCAGGCCGAAGCGCTGCACCCGGCCGCCTTCCTGGTCGATCAGGACCGGCGCATCCGGACTACCGACCGAGTTACGCAATTCCCGAACAAGATAAGATACTTGTTCTGGTGTCTCAATATTCCGCTTGAATAGAATAAAACCCCACGGCCGCTCGACGCGGATGAATTCGCGCTCGGCGGCGCTGAGTTCCGTTCCGGATACGCCTGTAATGAATGCGCGTGAGTTCATGGGGCCGATTAGCCCGCAGGCGGCCCGGGGGTCAAGGAAGCGGCCGTTAATTCCCTTGGACGACGCACTGCCCGCCGGCAGTTTTCAGGTTGCCGCAGAACTGCTTGGCCTCGTCAGGTGTCCCGAACGGGCCAACCATGGCGCGGTAGTAGACCCCCTTGTCGCCGAGGTCGGCTCGCTTGATGACCGGCGAACGCGATCCCAGCACGGATGGGTATTTGCCCTGCAGGGCCCGATAGGAGGCCTGCGCGTCGGCCTCGTTCTTCTGCGAGGCGACCTGGACCAGGTATCCGCCGCTGCCGCCCGGCGCTGTCTGTACCGGATTGCCGGCTGCGGCCCGGGTCCGTTCTGCGGCGGGAGCCGGTTGGCCGCCCTGCGGCGTCAGTGACATCGGCGCATTGGCCGTGGATGCGTTGGCGTTGGCGGCCGAAGATGGCGTGCGGATTGCGGCAACCGAGCCCGGAGGCGGCGCCAGCGCCGGTGCCGTAGCGGCCGCCGCGGCCGCGCGCGGCGCGGGAGCTGGTTTCGCTGGCGGCGGCGCGCCGACCGGCGTCGCGGCGGCATCGGCCTGATCGCCCTTGACCGCAAGGGTCCTGATCTTGCGCGGCTCGCTGCTCGACAGCGTGCCATTGCCGGCGCTGGTCGGCGCCAGCGCGCCCGACGCTACGCTTGCCGCGGGAGGCGGATTGGCATTCTGGTTCAACGGCGGAAACACCACGCGCGGACCGGAACGCGCGTTGACGTCGACCGGGGCCTCTTCGCGCGGCACGATCTTCTCGGCGCCGTCGCCTGTCGCCATGCGGTCGGGCACCTTGGAGGTACCGTCAGCGGGCGCCGGTACGATCTTGGTCGGACCGGCGTCAGCCTTGATGATCGGCGGCTCGCCGCTGCGGGGCGAACCGACATAGGTGCGATAGGCAAAGGCGGCGCCCGTTCCCACCACCGCCAGCGCCAGCACCGCCACCACGGTGATCAGACCGTTGCTGCGCTTCTTGACCTGGTCTTCCGGTTCATCGGCGTAACCGTCCTGATAGGCGTAAGCATCGTCCGCATAGGCCGGATCGTGCGGCTGCTGGCCGGGATCGAGCCGGCCGTACAGCGCCTCGTCGTAGCGCGACGGATCGGGTTCGTGATCGGTTTCCGCGAACGACGGCGCCGGATGATATTCCGGCTCGGGCGCCGCAACCGGCGTGGCGTAGCGGCGCACCGGGTGCTCGGCGCTTGGATAATGTTCTGGATAATCTTCCTGCGGCGCTTCGTGCCGGGTGGCGCGCTGCATCCAGGGCGGCGGGCCCGCCGGCGGATCATCATCTGCTGGCGCCGGAGGTTGATACGGATCGGGCTCGGCGGCACGCGGCGGCACCGGCTGGTTGGCCCGGCCCATGGCGAACGGATCGGTCTGGCCGATCAGCCTTGCGAGTTCCGCCAGCGGGTCGCTCTCGGCCCTTGCCGAGGCATGCGGCTCTCCGTAACGATCATAGCCATCGTCCGCGGGAAAAGGTTTGTCCTGATATCGATCAGCCATCGTGATGATGCGTCCCCTTCGGGAAAGCTGCCAACCCACCCTTACATACGAACCGGCCCCTGCCGGATGCCCTCACAGGTCCCCATGTGAGCGGCCGCGCCTGCTATCGCATCTCGTCCGGAGCATGGACGCCGAGAACGGCGAGCCCGGATGCCAGAACCGAGACGACGCCCTGGACCAATGCCAGCCGCGCCTTTGTGATTACTGCATCATTATTGATAATGAAGCGTAAATAGGGCAAATCGCGCCCCCGGGTCCACAACGCGTGAAATTCGCTGGCGAGATCATACAGGTAAAAGGCGATTCGGTGCGGCTCATGCGCCAGCGCCGCCGCCTCGATCATCCGGGGATAGAGCGCCAGTAGCCGCAGCAGGCTGAGTTCCGCCGGGTCGGTCAGCCGCTCCACCGCCGCGTCCAGCAGATAGTCCGCCCGTGCACCGGCCTGCTCCGGCAGGTCCGGAACCACCTCCCGGGCATTCTTGAAGATCGAATGGCCGCGGGCGTGGCCGTACTGCACGTAGAACACCGCGTTGTCCTTGGACTGCTCGATCACCTTGGCAAGGTCGAAATCCAGCACAGCGTCGTTCTTGCGGAACAGCATCATGAACCGCACCGCATCGGAGCCGACCTCGTCGACCACCTCGCGCAGCGTGACGAAATCGCCTGAGCGTTTCGACATCCGCACCGGCTCGCCATGGCGCAGCAGCCGGACCAATTGCACCACCTTCACATCCAGCGTGGCCTTGCCGGCCGTGACGGCCTTGACCGCCGCCTGCATGCGCTTGATGTAGCCGCCATGGTCGGCGCCAAAGACGTCGATCAGATTGCTAAAACCGCGATCGAACTTGTTCTTGTGGTTGGCGATATCGGACGCGAAATAGGTGTAGCTGCCGTCCGATTTCATCAGCGGACGATCGACATCGTCGCCATAGGCGGTGGCGCGAAACAGCGTCTGCTCGCGATCCTCGTAATCCTCGACCGGCGCGCCGCCCTTCGGCGGCGGCAGGCGGCCTTCATAGACGTCGCCCTTGGAACGCAGATAATCGATGGTTTCGGTAACGCGGTTGTTGCCGGTCTCGATCAGCGACCGCTCCGAAAAAAACACGTCGTGCTTGATGTTGAGCGCGGCGAGATCGGTCTTGATCATGTCCATCATCATGGCAATGGCCTTGGCCCGGACGGTCGGCAGCCAGGCGCCTTCCGGCATCGCCAACAGTCTGTCGCCATATTCGCCGGCCAGCGCCTCTCCCACCGGTTTGAGATAGTCGCCGGGATAAAGCCCTTCCGGAATCTCGCCGATGGTTTCGCCGAGCGCTTCGCGGTAACGCAGGAACGCCGAGCGCGCGAGCACATCGACCTGCGCGCCGGCATCGTTGATGTAATATTCGCGGGTGACGTCATAGCCTGCGAACTGCAGCAGGCTGCACAAGGCATCGCCGAATACGGCGCCCCGGCAATGGCCGACATGCATCGGCCCGGTCGGATTGGCCGAGACATATTCGACGTTGACCTTCTCGGCGCCGCCTGCGGTGCTTTGCCCGTACGAAGCGCCCTCTCGCAGCACGGTCCGCAGCGCCTCCGACCAGGCCGCCGGCTTCAGGGTCAGATTGATAAAGCCGGGACCGGCGACGTCGACGGACGCGATCAGATCATCCGCCCGCAGCTTGGCTGCGATCTGCTCGGCGAGATCGCGCGGTTTTGCCTTGGCCTCCTTTGCCAGCACCATCGCGGCGTTGGTCGCCATGTCGCCATGCGACGCGTCGCGCGGCGGCTCGACCACGACCCGCGACAGGTCGATATCAGCGGGCCATCCGGCCTCGGTTGCGAGCGCGCCGCAAGCCGCATGGACGCGCGCCAGCACGTTGGCGAACAGATGCTGCGAAGGAGCTTTATCGACCATGGGGATTACTGGACCGGGGATGATGCCGCATGCGGCTAGGCCGCCGCCTAACGCAAATCCGGGGTCGAGTCAAAAAGCCTTTGATGTTCGGTGATGGCGAAACGGTCGGTCATCCCGGCGATAAAGTTGCCGATCCGCCGCGCGCGCTCGGTTTCAGTCTCGTGATCGCCGCCATCGCGCGACAGCCATTCCGCCGGCAGATCGCCCGGGCAGTTCTGGTAGCGCGCGAACAGGTCGAACAGGATCTGTTCGGCCTCGCCCATCACCCGCATCACCCGCTTATGCCGGTACATCCTGACCTTCAGGAACGCCTTGATCTCGGCTTCCGCCTGCGCCACCGCGGGAGCAAACGTGATCAGGACGTCGCCGAGGTTGCGCACATCCTCGACCGATCCCGGTCGGGCGACCTCGATCCGCCGGCGCGCTTCCGACACCACCGCGCCGATCAGGTAGGAAATCAGCTCGCGCACCAGTTCCGCGCCGCGCCTGATGTCGTCGAGATCGGGATAGTGCCTGGCGATCTCCGCGATCATTGCCGCGGTCAGCGGCATGACCTTGAGGTCGTCGACTGTGAACAGGCCGGCCCGCAGGCCGTCGTCGATGTCGTGGGCGTCATAGGCGATGTCGTCCGCGATGGCCGCGACCTGCGCTTCCAGCGACGCAAAGCTCCACAGTTCCAGATCATATGTCGCCATATAGTCCGATATTCCTGCGGGAATGCCGTCGTTGCGATAACGCCCCGTCGCCGCTCCGCTAAGTTCGGTCAGCGGACCGTTGTGCTTGACGATGCCCTCCAGCGCCTCCCAGGTCAGGTTGAGCCCGTCGAACTCGGGATAGCGATGCTCCAGCGAGGTGACGACGCGCAGGGTCTGCGCGTTGTGGTCGAAGCCGCCATGGGCCTGCAGGCAGGCATCCAGCGCCCGCTCGCCGGCATGGCCGAACGGGGGATGGCCGAGATCATGGGCCAGCGCCAGGGTTTCCGTTAGATCCTCGTCGAGCCCGAGCTGCCGGGCCAGCGCCCGGGCGATCTGCGCCACTTCAAGGCTGTGGGTCAGCCTTGTGCGGTAATGATCGCCTTCGTGAAACACGAATACCTGGGTTTTATACTTCAGGCGGCGGAAGGCGGTGGAATGGATCACCCGGTCGCAATCCCGGCGGAACGGGCTGCGGGTCTTGCTCGGCGGCTCCTGGAACAGCCGGCCGCGGCTGCGATCGGGGTCGCAGGCATAGATCGAGCGAGGGGCTGCCATTCCGACCGACACGGTGTTTTAATCCTTATCCAATTGATTCCGCAGGCCTGCGCACTTAACTATGGGGAACGCCGGATACCAAATAATTTGGGGATGGCAGCGGCGACCGGAGACCTCTCACATGACGACAGCCGTCACCATCAGCGAGCGGGCGGCCCGCCGCATCGGGGAAATCCTCAAGACCGAGGGCGATGGCGCCATGCTGCGCATCAGCGTCGAAGGCGGCGGCTGCTCGGGCTTTCAGTACAAATTCGACGTCGAACGCGCCCAGGCCGAAGACGATCTGGTGATCGCGCGCGACAGCGCGGTGGTGCTGGTCGATCCGGCCTCGGTGCCGTTTCTGGCCGGCTCCGAAGTCGATTTCGTCGATGATTTGATCGGCGCCTCGTTCCGGGTGGTCAACCCGAACGCCACCGCCTCCTGCGGCTGCGGCACCAGCTTTTCGATCTGAGTAAGAATCGGAGATTGTAGGTGGGCAAGGCGCGCTTGTGCCGTGCCCACCATATTTTATTTCATTTTCAGACCCTTGGTGGGCACGCTTCGCTTTGCCCACCCTTGTATAAGCGTTCAGCGCTTATCAGCGAACAGCGCCCTTGCGTTGCCATGCGCGATCTGGCGGGCCACGTCGGGCGGCAGCTGCGCCAGCCAGGCGCGATTGCCGGCCATGATCTCGCCGTAGCTCGCCCAGCGCTCGGGTACCCAGGTGTCCGAACCGAGCAGGAACCTGTCGGGGTAGCGCTCGAATAGCCCGCGCCATTCCGGCGTCAGCTTTCCGGAGCCGTCGGTGATGCCGCCGCGGTAAGACAACTCTCCCCACAAGTCAGGATATTTCGTCAACATCGCGGAAACGCGTTCGCCGGACCGCCCGAATCCGGTGTGCCGGTGACGCGATGCTTTTTGAACAGCGCCAGTACCTCGTCGAGCTGGTAGAACGGCTTTGGTTCCCAATTGTAGTGCAGTGCGCGTCGAAGATTTCGATCGGCTCAGTGGCGCGAGCGCAAGGGACCGAGGCTGCGAACAGGCCCGCGGCGATCAGGATGGCGAAGCGCGCGCGAAAAAAATTTCATCTTCAGCTTCGCGCCATTACTCCGCCGCGACGACGTGCGGCCGCTCGACGTTCTCGCCGTCGTCGGCCTGCGGCTCGAGGCGACGCTTCAGGCGGCGGTCGATGCGGTCGAGATAGATGTAGATCACAGGCGTAATGAACAGCGTCAGCAGCTGCGACACGCAGAGACCCCCGACCACGGCGACGCCGAGCGGCTGACGCAGCTCGGCACCGGAGCCGGCGCCGAGCGCGATTGGCAGCGTGCCGAAGATCGCCGCGAAGGTGGTCATCATGATCGGGCGGAACCGCAGCAACGCGGCTTCGCGAATGGCGTGTTCGGCGCTCAATCCGACGCGGCGGCGCTCCAGCGCGAAGTCCACCATCATGATNGCGTTCTTCTTGACGATGCCGACCAGCATCACGATGCCGATCATGGCNATGACGGAGAGCTCCATATTGAACAGCATCAGCGTCAGGATCGCGCCGATGCCCGCCGACGGCAGGCCGGAAATGATCGTGATGGGGTGAATGAAGCTCTCGTAGAGAATGCCGAGGATCACGAAGGCCGCGAACACCGCCGCCAGGATCAGCACGCCCTGCCCGCGCAGCGAATCCTGGAACACCTGCGCGGTGCCGGAGAAGCCGGTGGCGATGGTGGCGGGAAGATTCGAGCTTTGTTCGATCGTGGTGATCTGGTCCACCGCGTAGCCGAGCGAGTAATTCGGCGCGAGATTGAACGAGATCGTCACCGCCGGCTGCTGGCCCTGATGGTTGATCTGCAACGGGCCCACGGTCGGCACCAGTTTCGCCACCGCATCGAGCGGGATGGTCTGATTGTTCGCCGTCTTCATGTAAAGTTTGGACAGATCTGACGGATCGACCCGGAACTGCGGCTGCGCCTCCAGGATGATCTGGTAGTCGTTGGACGGCATGTAAATGGTGCCGACCTGACGCGCGCCATAGGCGTTATAAAGCTGGTTGCGCACCTGATCGACGGTGATGCCGTAGACCGCGGCCTTCTCACGGTCGATATCGACCGTCATCTGCGGGTTTTTGATGTAGAGGTCGGTAGTGACGTCGAGCAGGCCGGGTACCTTCGCGATCTTGTCGCGCATTTCCGGCGCCAGACGATAGAGCGATTCAGTGTCGCCGCTCTGCAGGACGTACTGATACTGGCTCTTGGAAATCCGCCCGCCGATGTTCAGGTTCTGGATGCTCTGGAAAAACGCCTGCATGCCCGGAATCTGGTTTGCCTTTTGCCGCAGGCGTCCGATGACGACGATCGCGGCGTCACGCTGTTTCTGCGGTTTCAGCGCAATGAACAACCGGCCGTAATTCGCGGTGGGATTTGGACCACCCGAACCGACGGTGCTGTTGATATAATCCACCGCCGGATCCGATTTCAGGACCTCGACCAGCGCCTGCTGGCGGACCTTCATCGCCTCGAACGAAGTATCGGTCGCGGCTTCGATCACGCCGGTCAGAAAGCCGGTGTCCTCCTGCGGGAAGAAGCCCTTGGGCACGACCATGTAGAGGAAAACCGTTCCGCCGAGGGTTGCCAGCGTCACCACCAGCATCATCGCCTTGCGCGCCAGCACCCAGTCGAGTGCCCATTCGTAACCTCGAAGCCACGCGCTGAACATCGCCTCGAACCAGCGCAGGACAAAGTTTTCCTTCTTGCTGGGGTCGTGCGCCTTCAGCACACGCGCGCAGAGCATCGGCGTCAGTGTCAGCGACACGAAACCCGACACCACGATCGCGACTGCGATCGTGACCGCGAACTCGCGGAACACGCGGCCGACGATGCCGCCCATCAGCAGCACCGGGATGAACACCGCAATCAGGGAAAACGTGATCGAAATGATGGTAAAGCCGATCTCGCGCGCGCCTTTCAGCGCCGCCTCATAGGGCCGCATGCCGTGTTCGATATGGCGGACGATATTCTCGAGCATGACGATGGCGTCGTCGACCACGAATCCGACCGACAAGGTCAGCGCCAGCAGCGTCATGTTGTTGATGGAGTAGTCCAGCATGTACATGACCGCGCAGGTGCCGAACAGCGAGATCGGCACCGCCAGCGCCGGGATGAACGTCGCCGACGCCGAGCGCAGGAACAGGAAGATCACCATGATCACGAGCCCGATCGCGATCAGGAGGGTTTCCTCCACATCGCTCACGGCCTGACGAACTGAAACGGAGCGGTCCATCATCACGTTGATTGAAACGGACGGCGGAATCTGCGCGCGCAGCGCCGGCAGCTTCGCCAGCACGCCATCCACCACCGCGACCGTATTGGCATCCGGTTGCTTCTGAATAGCCAGGACGATAGCGCGTTCGTCGTTCAGCCAGGTGGCGATCTTGTCATTTTCGACGCTGTCGTAAATCTTCGCGACTTCATCGAGCTTTACCGGCGAGCCGTTACGCCAGGCCACCACCACCTTGCGATAGTCGATCGCCTTGTCCATCTGACCCGAGGCTTGCAGCGAAATGTCCTGCTTCGGCCCGTTCAGCGTGCCGACTGGCGTCGAGGAGTTGGCGCGCGAGACCGCGGTCCTGATGTCTTCGAGCGACAGGCCGCGTGCCGCTGCGGCTTCCGGATCGGCCTGGACGCGGATGGCGAATTTCTGAGCGCCGAAAATCGTGACCTGTGCCACCCCGGGAATTTGCGACAGCGCCTGCCCGATGGTGATGTCGCCGTACTCATTAACCGTCGACAACGGCAGCGTCGCCGAGCCCAGGGAGATGAACAGCACCGGAAAATCCGCCGGATTGACCTTCCGGAAGCTCGGCGGAATGGTCATCTCGATCGGCAGCCGGCGCTGCGCGATCGTCAAGGCCGTCTGCACGTCGAGCGCGGCGGCGTCGATGTTGCGGTTGAGATCGAACTGGATGGTGATGAGCGTTGTGCCCTGCGACGAACTCGACGACATCGACGAGATCCCGGCAATGGTCGATAGCTGTCGCTCGATAATGCCGGCGACGGACGCCGCCATCGTATCCGCGCTGGCGCCCGGCAGGGTCGCTGTCACGGCAATAGTGGGAAAATCGACTCGCGGGAGCGCCGAAACCGGCAGCAGCCGGAAGCCGAACACGCCGAACGCGATAATCGACGCTGTGATGAGCGTCGTCATCACTGGCCGGCGAATGCAAAGCTCCGAGAGCGTCATCGCTCAGGCCCCGGCCTTGCGTGCCCGCGGCTCGACCCGCGATCCATCTGACAGCAGCAATTGCCCATCGACAACGATGTCCTCGCCGCCCGACAGGCCCTCAGCGATCACGGATGTGCCCCGGAAGGTACGGTCGACCTTCACCGGCTGAACCTTGGCCACGCCATCCTTCACCACAAACACGTAATTGCCGCTCTGGCTGCGTTGGACCGCGACAGTCGGCACCACGACGGAATTCTCCGTGCGGATGATGAGCTTGGTCGCGACCAGAATTCCCGGCCACAATGTCTCGTTCGCATTGTTCATGATGCCGCGCACGGTGACCATGCCGGTGGTTGAATCTACCGAGTTTTCGACCATCGCGACCTTGCCGTCCTCGGATCGCTGGTGGCCCGGGATCGTCGCGATCACCTTGGAGGCGCCGGCCGCCATGGCCTCGCGCAGGTCGACCAGGACACGCTGCGGAATCGCGAAGGTCACATAGACCGGCGCCATCTGGTTGATGACGGCGAGCGGCGCGGTATCGGCCGGGCGCACGAAATTGCCGACCTTCACATTGGCCGCGCTGATCCGTCCCGAGAACGGCGCGCGGATGATGGTGAAGCTTTTCTGGACCTTCAGATTGTCCAGCGCCGATTGATCCGCCTTGATGGTGCCGATCAGGATATCGGCCTGGGTCTTGGCATTATCGACGTTGACCTGGGTGGTGGCGCCTTTGCCGATCAGATCGCTATAACGCTTGTGGTCGCGCAGCGCGCCCACGAGCTGCGCCTGGTCCCTGGCGAGCATGCCCTCGGCCTGCTCGATCTGGGCGTCGATCTGACGCGCGTCGAGCGTAAACAACAGATCGCCTTCGCTGACCTTGGCGCCGTCTTCGAAGTGGACCGAGACGATGGTGGTTTCGACCCGCGATTTCAGCGCCACGCTGGAAATCGGCGTGACGGTTCCGATCGAATCGACATCGACCGGCACGAGGTCCCGCGCCGCCTTGGCGAGTTCGACCGAAACCACGCGCGGGCGCTGTGGTCCCTGGGCACTGGCGTTGCTGCCCATCCATGAAGAGCGGGTTACGAAGGCGGCCAGTGCAGCGATGCCCAGCAAGCCTGCAAAAATCATCAGGTTACGTTTTTTCATGGCATTTCACGTCAGCCGGTCTGCAATGACCGGGACGGTCCGATTCCTATCCCTTGATGGCGACTTTCTCGCCTTATTCTAAACGGTTATCACAGCCTCGCCGCTCATGGTATGCCAGCGAAGCGAAAATTTGAAGTTACCTAACAGGAATCCCCGATGCGTATTGCAACCTGGAACGTCAATTCGGTCCGGCAGCGGATCGACCATCTACTGGTCTGGCTGAAGGACTGCGCGCCCGACATCGTCTGCCTGCAGGAAATCAAATGCGTCGATGAGGCGTTTCCCCGGGAGGCCATCGAGGCGCTCGGCTACAACGTGGTCACCCACGGCCAGAAGACTTTCAATGGGGTCGCGCTGCTGTCGAAGCTGCCGTTCGAAGAAACCAAGTCGGGTCTGGCTGGCGACGACGAAGACGCTCACGCCCGGTTCCTGGAAGGCGTGGTCACGCTGAAACGTGGCGTGGCGCGGATCGCCTGCCTCTATCTGCCCAACGGCAACCCGCCCGAAACAGAGAAATATCCCTACAAACTCAAATGGATGTCGCGGCTTCTTGAGTATTCAAGAGAACGGCTCAAGACGGAAGAGCCGCTGGTGCTGGCCGGCGATTTCAACGTTATTCCGGCGGCAAAGGACGTCCACAATCCGGCGGCCTGGGTCAACGATGCCCTGTTCCGCCCCGCCACCCGCGAAAGCTTCCAGTCCCTGCTCGGGCTTGGCCTGACCGATGCGCTGCGGGCTGTCACCGACGCCCCCGGCCAGTACACTTTCTGGGATTATCAGGCGGGCGCCTGGCAGAAGAACCACGGCCTGCGCATCGATCACCTATTGCTGTCGCCGCAGGCCAGCGACCGGCTGGTGGACGTGGGAATCGACAGCTACGTGCGCGCCTGGGAAAAGCCGTCGGACCACGTGCCGGTGTGGATCGATCTGGATCTCGAGACGGCGTAACGAGCCGTCCGCGGGTACGACGTCATCCCTGCGTAACGGCTTCGCCATTATCGCTGGAGGTACTTGCCTCTTCGGCCGCTTGCACCGATGCCCGCCGTCGCCCTTCGAGGGCCACGCTTCGCTCCGCCACCTCTCGGTGAGCGCAATTGCGCTCATCCGGGGGTGACGCCTAACGCTTAAGCCTGAATCAGTCCTTGCGGCCCTGCACCCAGTGCTCGAGCATCTGCAGGGCCATCGCCCGATCGTTCTCGGACGCCTTGCTGATCGCCTTGCTGTAGCTTTCCTTGATCCAGGCCTCGTCGGGGGCGGCGCTGTCGCGCGCCAAGGTCAGCCACATCAGCCCGCGGGCGGCCTGACGCGGCAGCTGGTCACCGTTGAACAGCATCTGGCCGAGCATGGCCTGAGCCTGATGCTGGCCCTTCTGGGCGGCAAGACCGAGCCAGCGCGCGCCATAGCGGAAATCGTCCCGCGACGAGCCGACGCCCTTCAGGTACAGCCGGGCCAGATCGTATTGCGCGTCGGCATTGCCGAAATACGACGCGGCGTAGGAGAACATCTCCCTCGCCCGGTCCGGATCCGACTTGATCTTCGAATTGGGAATGCCGTTGAGATAGTACCGCCCCAGCGCCACAAAGGCATTGGCGACGATCGCCGCCTGCGGCGCCGACGGGCTGTCTTCCGCATGCTGGTTGGCAATGCGGCTGAAATACTCGAAAGCGCGAAGATCGTCCTGGGTGACGCCGTCGCCGTCGGCGTACATCCGCCCCAGTTTCCACTGCGCGACGGGATGGCCGCCTTCGGCGGCATATTGCAGCGAGGTCAGCGAGGGGGCCGAGGTCGCGGGCGGGACCGCTTTCTTCAAGGCGGCCGCCGCGCCGGTCTGGGCCGAAGCCACCGGGATCGCTGCATCAGGAGCAGCCGGCGCGCCGTCGAAGGCGAATCCGGGGACCGCCACCGGCGCGGCCCCTAAAATCAAACCAAAAATGATACGCCTAAATGTCCGCATAACACTGTTTCTCGTACGCACCGCCCGGGTGGGTTACCGCGCCATCCACCGCCGGCCCAACCTGCTGGGCATATTTCCACAACGCACCTGACGTATGGTTAGTCGCGCGGGGCTGCCATTTGGTCTTACGTTCAGCCAGCTCCGCGTCGGTCAACTTTACGTTAAGTGTCCCGACGTCGGCGTCGATTTCGATGATATCGCCGTCCCGGAGCAGCGCGATCGGCCCGCCGACGGCGGCTTC
>JGI12053J15887_10000458_pt1 | contig 16560 bp, 23 predicted proteins | sample MedBloCAOM1_O3_FD_15887 | JGI IMG/M metagenome (IMG submission 15887)
TCAGAGTCCGACTCGAAATGCAGCCGATAGAATCGGCACCTGCAGCGAAACTCGTCATGCCCGGGCTTGGCCCGGGCATCCACGTCTTAATAGCATAGCAGCAAGAAAGACGTGGATGGCCGGGACAAGCTCTGCCATGACGAAAAAACGAATCAAATGCTCGCTGCATTTTCGGTCAGGCCCGCACGGCGATCATCCGTCGGCGCCGGCCAAAGCTTCTCTATTCCGAATCTTCGGTTGAGCCTTTTGCCAGAAGTCATGCAGCGCCATGCCGCCGGCCATGGCGGCGACGAAGACGAAGATGCCGGGCGACAGCGTCGCGAGACTTTCCAACGCGGGCCCCGGGCACAAGCCAACAAGCCCCCAACCCAATCCGAATAACGCCGCGCCAACGACAAGCGGCCGGTCGATGTCGCGTCTGGTCGGCCAAAAGCTTTTGGTCGCAAGCAGCGGCCGCGCGCGGCCATTCGCCAGCATGAAGCCCGGCGCGGACACGGCAAGCGCCGCGGCCATCACCACGGCAAGGCTTGGATCCCAGGCGCCAAAAATATCAAGAAATCCCAAGACTTTTGTCGGCTGGACCATTCCGGAAATCAAAAGGCCCGCGCCGAACACCAATCCGCATACCAAGGATGCGATCATCCGCATGGTTCAGCCTCCGGGCACGTGATGGGTGACCGCAACGGTTGCGATCGCGGCCAGCATGAAGATAACGGTTGCCGCGATGGAACGGCTGGACAGGCGCGCTATTCCGCAGATGCCGTGGCCCGAAGTGCAGCCACTCCCGAGCCTGGTGCCGAAACCAACCAGCAGGCCGGCCGCGATGATGACGGTCCAGCTTGCCGGCAGTTTTGGCGTCGGCATCGCGTACCCAATCCAGCCTGCGATCAGCGGCGCCAGCATGAGCCCTGCGATAAAGGCGATGCGCCAATCCCTGTCGTCGCTTTTGAAATTTAGCAGGCCGCCGAATATGCCGCTGATGCCGGCAATGCGGCCGGTCAGCAGCATCAGCATGACCGCGGACAGGCCGATCAGGCCTCCACCGATCGCTGCGGACAGCGGCGTGAAATTTGCCATGACGTTACTCCCCTGATTCCAACAGCACGATCTCCGACGCGCCCCATCGGCTGACTCACAGCCGCGTCACGCGCAGTCGCAAGGCATTGCCGACCACACTCACCGACGACAGCGCCATGGCCGCGGCGGCAATGATCGGCGAGAGCAGGATACCGAAATGGGGATAGAGAATGCCGGCGGCAATCGGGATGCCGGCGGCATTGTAGATGAACGCAAAGAAAAGATTCTGCCGGATGTTGCCCATGGTCGCCTGCGAGAGCCGGCGCGCGCGAACGATGCCGCCGAGATCCCCTTTCAGCAGGGTGATGCCGGCACTCTCCATCGCGACGTCGGTGCCGGTGCCCATGGCGATGCCGACGTCGGCCGCGGCCAGCGCGGGGGCGTCGTTGACGCCGTCGCCGGCCATCGCCACCATCCGCCCGGCCTTCCGCAGTTTTGCAACGACGGCGCTCTTCTGATTGGGCAGGACTTCGGCCTCGACATCTGATATCCCGAGTTTTCGCGCGACGGCGTTTGCCGTGGTGCGGTTATCGCCGGTCAGCATGATGACCTTGATGCCCTCCGCCGCCAGCGCCTTCAACGCATCCGGCGTCGAAGGTTTGACCGGGTCGGCAATGGCGAACAGCCCCGCCAGCTTGCCGTCGACCGCGATATTGATGACGGTGGCGCCGTCGCCGCGAAGACTTTCGCCTTGTTCATTCAATGACCGGGTTTCGATCCCGAGCGATGCCACGAAGTTGGAATTGCCGAGCAGAACGGTCTTGCCGTCAACCTTGCCGGTCGCGCCTTTGCCGGTCGGCGAAAAGAACTCGTCGACCTTGCTCAATTCGAGATTGCGTTCCCTGGCGGCGCGCACGATCGCATCGGCGAGTGGATGTTCGCTGGCGCGCTCTACGCTCGCGGCGAGCCGCAGAATCTCGCTCTCCTGAAATCCGGCGGCAGCCACGATCGAAACAACCTTCGGCTTGCCTTCGGTCAGCGTCCCCGTCTTGTCGACCACCAGCGTGTCGATCTTTTCCATGCGCTCCAGCGCTTCGGCATTCTTGATCAGCACGCCGGCCTGCGCGCCGCGCCCGACGCCGACCATGATCGACATCGGGGTGGCCAGCCCAAGCGCGCAGGGACAGGCGATGATGAGAACGCTGACGGCTGCGACGAGGCCGAACGCCATTTTGGGTTCGGGTCCAAACCAGGCCCAGGCGCCAAAGGCGACCAGCGCCACGACAATAACGGTCGGCACGAACCAGCCGGCGACCTGATCGGCCAGCCGCTGGATCGGCGCGCGCGAGCGCTGCGCCTGTGCCACCATCTGGACGATCTGGGCCAGCAACGTGTCGCGCCCGACCTTGTCGGCGCGCATCACGAATCCGCCGGACTGGTTGAGCGTGGCTGCGATCACCTTGTCGCCACCCTCTTTTGTCACCGGCATGGATTCACCGGTCACGAGCGATTCATCGAGCGAAGACCGGCCTTCGAGGATGACGCCGTCGACCGGCACTTTTTCTCCGGGCCGGACCCGCAATGTGTCGCCGACCTTCAGGCTGTCGATGGGCACCTCATGGTCGGTTCCGGCAGCATCGACAAGACGTGCGGTTTTGGGTGCGAGCTGCAACAGCGCCTTGATGGCTCCTGACGTCGCCTCGCGGGCGCGTAACTCCAGCACCTGACCCAGAAGAACGAGAACCGTGATTACGGCGGCGGCTTCGAAATAGACCGAAACCGCGCCGCCATGTCCGCGGAACGTCGCCGGAAAGATATCTGGCGCGACGGTGCCGACGAGGCTGTAGCCGTAGGCCACGCCGGTGCCCATCGCGATCAGGGTGAACATGTTGAGATTGCGCGTCAGCAGCGATTGCCAGCCGCGGACGAAGAACGGCCAGCCGGCCCAGACGACAACGGGTGTGGCGAACACCAGTTGAATCCAGTTCGACAGGGTCTGATCGATCCAGCCGTGGCCGCCGACGAGGTGGCCGCCCATCTCCAGAACGACCGCCGGCAGGGCAAGCACAAGGCCCACCCGAAACCGACGCGTCATGTCGGCGAGTTCGGGATTGGGCGGCGCATCGAGGCTGGCGACCTCGGGCTCCAGCGCCATGCCGCAGATCGGGCAGCTTCCGGGGCCGACCTGGCGAATCTGCGGATGCATCGGGCAGGTGTAGATCGTGCCCTCCGGCACGGCGGCTTTCGGCGTGGTGTTGTCGAGATAGGTTTGCGGGTCGGCGGCGAATTTGGTTCGGCAGCCCGCCGAGCAGAAGTGATAGGTCTCGCCGCGATGGTCGAACCGGTGCGGGCTGGTCGCAGGATCGACGGTCATTCCGCAGACGGGATCGCGCACGGTCGTCGCGTGGCCGGCATGACGGTCGCCATGGCCGTGGCCGGCGTCATCGTGACCTCCGCCGCAGCCCTTCGAAGCGCCGCCTGCCCTTGCGTTTTCAACTACGGTCATCGAGTTCTCCGTCCGCGCCACTTGTAACCTATACCCTGTAGGGGTATATAGGCTGCATGCGAAAAGACATCAAGGCATCCTGCCAAAAACGCCTGAGCCGGATCGAAGGCCAGGTCCGCGGCCTGTCGAAAATGGTCGACGAGGACCGCTATTGCATCGACATCGTCACCCAGATCTCGGCGGTGCGGGCGGCACTCCGGCGCGTCGAGGAAGAAGTGCTCAGGGATCACGTGTCGCACTGCGTCGAACACGCGATCACCAGCGGCAACAAGGCCGATCAGCGGGAAAAGATCGCGGAACTGATGGCGGTGATTGGTCGGGCCGACCGTTAGGTCCGATCAGAGTTCAAGCCTGGCCTGAACTCTGTTCGAGCGTATGCTTGTGATCAGCGTGCCCGCATTTTCTGCAAACACGATGTCGCTTAATAATCCGTCTTCGGCCCGCCCTGATAGGATCGCCCGGTAACCTGGATTCCTCGCGGCGTCTCCGCTGAATCGAAGGTGTTTTCGCGGCGTTGCACCGCATTCTGGTCCGCCGAGCTGGCTTCACTGGGCCAATACCGCTTGTCCGAGATTGTTGTACCTGCATAGACCTGTCCCGATAGCGCAACCAACACCATGAGTGATGTGGCCAGGACGAAACGCTTGGTAATCATAGCTTTGCTCCTTTTGGTGTTTTATGCGAGTTCGCGATACTCGCCCACCCGCAACATGGTGCGCCATGCCGGCCCGATCGACTAAAAAGGGATTTAGCTTTCTTACGTCGTCGTCATCGCCAGTTGAATCGTGCCGGAATCGGCCAGGAACTCAACGCATCGTAAGCGCGTGGCAGTGAGGCCTTCCGGTCTTGGAGGTTCAGATGAAGACGTTCCGGTACAAAGGCTGAGACGTTATCTGCCGGGGCGGACTGGCTGGTCTCTGACACGTGACCGCATCGATGACGTTGTCCGAACATGTGCATCAATGGACAGGCGAGTAGAAGCAAATAAGGTGCAGCGGCAAGCGCGTGACCTGCATGTGCTACCAACAGGTAAACGCCGAGCGCCGCCACCAAGCTGTCGAAGGCGCATTGACCAGCGTTCTCCACGTATGATCGGCAAGCGAGGATTCGCGCCTCTGATCAGAACCGCAAGGACACATCATGATTGCGCTCCGATACGATTACTTCCTGATGGCATGGTTTGTCCTTGCGGCGGCATCGGTGTCCGACGACACCCACCGCGTCAAATGCAGTTACTCGTTCAGCGTAGCTCCCTGATGATCGATCTTGGACTCGTCGTCACAAGGCTTCTGCACTACGCCGCGGTGACCACCCTCGCCGGTGTGTCGTTTTTTCCGCTGTACGCGTATGCGGACCCCGAACCGATCATGTTGCTTCGCTGGCGGAAGGGCGTGCTTCTCGCAGCCGCCGTTGCTGCGTTGCTCAGCGGTGTCGCGTGGTTTGTTTTCTCGGTCGCGAACATGAGCGGCACCTTGACCGACGTTGCCGATCGCGAGGTGCTGTGGACGGTATTGAACGAAACGACGTTTGGCAGAGTTTGGATGGCGCGAATGCTTCTCGCCGTCATTGTTCTCAGCGTGATTCCAGTTCGCTTCGCTTCGACGGCGGGCCCACAGCGGGATTGGATCATGGTACCCCTGACGGGAGCGCTGCTGGCGTCCCTGGCTGGGGTCGGTCATTCTCAAATCGAGGAAGGCGTGGCGGGTGTAATTCACGTGACATCCGACGCGGCGCATCTACTTGCGGCCGGCGCCTGGCTGGGAGGGCTGTTGCCGCTCGGCTTCATCCTTTTGCGTTACGGTCGTGAAACTGAGACGGCGCGGGCAACGAATATGGATGAAGTTTTGCTGCGCTTTTCTCGAATGGGCTATATCGCGGTGGCGACGCTCATCGGATCGGGACTCCTCAACGGCTGGTTTCTAATCGGCAACGTTTCCGGCCTGTTTGCAACACCATATGGACAATTGCTCATCATGAAGCTGGTACTTTTTGCTGGCATGCTGGCGCTCGCGGTTTCGAACAGGTTCTGGATACTCCCGTCGCTGACCAAGGCTCGGACAGATGACCCGTACGGTTCGACAGCTTGGACGGCCAGACTGCGCAACCATGTGCTCGGCGAACAGTTCCTGGGTCTCATGGTTCTTGTAATCGTGAGCATCTTGGGGACCATGCAGCCGGCGATCGGCCAATAATGATGAGCGGTATCAAAAAGCGGACAGGCCACTCTGCCGCACGCGGGGTGTCGTCCGGCATTGTTGTTGTCCTCACATAGATTTGCTTCGCACCGCGCGCTGCCGGGCACGCTCGTTGGAACCTTCGAAGTCCGATTCGATAAAAAAAATTTTAGTTGAGACCACAAGACCAATCCATATCTGTCCGACGGTAGCACGCGAACGTCGCAATCCCGGACAGCATTTAATTAAATCGGCGGCTAGTTTCGGAACGTGATCCAATGGTCAAGCTCGATGAAGAGAATGAAAGGTCCACGCTCCGAACGCGCCGGCAGATCCTTGCGCTTGGCGTTGCGATGGCCGGCACGATCCCCTTCCTGCCGATAGCGCGGGCTACTGCCGCCCCCGAATCGCGCCTCTCCAAGATTCGCCTGACTGCCGGCACCAGAACCCTCGACGTTAACGGCAAACCGACGCGCGTATTCGGCCTTGTCGGGCCGAACGGAAACCCTGGCATCACGCTCTCGCCCGGCGCGCGCTTTCACGTCGATCTCGTGAATGAGGCCGGCACATCCACCATCCTGCACTGGCACGGCCAGTTGCCGCCCTGGACGCAGGACGGCTTTCCCTGGCCGCAAACGCCGCCAATCCCGGCGGGTGAAACCCGCTCCTATGATTATGCGCCGATCGCCGGCACGTATTGGATGCACTCGCATCAGGGCATGCAGGAACAGAGCCTGATGACCGCGCCGCTGATCGTGCACAGCGCCGAGGATTTGCGCGCCGATCGGCAGGAGGTGGTGCTGATGCTGCATGATTTCAGCTTCCGCACGCCGGACGAGTTGCTCGCCGGACTGACCAAATCCAACGGCAGTCAGAGTGAGATGCCGATGAGCGGCATGGGCAACAACATGAGCATGGGGTCGGGTAGCATGCGCGCCATGAACATGGAGTCCGGCATGGCGATGGACCTGAACGACGTCGACTATGACGCATTCCTCGCCAATGACCGCACGTTCGCCGATCCGGACGTCATCCGCACCGAACCGGGCGGTCGGGTCCAGTTGCGGTTGATCAACGGCGCTTCGGCGACGCAGTTCTGGATCGACCTCGGTGCGCTCAGCGGCACCGTCGTCGCGGTCGACGGCCATCCTGTTCGACCGGTCCGCGTCACCCGTCTCCCGCTCGCCATCGCCCAGCGGCTCGACGTGCTGGTTGATCTTCCTGGGAACGGTGCCTATCCAATTTTCGCGCAGGTCGAGGGCAAGCGGGCACGCACGGGGATCGTTCTCGCAGCGTCCGGCGCGCCAGTGTCACGCCTCGCTGCGGAGGCCGGAGAAAATGCGGCGCCGGTCGATCTTTCGCTTGAACGTCGCCTCGAAGCGGTCACCCCGCTGGCGCCGCGCGTGCCCGACGTGAAGCACTGCGTGATCCTCGCCGGCGCCATGGCGCCGTATGCGTGGTCGCTGAACGGCGAATACTGGCCCAACGTAACTCCGCTACTAATCGCCACCGGCCAGCGCGTGGCGATAGAGATGCTAAACCACACGATGATGCCCCACCCGATGCACCTTCATGGCCACGCTTTCCAGGTGGTCGCGATAAACGGTGCGCCACTCGCGGGTGCCGTACGGGATACCGTCCTGGTGCCACCGATGAGCAGCGTCACCGTCGCCTTTGACGCAGCCAATCCCGGCCGCTGGGCGTTTCACTGCCACAATCTCTACCACATGATGACGGGTATGATGACCGAGGTACGCTACCCGGGAATCGTCTGAACATCGCCCATCCTTCGGTCGCAATTCAGGGTCACGCCGCTGAACCTGCATTATTGCAACAGCGTGATTCCCTCGGTCGCCAAGCGCCGAAACATCGCATCGATACGCTTCGGCGGCAGCTTCGCCCCGCCGTCGAGCCACCAAGTCAGCACGGCCATGTAAGCGCCAACGACATATTGGACGACAATTTCGCGCGGGACGATGTCCGCGGAATTCTTGCCGGCGGTCGCGGCAAATTCATTCCGCACCAGATCCGAAAGTATTTGGCGAATTTGGCCGAGACTGACGGTGCCACCGCGGCCGCCGACCAGCGCCCGATAGAGGTTGATATGGTCGCGGGCATGTTCGAACATGGTCAAGCTGAAGCCCAGGCTTCGGTCTCTAATGTCTCCCGGCGCCGCATGAGCTTCCCTCTGCCGATCGGCGAGCTCTTTGCGCAAGTGCTCGAAGCCGCTCCGCTTTAAATCATCCTTGCTGGTGTAGTGGGCATAGAACGTCGATCGGCCGACATTGGCCTCGTCGCAGATATCCTGGATGGCGATCGCCTCATAACCTTTTTTCAGAATCAAGGAGGTCAAGGCGCGCTGCAGCACCCCCCTGGTTCGGGCAATGCGGCGGTCGATCGCGTGTTTTGCCAGCTTCATCACTATTCACGGGCAGATCGAACGAATTGTCCATTACCGGACATTCCGAACGTTCTGTTTGTTGAATTCCGGACACCGTGTCCGTTATCGTACGTCTTGTGCACCTTAATGATTGGCGGATTTGGAGGCAAGCTGATGCAAGAGCGCGGGCCGACCGACCGCACACCACGCTGGGTGAGGGCGATTGGAATCGTGGCCCTCGCGCTGCTGCTGTTTGTCGGCATTCACCTCATCGGCAGGAGCCTTCTTGGCCACGCGCTCGGTGGACCTGGCAACCAGGTGCCGCCGTCCAATGCCACTGAACGCGGCATGCAACAGCCATGACCATGACAAACGGCGTTCGCAAGTTTGCGCTCACCGCGCATGTAACGTCCTCGGTCGGCTTGCTCGGCTCGATCGCCGCCTTCCTGGCTCTCGCCGTCGCCGGTTTGACCAGCCAGGATGTACCGACGGTGTGTGCCGCTTATCTGGCGATGGAGTTGATCGCGCGGTTCGTCATCGTCCCATTGGCGTTCGCTTCACTGCTGACCGGACTTATCCAGTCACTGGGCACTCCGTGGGGCTTGTTCCGGTACTATTGGGTCGCAGTGAAGCTCGTGCTGACGGTCTTTGCCGCCAGCGTCCTGCTGGCCAAGATGGAGCTGATTGGCTATGCAGCCCGCCTGGCCGCAGAGATGACATTGTCCCGTAGCGATCTTCGCGCAGCGGGGATCCAGCTCGCGGTTCACGCCGCCGGCGGTCTGCTGCTGTTGCTCGTGCCCGCGGTACTCTCAGTGTACAAGCCGCCCGGCCTAACCCGGTACGGGCGGCGAAAACTGCATGAGCAGGAAGCGCTGTCGTAGCCGATCCGCAAACACCACGACGCGACAAGGGAGCGTGGCTGCCGAAGTTCGTGATATTCGAAGTCCTGCTTCAAGCATCAACGATCGACCCCGAACGAATACTCCCCCTTCACGCGGTGGGTATCTTCGGAAACAGCATGCCAAGTGACCGTATAATGTCCGGCCGTTAACGGCGTTGGCAGGGGCACAACAAGCTGCTTCTGATCCTTTGGATCGGTCACTGGAACGCCGGTAGGAATTGTCTTCCCACTTTCATTTTTGATCTCCACGCCCGAAAATTTCGCGATTACGCCTTCGCTGAAATTCAGCTTGATCTCGGTGGCGGGGACCTTGCTCGAAACAGCATCAGCCGCGGGGCTGGCGGATGTCAGTTTCGGGTGAGCATTGGCTGAAGTAGCAAGCAGGCTAATCGCCATAACTGCGAGGGTTCCTATCGTTATCGTATTCCGGGACATTTCGATTCCTTTCCTTGTAATTCAGACCGCAGCGTGGGATTTCCCAAGCTGGCAACTGAGTTAATAACCCCGATAGCCATAGCCATAATAACGCGCCCTCGGATAATAAGAGTATTGCGGAGCTGATTGATATCCGTGGGCCTCGTCATGAAGGTCCCGAAGCGCACGATGATAGGCACGGTGCTCAGCACGACTGTAAAAACCGTACTCGTGGGCACGTTCGTGCGCGTCAGACAATTGGTCGTGGAACCGATCGTGAGAGTTATAACGGTAGTCTTCGTCATCGTGAGCAAGTGCGGGCACCACGGGTACACTCAACAATACGACGGCAGCCACAAGAAGAGTTTTTCTGAGGGTCATGGTCCATTTCCGTTCGCTGTGTGAACCCAAAGCGGCCAGGGCGCTGTGGGTTCACTATTTCTCAGTTCCTGAGCGGAGAACTTAAGCGCGTTGCTATGAACGCCGGCCGAACGCGCAGTTCAGCGACCATTTATTTTGAGCTTCCCGATCTTCGCCGCTACCGGATTGCCACATTCGAACCACGATCAGGAATGAGTCCCCGGCGCCTAGGATTTGCGGACGCCAGATCGTGCCGCGCAGGCAGTCAGATAGCGACGGATTAAAGTTAACTCTATGCATTTCACTGCCTTTTGGCGACTTTGCTACCGCTTGTTCTGGACGCGTTGTCATGCGACCTGCGCCCAAATTTTCCCTCATAGCCCGCCACGAGACAGGTCAGGCGTGATCGCGCAAAATTGCATACATTTTGAGCACCTTGTACTGTAACCGAGACGCTGTCCGCTGCGAACATATGTAGAGACAAGTTTCCCATGCTGGCGCCCGAGGCAGAGCTGAAGAATCTGATGCTCGCCGGCCTGGACGGCGACGCGGCGGCTCATCGCTCACTGCTCAAATACTTGAGCGACTACCTGCGCGCCTATTACAGGCGGCAACTCGGGCGCGTTGGAAGAAGCGCAACGGACGCGGAGGATTTGGTGCAAGAGGTGTTGTTGGCGATCCATACCCGCCGTCATACCTATGATCCCGTCGAGCCCCTCACTCCGTGGGTGCACGCGATTGCGCGCTACAAACTCATCGACCACCTGCGGCGTACGCGGACATCGCTGCGCGACGTCCCGATCGACGAGGCCCCCGATCTGATCGCGCAGGAAGACCAGGACAGCACGGAAAGCACCCACGATCTTGGCAAGCTTCTCGGACAACTGCCGGAAAAGACACGGCGGGCCATCGAATGTGTCAAGCTTGAGGGGTTGAGCGTCGCCGAAACCGCCTCCCGATGTGGTTTGTCGGAATCGAATGTGAAGGTGAGCGTGCATCGGGGCTTGAGGGCGTTGGCCGCCGCGATCGCGCGGGAGCGAGAGCGATGAAGACGGATGACTTGATTGCGATGCTCGGGACCAACGTCGAGCCGGTTAACAGGAAATACGTATTGCGGGCAATCGGCACGGCCATTGCCGTTGGCACTCTCGTAGCCGCCGCCGCCATTCTCCTGGCCTTTGGCTTCCGGGCGGACCTGACGACGACGCGCGCATTCATTTTCTTGTTTTCGAAGCTCGCCTTCACGATTGTTACGGTCGTCCTGACAGCCATCATGCTGACCAGACTGGCGCGGCCCGGTGGCGAACGAAAGATATCGATCGTCTGGGTCGCGTTACCATTTGCAGCGATCATGCTGCTTGCGGCGGTCAATCTCGCGTTCGCGCCAAGCGCGCATTGGGAAAGGATGATTGTTGGTGACCAATGGCTCGAATGCCTGTTGTCCATCCCGATTATCGCCATAGTGCCGTTCGCGTTGATCATATGGGCGGTGCGGCGCATGGCACCCACGGACCTTCGCCGCACAGGCGCCCTCGTGGGTCTGATCGCCGGAAGCGTGAGCGCCACCGCTTACGCGCTGCATTGCGCCGACGACTCGCTGCCCTTTGTCGCGCTTTGGTACGGCGGCACGATCCTCTTGTGCACCTTGGCCGGCACCATACTTGGGCCGCGCCTTCTGCGCTGGTGACGCTCACGTCCGCGTGAAGGTTGTAACCCGGCTTTCGTTTGCTCCGAACTCGTTATCAGAAGCAGCATCGTGGTGTTCGCCCTGCTCGGAATAGCGGCGTCAATCAAGTATCTCCGCTCCTGATTGAGCGTCAGTTTCAGGCGGTCGCTTTCTCAGGAGTGTGCAGTGATCCAACGGGTCGTCGCCTGGCACACTGATAAAGGACCGATCTTTGGAGAGAGACAAATGGGCTTTTACGATGCATGGCTGTTTCCGCGAGTGCTCGACCTCGTGATGCAGCAGAAACAAATGATACCCTTCCGAGAACGGATCGGAAAAACCGCCAGCGGCCGCGTGCTCGACATCGGTATCGGGTCCGGATTGAATCTTCCCTTCTACGGGGAGCGAGCCGATCATGTTTGTGGCGTCGATCCCTCTGCGGAGCTGCTGAAATTCGCTCAGGAACGCGCCCATAAGGCCCATGTTCCGGTCGAACTTCTGCGCGGCTCAGGAGAAGCCTTGCCGCTGGACGACAAGAGCATCGACACGGTGGTAATGACCTTCACGCTTTGCAGCGTCAACGACCCTGCCAGGACGCTTATGGAAATTCGCCGGGTACTCAAACCCGGGGGCGTCCTTCGCTTCGCCGAACATGGCCGCGCACCGGAAGTTGGCGTGGCTCGATGGCAGGACAGGCTCACGCCAATCTGGAAGCGCGTTGCCGGCGGCTGCCATCTCAATCGCAAACCGGACGATCTGATGCAATCCGCCGGCTTCTGGATCGAAAGCCTGGAAACCGGTTATCTCAAAGCTCCACGGGCCATGGGGTTCGTTTATTCCGGTAGCGCTCGTCCGGGCTAAACCCTCAGAGCCGCCGTTTCGATTTGAACCCGATAGATCTGTGGCGAATGCTCCGCCAAGCCTGGCGGCACGATTGTGCTGTGCACGTTAGCAGGCGCAGCATGGCGACCGCGGCGATTGCAATGTGAAGAGACCTGTCAGGCCGCTTCACGTCAGCGTGAGCCTGTAACCGGCCGACGATTTACTCCGAACTCATCACTAGAAGCGCACAGGACGCGCTTCCAACAATGATGGAGCCGGACAATGTTAACGAAACACCTTCTTAAGATTTCACTCTTGCTGCCGCTGGTGGCGATGTCTGCAACGGCCCAGGCGGGTTCGACGATCACTGACAAGAGCTATTGGCCGAGTGACGCCCGGCAGAGCGTGCAAGACAGAACCATTGGTTCGCAACGCGGTTTGAATGCTGCGTTCGCCTACGACCCGGCAGCGCTGCGTTCGCTGCCCGCGAATCCGAACGAGGGTGGATCCGCATGGCGTTATCAGGGCGGTCCGAAATCCCGGTAATGCTCGCATCAGCGCAATGGCGTTCGCCATTTGCTGGAGCGCACAGGGTTGCGGATGAGCACCCAATCTCCGCAACCCCGTCAAGTTCTGTCCACTAAAACGGAAGCAGCATTCGGATGGCCATAAGTCATCACGATATCGCCCTCGGCGCCGGCAAGATTTCGCTGCTCGACACGATGAGAAGTTATCGCGTTCAGTACCTCCTTGCGCTGTATCTTTTATCGGGCGCTGCCGTTGCTTTAGGGTTTGCCCTGAACTGGAACTGGCTAACGGCCGCCGGGTTTTTTCGCGTCGTGGCGGTCCTGCCGCGCGCATTGATGATGTTCAGGTGCGTGAGGCACGGGACTCGCGGGTCAGATGAAGCAACCGAGACTCATCCTGAAGCCAGCCAAGGGAGATGAACCATGATGATGGACGGTATGACGTCTGGAATGATGTGGGGTATGGGCTGGTCTGGCTGCTGGCCATCATCGTCTTGATCCTGGCAGCAGCTGCACTTATCAAATATCTGCGCTCCTAAAGCCGGCGGAGGCCGAGAATGAAAAGGTTCGCGATAGCTGCGCTGGTGACAATTGCATTCCTCTCGCCGGCGCTCGCGCAACTGGGCGATGCGGCGCGCGGTCAGCAGGACTTCAGGGCTTGCGCACCGTGCCACTCGCTCGAACCCGATCGAAATATGACGGGACCTAGTCTCGCCAATCTTTGGGGACGGAAGGCCGGGTCTCTGCCAAGCTTCGAGCGCTATTCCGAAGCGCTCAAGGCGTCGGGAATCATCTGGGACGATCGATCGCTGGACGGATGGCTGACCGACCCGGACCGCATGGTCCCGGACAATGAGATGCCTTTCAACGGCATCAAGGACACCCGCGTTCGCGCCGACCTGCTGGCGTTCCTCAAAGACGCGACCAAGCCCGGAGCGCCGCAACAGACGGTGCAACAGGGTGGGATGAATGGCATGGGAGGAATGATGGGTGGGGGAATGATGGGCGGCGGACGCGATCCCAACCTGAAAGGTCTGGAACCCGCCAAGCAGGTCAAGGCAATCACCCACTGTCGCGATACCTATCGCGTGACAACGGCGGACGGCAAGACACGCGCCTTCTGGGAACGGAATCTGCGCTTCATGACCGACTCAAGCAAGGACGGGCCGGAGAGGGAAGTCCCGGCGATCATGCCGGCGGGCATGATGGGTGACCGTGCGGCCGTGATTTTCGCGGCACCCGAGGAAATCGCCAGGATGATCGAAGCTCGATGCTGAGCCTTCCGGCGTGATGGACACGCACGAGCGTCGCGATGTACCGTTCCCGAACGGGCAATTCCGGTAACTGCAACCGGAATTTCAACGCTATGCAGTGGTTGTAACCTTTCATTCGCTGCAATTTTGTGGGAATCTGGGTTTGTGAGGCGCAATTTTACCATACGCCGGCTGCTTGCGATCCTGCTGATCGCAGGCCTTGCATTGGCTCCAGTTTCCCAGCCTGTCATGGCGGAGACATCTCCTGACGTTTCGACGCAGGCGATGGCGGATGAGATGTCGCCGTCGGCCACGACGGACGAGATGGCAAGCGACATGCCGTGCTGTCCGTCGAAGGCTCCGGCGCCGATCGGTTGCGACAAGTGCGTGTACATGGCGGCCTGCCTGTCCAAATGTTTCACGGGCATGTCGACGGCCGTTGTCCATCCGCTTCTCACCGCTACGGGCCGCATCGCTTCCCTGCAGAACGATGCGTGGCCTGATGGCCACGGCCACCCGCCTCCTGAACATCCGCCTCGAATTCTGGTCTGAACGGCGTCACCGCGCCGTCTGCTGCCGCGCGAGTTGATCGCGCGAATCGACGCATGCCGCCTTGCGGCAGGACCATGACATCAGAGGATTCTCAACATGAAGACGTTCAATATCTCGCGCGCCCTCCGGGCCGCGCTCATCGGCATGGCAGTGATTGGTTCGGCCGGCATCGCCCGCGCCGACATCAAGGACTATGAATTCAAACTGGTCGAGCCGACCGTTCAGGCTGGCCCGGACAAGACGATTACCGTACGGCTCGTCAACAAAACCACCGGCAAGCCGGTGCCCGGTGCGGTGATCTTCGCAACCCGTCTCGACATGGCGCCGGACGGCATGCAGGAGATGGCAACAAAAATTGCGCCGACTACCAGCGCTGAGCCAGGCACTTATAAGTTCAAGGCAACCTTCGGCATGGCGGGCCGCTGGCAGCTTTCGCTTGGCGCCAAGGTGCAAGGCGAAACCGGCACGGTTGAAAGCAAGCTCGTTATCACGGCGCAAAAGTGAAACGCGCCATCGCCGGTGTCACCGTCGCCGCTGTGATAGCGGCGGCGGGTGGCGGATTCATGGGTGTTCGCCGGCACCTTCATTTGACCGAAGCGCCGCTTGTTTCGACGGCGCTGGCGCAGACCAGCGACGATCCGATCTACTATCAGGATCCGGACGGCAAGCCGTTCTATTCGCTGACACCCAAGAAGGTCCCGGACGGGCGGGATTACCGCGCCGTGCCGGTCGGCGCCGATCTCAGCTTCGACGACGAACCTGCCGCAGCACCCGCGACAGCCGCGGCGACCGACCGCAAGATCAAGTTCTATCGCAATCCGATGGGGCTGGCGGACACCTCGCCAACTCCGAAAAAGGATTCGATGGGGATGGACTACATCCCTGTCTATGAGGGTGAAGATGCCGACGACGGATCGATAAAACTGTCGCCCGGAAAGATCCAGCGCAGCGGCGTGAAGTCCGAGCCGGCCATGCCGCGCGTGATCCGGACGGCGATCCGGGCCCCCGGGACGATCCAGCTCGATGAGCGCCGGGTGTCCGTCATCTCGATGAGATCGGAAAGCTGGGTTCAGAAAGTCGCAAACGTCACGACGGGCACCACGGTCGCCAAGGGCCAAACGCTGATGGAAATCTACAGCCCGTCGATTTCGTCGGCCTCCGCCGAATACCTTGCCACCATCAATTCAAAGACCACCGGCGGCACGGCAGTTTACGGGCGCGGCTCGCGGCAGCGGCTGATGAACCTCGACGTTCCCGACGCGGCGATCGCTGCCATGGAAAAGAGCGGCTCGGTTCCGATTGTCGTCGAATGGTCGGCGCCGCGCGACGGCATCGTTCTCGAACGTAATGCCGTCGAGGGAATGCGCGCGCAGCCCGGCGACGTGCTGTTCCGCGTCGCGGACACCTCCGTCGTCTGGGCCTTGATTGACCTGGCGGAGCGCGATCTCGGCGCCGTCTCGGTCGGCCAGCCAGTCGTTGTCAGGGCGCGGGGTTTTGCCGGGCGCGAATTCTCCGGCAAGATCAACGTGATCTATCCGCAGCTCAACCGCGACACCAGAACCGCCCGCGTCAGGGTCGAACTGGCCAATCCCGATGCGGCCTTGCGCCCCGACATGTATGTCGACGCGGAGATCGACGCCGGCAGCCCGCAGCCGGCGCTGGCGGTTCCGGAGAGCGCCATTCTCGATACCGGCAGCCGCCAGGCGGTATTCGTCGACAAGGGACAGGGCCGTTTCGAGCCGCGCGACGTGAAACTCGGCCATCGCGGCGGCGGCTATGTCGAGATTCGCCAGGGCCTTGCCGAGGGCGAGCCCGTCGTCGTTTCCGCCAATTTCCTGATCGACGCCGAGAGCAATTTAATGGCTGCCCTCAAGGGCTTCTCGGACGCGGGTGCCAAGCCATGATCGCCCGCCTGATCGCCTGGTCGGCGCGCAATCTGTTGCTGGTGTTCTTCGGTGCCGGCTTTGCCGCCGCCGCCGGGATCTACG
>JGI12053J15887_10000459_pt1 | contig 16542 bp, 14 predicted proteins | sample MedBloCAOM1_O3_FD_15887 | JGI IMG/M metagenome (IMG submission 15887)
GGCAAATACGTCTGCCACCTCCAGTACATTGCCCACGACGTCTGGGATCTGGACGCGGTCAGCCCCCCGATCCTGGTCGACGTGCGCGACAAGAGCGGGAAGACGATCCCGGGCGTGTTGCACGCCGGCAAGACCGGGCATGTCTATGTCCACGACCGCAAGGACTGCAGCCTGATCCGTTTCTCCGACGCGATGATCCCGCAGGAGAACATGTGGACGCTGCCCACGGCGCAGGGCGCGCGCATGCTGCCCGGCGCCAATGGCGGCGTGGAATGGTCGCCCATGGCGGTCAATCCACAGCTCGGGCTGAGCTATGCCATCAACCTGCATCAGCCCATGACATATCAGGTGCAGAGCTCGCCCTATCCCGGCGGCAAGCTCTGGCTCGGCGGCGCCTTCAAGGTGATCCCGGGTGAGGAGCAGTGGGGCAACATCACCGCCGTCGACTACAACACCGGCAAGATCCGCTGGCAGGTGAAGACGCCGCAGCCGATGATCGGCGGCGTGCTTGCGACCGCCGGCGGGGTCGTGTTCACCGGCGAGGGCAATGGCCGGTTCAGGGCTTATGACGCGCGCAACGGCAAAGTGTTGTGGACCTTCAATGCCGGCGCCGGCGTCAACGCGCCGCCCTCCACCTACACCGTCGGCGGCAAGCAGTACGTCGTGGTCGCCGCCGGCGGCAACGTCCAGCTCGACTTCAAGCGCGGCAATTCCATCATCGCCTTTACGTTGGATTGAATGCGCCGAAGTAACGCTCGGACGGCTATAGGCAATGTGCAGACGGGGCCACTGGGTCCCGTCTTTTTCATTGCCGTCCTCGGCACACTCTTGCTGCCGGCTCCGACGCACGCCCAGATGATCGAGGAGAAGGCGCAACTGTGCGCCGCCTGCCACGGCGAGAACGGCGTTCCGCAGGACAAGACCACGCCGGTCATCTGGGGCCAGTATCAGGGCTACCTCTATCTGGAACTGCGTGACTACAAGTCCGGCGCACGCAAGAACGACATCATGTCCCCGCTGGCCCAAACGCTCGCGCGCGACGACATGATGGCGCTGGCGCTGTATTTTTCGCAGAAGCGCTGGCCCGACCTGCAGCAGCCGCCGGCGCCTCCGGACGTCGCGGCGAGGGCGATCCGCGCAAACGGTTCGGTTGGATGTACCGGCTGCCACCAGGGCCAATACCAGGGCGAAGGCACCCAGCCTCGTCTCGCCGGCCAGTCCAGAGAATACCTCCATCAGACGATGATCGACTTCCGCACCGGCGCCCGCGGCAACAATCCCGGCATGACCGACCTGATGCTGGCGACCTCGGAGGACGATCTTGCCGTGCTGGCGCAATTCATGGCCGGGCTGCAATACCTCCCCGGGCACTAGGGAAAACGGCAGCTCACTTCGCCCCAAGCTTTTCGCGTATACTCTCGTTCGCGGCGAGGTCGCGCGCGCGCTTTCCGCCCTTGTCCACAATCGACCGGTCCGCGCCGCGGCCGAGGAGCAGATCGACGAGCTCGGCATGCCCGAGTTCGGCCGCGACCATCAGCGCGGTGCGCCCGCGGTTGTCGACCGCGTCGATGGGCGCGCCGGCGCCGAGCAGCAGATCGACGACATCCATGGCGGCGCGGGCGCCCACGCCGTCTTCGCTGCCCGCGGCCCACATCAACGCGGTCAGATCGTTGCCGTAGGCGCGCCTGGGATCGACGCCGGCCTCGAGCAGGCGGCGCACGATAAGCGCAAACCCGCGGCCGGCCGCATACGTCATGGCCGCCTTGCCGGTCGCGTCCATGACATCCGGATCGGCGCCAGTGGCGATGAGCGCATCGACGATGCGACCGTTGCCCTTGAACGCGGCCGCCGCGAGCGGGGTGACACCCGACGCGCCCGGGAGGTTCGGATCGGCGTGCCGCGCCAGCAGGAGCGCGACGGTCGCCTGCCGCTCGTTCTCGGTCGCGGCGTAAAGCGCGGTCGCGCCGACGAGATTACGCGCGTCGATCGGCGCGCCCTGCGCCAGCAAAAACTCCACCAGCGCCGCTTGTCCCGCCCGCGCCGCGCGCGCCAGCGCCATGGCGCCGAGCCGATCGCGTGCCACGAGCGAAGCGCCGGCGTCGAGCAGACGCCGCGCCAACGGCATGCAGCCGGAATCGGCCGCCGCGAACAGCACAAGATTGATTTCGGTGGAGCTGGCCTCGGTCTTGAGCAGGTCGAGCCTGCGTTCGAGCTCGCGGCAGGTGGGAGCCGCGGCAACCCCTGCCGGCGCGGCCGAAGCCGCCTGTGCAAGCAGGTAGCCGCCGACGATCGAACCGACCAGAACAACGCGAGGTATGGCAATTGGCGGGGCCATGGCCTGCGAGACATGGTTCCATGGGCGGTGGGCCCTGTCCAGGCCACTCGGCTGGCAGCCGTACATCGCGCCCGCATCGGCCGCTTGACGATGCCGGCGGTGAGGCCGACAATTCCAGCCCGCACCTTAATCTATCGCGGATTTGCGGGCACCCCCTTCGCCTCGAGCGCGTCTGCAAAGAGATGACGCATGACGGCGCCTGTGACACCGACACGCCTCCTCGCCTCCGCTCGCTCACGCCTGAGCCGGCGGTCGCTCGTCGCGCTCGCCTGTCTCTCGCCGTTCGGCAGTCTTCCCGCCCACGCCGGCGAACGCATCACCATCGCGGATCTCTGGGCCGCAGGCGGTGAGTTTTCGCCCAAGGCAAAGCAGCTCGCGGGCGAAGTGGTGGAGCTGCGCGGATACATGGCGCCGCCGCTGAAGCCCGAGGTCGAGTTCTTCGTGTTGACCACCTTGCCCATGGCCGTCTGCCCGTTCTGTGACAGCGCCGCCGCCTGGCCAGAGGATATCGTGCTGGTCTACCTCAATCGGCCGGTGCGCGCGCTTCCGTATGACCGCCTGATCGGTGTGAGCGGCACGTTGCAGATCGGGACCGAGACCGATGCCGGCACGGGTTTCGTCAGCCGGGTGCGGCTGCGGCAATCGAAATACGCCAAGATCTGAAACCAGGACCGTGCGCCCGCCGAACCTCGAGGTTCAGGATCTGCTGGTTCGCTATTCCAGCGGGTTCGGCGCGGTCACCGCGCTTGAAATCGACCATTTGAGCGTGCCGCCCGGCGCGCTGCTCGCGGTCACTGGTCCCTCGGGTTCGGGCAAGTCCACCTTGCTCTATGCGATCGCCGGATTACTGCGTCCGCAGCGCGGGAACATTCTTTGGGACGCACGCAACATCCTGGCCGAAACGGAATCCGCGCGCGATCGCTGGCGGCGTCACAGCATCGGCATCGTGTTCCAGGATTTTCATCTATTGCCCGAGCTCACGCCGCTGCAGAATGTGCTCCTGCCCGCGAGCTTCGAGCGCTTGACCACGGATCGCGCGATCCGGGCGCGCGCCGGCTCGCTGCTCGAGCGCTTTGCGGTGCCGCAGGGGCGGCGGACCACCGCAACCCTGTCGCGCGGCGAACAGCAACGGGTCGCGCTTGCCCGCGCGCTGTTCTACGACCCGCCCGTCCTGCTCGCCGACGAGCCGACCGCAAGCCTCGATGCCGTCGCCGGTCTCGCAGTAACCCGGACTCTGGCGGAGCTGTCGACGGACGAGGGGCGCTCGGTGATCGTGGTAACCCATGACGCCGTATTGATCTCGCACTGCTCGACCCGGATCGCGCTGGAGCACGGCCGGCTGCGGCTCGGCCAACGCGAGGAGGTATCAGCATGAACCCCCTCCTCGTGGTCAGAGCGACGATCGCGCGCCATCTCGGCACCTACGTCCTGTTCATTCTCCTGGTCGCAGTGGCGACTGCCATCGGGGTCGCCATCACCGCCCAGGAGACCGCGCTGCGAACCGGCTCCGCACGTGCCGCCGACAAGTTCGATCTCGTCATCGCGGCGCCGGGAAGCCAGACCGACGTGGTGATGGCCGCCATCTATCTTCGGCCCGGCACCGTTCCCCTGCTCGATCCAGCGGTGGTCGCAAAAGCGCTGGCTGAGCCGCATGCCAAAATCTCGGCGCCGCTCGGCTTCGGCGACAACATCCGCGGCGCACCGATCGTGGGTACGATCGCAGCCTTCGTCGATCACCTTTCGGGCGGACTGGAGCAGGGCCGCGTGTTCGCAGCGGAGGGCGAGGCCGTGGTGGGCGCCGCGTCAGACCTCGCCATCGGAGGGAGCTTCCGCGCCGAGCATGGGATGCACCACGACGATGACGCGGATGGCGATCGTCACGAACATCCGGCAACGGTCACGGTGGTCGGACGCATGAAGCCGACGGGCACACCGTGGGACAATTCCGTGATCGTGCCGATCGAATTCGTCTGGCGCGTGCACGGCCTGCCCACCGGTCACCCCGAGCATGCGCGCGAAATCGGCCCGCCATTCGACCCTGAACGGGTGCCGGGCGTGCCAGCGATCGTGATCAAGCCGGATACGATCAACGCTGCCTACGGTCTGCGCAACCAGTACCGCACCAATGCCAGCATGGCGTTCTTTCCGGCCGAGGCACTGATTCGCCTCTACGATGTGCTCGCGGACGTCCGCACGCTCATGAGCGCGCTTGCCGTGGCGACCCAGGGTCTGGTCGTCGTCGCCATGCTGGCCGGCATCATGGCGATCCTCACCCTGCACCGGCGCCAGTTCGCGGTATTGCGCGCACTTGGAGCCCCACGCCTCTACATTTTTCTGTGCGTATGGATGCAGACCGCCTTCATCGCAGTCGCCGGCGCGCTCATCGGGTTGTTGCTCGGCGCTGCGGCGGCACGCGTGGTCTCGCACCTGATCACGCGCGCGACCGGGATCGTGCTCGCAGCGCAGATCGGGCTCGAGGAATTGTCGCTGGTGGCCGGGATGATTGTCTTTGGTCTCCTGGTCGCGACAGTGCCCGCCTTTATCGCCTATCGCCGACCAGTGATGGCGGCCCTGACCTCGCCGTGAGCGATGCCACGATCTACGCAGGCATCTACGCGCATCTATGCAGCCACGGCATTGCTCGTGTGTGGCACCCCGTATAAGCTCGATGGCAAGCGCTTTTCTGGCGCATGCGACGCTCAGCAAGATCCAGAAGGGTCTTTCAAGAAGCGTCCTGGGGAGGTCAATCATGCGACACATCCGCAAGCTTTCCAGCATCGCGGTTCTCGCCGGTGCATCGGCCGCCGCGATCGCAGCGTCCGCGTTCGCGGCCGAGTACTCGATGACGGTCAATCGGGACCGGCTGGTCAACGCGCAGAACGAGCCGCAGAACTGGCTAATGATGAACGGCGACTACGGCTCGATGCGCTACTCCAAGCTGACCCAGATCAATCGCGAGAACGTCAAGACGCTGCGGATGGTGTGGGCGCTGGCGCTCGGCGGCATGCAGGATGTCGGCCAGAACGGCCCGGAGAACGAAGTCAATCCGTTGATCGACAACGGCTTCATGTACACGACCGACGGCTGGGGCACGGTCTACAAGATCGACGCCCGCAATCCGAACAAGGGTGAGTTCGTCTGGATCAGCGATTCCGGCGTGCGCCATGAGGGCAACGTTCCGCGCACGCGCGGCATCGCGCTTTGGGACGATCTCGTGATCGCCAACCTGCCCGACGGCCGGGTAATCGCCATCAACCGCGACTCCGGCGAAATCGTCTGGGACAAGCAGGTCGCCAAGGCCAACGAATTCGGCAGCAAGGAGAAATTCCTCACCGCCCCGATCACCGCCGAAGGCAAGGTGCTCGTCGCCAACGGAGCGGGCGACGCGCAAACCCGCGGCTGGCTCGCCGCGCTCGACGTCAAGACCGGGAACGAGCTCTGGCGCTGGTATGTGGTGCCCAAGCCCGGCGATCCCGGCAGCGAGACCTGGAAAGACAAGACCAATGCCTGGAAGACCGGCGGCGGCGGGCTGTGGCAGACCGGATCCTACGACCCGACGTCAAAGCTCACGGTGTGGGGCACCGGCAATCCGGTTCCGATCTACGATCCGCAGGCGCGACCGGGGGACAACCTCTACACCAATTCGGCGGTCGCGCTCGACATCGAGAGCGGCAAGCTCGCTTGGTATTTTCAGTACACGCCGAACGATTCGTGGGACTACGACGAGAATGGCATTCATCTGCTGTACGACACCACGATCAATGGTGAGAACCGCAAGGCGGTTGCCCATTTCGGGCGCAACGGATTCTTCTACACGCTCGATCGCACCAACGGCAGCTTCATCAAGAGCGGACAATACGTAAACGATCTGAACTGGACCAAGGGCATCGACCCCAAGACCGGNAAGCCGCTGGAATACGATCCCAAGCTCGACGTTCAGCAATACGTCACCGAAGCCCGCGCGCTGCGCGGNGACGGGATGAAGCGTGCCTGCCCGACCTGGCACGGTGGCGTCGCGCACCAGCCGGTGGCGTATAATCCGGTCAAGAAGATCGCCTATGGCGTCGGCATCGAGGGCTGCTTCACGCAGAACGGCGCCACGGTCGCCTACAAGTCGCCCGACGGCGGCATCGATGCCCAGAAGAGCGAGAAGCGCAACTACACCAGCGACCTCTACTACGGCTCCATTACCGCTTTCGACACCGTGAACCACAAGGTCATGGCGAAGGCCATCACCGACATCGAGATCCGCTCGGGCGCGCTGGTCACCGCCGGCGGGGTGGTGTTCACCGCGCTGCAGGACGGCTGGGTGATCGCCTATCACGACGAAACGCTGGAGGAGCTGTGGCGATTCAACGTCGGCACCCCGCTCAAGGGCGCGCCGGTGACCTACGCAATCGGACCCAAGCAATATCTGGCGGTACAGACGAGCGGCCGCCACCTGCATCCCGTGAAGTTCGACAAGCTGGAGAACTCTAGCTACCTGTTCGTGTTCGCACTGAACTGATTGCGAGCGCGGGGCTTTCGCAGGGTGGGCAAAGGCGCGCGCGAACACGAATGTGCGCAGTCCGACAAGCTTGACTGCGTGCGCCGTGCCCACGCGGAGAAGGAAAACGCCCGCAGACCACTGCCCGAAATTACGGCTGCAATCATCATGGCTCGCGAAATCATCGAACCGCGTGGGCACGGGGCGACGCGCCTTGCCCACCCTTCCCCGTTTCGCTTGTGAACGCGCGCTCCGGGACGCGAGAACTGTTTATTTCCCAAACTCGTTACAGGCTTCGACGTCCGAACCCCAATAGTCAATGCATTTGGCCCGATCCATCGGGCCCTGGCCGATGATCTTGGCAAACATGAAATCGGCAATGGCGTCGATCTCGCGCGCCTGCAAGGTCGCCGGGGGGTCGGGCATCTGCAGCTTGGGCGATCTGACATCGGCTTGCTTGAGGCCGTAGCAGCGCCCGTCGCTGTAGGCGAACTTGTCGAACGGCGGCATGCCGGTACCGGGCCGCCCGCATTTAATGAGCAGGACCAGCGTTTCCCGGTCGAGCACGGATTCCCGCAGGTTGGCGCCATCGGGCATCTGGCTGTCGAGCTTGTGGCCGTCACCCGCCCAGCCGTGGCAGGCCTGGCAATTGCCCTTTTGCCGAAACAGCCGCATGCCGGCGGCGATATCGGCCGGATCCGGCGCTTGCGCCCGAGCGACGGGCACGAGTTGCAGCGCGGTGACGATGACGATGGTCGTCGCCAGGCGAGACAGCAGGCCTTGCTTGCATGCGTCATTCATGAGGACCTCACGCGCCATGCCGATTTGGTCGCGATCCTAAAGCGAAATCGCTTTCTGTTGAATCGATTTCGCGATCGGGAAAGATTGGCAGCCGCCGCAGCGAGGGGTACCGTAGGACGTCATGCGATCCGCGAGCGCGCTTGTTCTGAGCCTGATCTGCTGGTCGTCGGCAATCGCTGCCGAGGATCTGCGGCGCGCCACGATCTGGGACCTCAAGCTCGGGCAGCCGGTTTCCGCGCAGCCCTCGCCGGGCGAGTATCGCGGCTTCGCCTGCGGTTCGAATGGCGGCCCCCCGCGTCAGCAGTTGAGCGGCTGGGACGATTTTCGGCGCTGCGGTGCGGAAGCAAGCGGCCTGCGCGAGATCTATTTCGAATACGATGACGAATACGAATACATCGCGCGCGCCAAGGACTTGCCGCGCGAGGTATCGCGCTGGGCTGGCACGACCGAGGCGGGCTTTCCGGTGGTGGTATCCGCGCTGTTCGATGACGCCGGCGTGCTCAAGGGCATCCGCGTCGTGACGGATTCCCGCCCCGAGTACCGCAATGACATCACTGAGGCCAATCTGCGCAAGCGCGCGGACGCCTATCTCTTTGGCGGTCTCATGGCGGCGCGCCATGGCATCGACGCCGGGCGCGATTGCGTTTCGCTGCCGGCAGCCGAAGGCGAGAGCGCCGTCGGCGCGCTGTTCGTCAAGCAATCCTGTGAACTGACCGACGTGCCGCGCGGACTGAAGGTCATCGTGCGCGCCAACTATTTCCGCAAAACCGGCCAGAGCGGCGTCAATCCGCAGCTGCCGACGCAACTGACCCAGGGCCAATTCGAAAGTTCGGCGCGGCTGGAAATCAGCGTCAGCCCGCAGTGATCGCCAAAGGATAGAATTCCCCGAAGAAAGGCTTTCACTGATTCCGGATCGTGCCATCGGGCATTGCCGTCGCCCGGAAGAGCGCGCCCTCGAGCTTGGTCTCGTACATGTTGGCGCGCCGGAAGTTGGTGCCGGCGAGCAGGGCCTGGGATAAATCGGCGCCGCGAAAATTCGCGCCCAGCGCATTGGCACCGGTGAGATCGGCGCCGACGAAGCTTGCCTCGACCGGCTCGGCGCCCATGAGCCGCGCCTCCTTCAGCGAGGCCCCGTCGAAGCGGGCGCCGCGCAGAAAAGCAAGGTCGAGCGCAGCCGTGCTCAGGTCCGCCCCGGTCAGGATCGCGTCGGCCAGGCGCGCCTTGCGCAGATCGACGTTGCGCAGCGTCGCCTTGGTGAAATCGGCACGGGTGAGGCGCGCGACGCCCATCAGCGCGTCGGTCAGATCGGCATCCGCGAGCTTCGCCCCGTCGAGAATAGCGGCATAGAGCATTGCATCGCGCAGCACGGCGCCGGCAAGCTCCGCCCGGCTCAGATTGGCCTTATTGAGATTGGCGCCCGTGAGGTCGGCGCCGGCAAGCCGCGCTCCCACCAGCCTGGCGTCATGAAGATTCGCTGCCCTGAGATTGGCCTCGGTCAGGTCGGCGCCCGAGAGGTCGCGGCGTTTGAAATTCATCCCGGCGAGATCGCAGCGCGAACATTCGCGCGTTCGGCCGGCGAGGAAATCTTCGCGTTGATCGGCATGCGCGAGCGTCGAGGAAAGCGCGGCCAGCACGATCATGCAGGCTGCCGTCGTGCGTCTCGGAGCCTTGATGCCCTTGCTCATGCTGCCGATCTCTGGACCGCTCGTTGGCCGAAGCGCACCGGGTGCGCATTGTCCGATCATGTCCGGACGATGTAAATTGCCCCAGCACAGGCAGCGCCCGGATGACCCGATGTTCAGCATTCCACTTCTGACGACGGACGGCGACGCGCATGCGCGTGGCTTCGCGCACGGGCGGCGATTCGCGCAGGACATCGCCGCCAACGTCGCGACCTATCTGCGCCGGTTCGCCGCTTCCGGGCTCGATCGGGTCGAGGCTTTCGTCGAGGCCGAAACCTGGCGCAAGGCGATCGCTGCGCAGAGCCCCGGCTATGCCGAGGAAATGCACGGCATTGCCGAAGGATCTGGCCAGAGCGAGCAGGCGATCGCGCTGCTCAATGCGCGCTACGAGCTGGCGTTCACCCTGTTCGGGCAGGAGGCCACGCAACAACGAGCCAGGGCGGGTGAACTTCTCGAAATCGGGCCCGACGGCTGCACCACCTTCGGCCTCAAGCCCGAGGTGACCGACGATCACCACACCTGGCTCGGCCAGAACTGGGACTGGCTCGAGGGCGTGCATGGACGTACCTTCCTCCTGCAGGCGCGGCGAAAGAGGCAACCGAGTTTCGTCTGCCTCACCGAGGCCGGCATCGCCGGTGGAAAGATGGGCGTCAACGAATGCGGGATCGGGCTGGTCGAGAACGGGCTGGCCTCGAGCCACGATGGCCGCAATCCCTACCGCAAGCCGTTCCACGTGCGTTGCCGCGAAGTGCTGGACGCGGAAACATTCGAATCGGCTTCGCAGCCGGTAACCGACACGCCACGCACCTGTTCGGCCAACTTCGTCATCGGTGCGGCCGGCGGCGAGATCGTCGATATCGAGTCGAGCCCCGACCACGTGAGCTTTCTTCATCCCGAGGGCGGCATCATCACCCATTCCAATCATTTCCTGTCCGCGGGCCACGGGGAATCGCTGCTGGAAAAGATCTCCCCCAACACGCTTCACCGCGTCGATCGCATGCGGCACCTGCTCGAGCCGCACCGCGGCGCGCTGTCCTTCGCGCACATGCGTGCGGCCGCCACCGACCACCTCGGCGCGCCGTTTGCGATCTGCCGGCATCCGGATCCGAGCCAGCCGGAGGCGAAGCGCACCATGACGGTCGGCGCCGTGCTCCTCGATCTCGAGGCGCGGACCATGCACGTGGCCAACGGGCCGCCGTGTGCGAACGATTATGTGGCGTTCACGGTTGCGGTTTGAGCGCGGGACGCTCGGTCGATTCATGCTGAATTGCAGTAGGGTGGGCAAAGCGAAGTGTGCCCACGCGCGTTTGATGTCGCGTCGACACCTTTGCGTGGGCACGGCGCACGAAGACGTGCGCCTTTGCCCACCCGACGCAACCTACGCGTTCTTAGGACCAAACATCCGCGTTCGGGCCTCGGCGGCGGCGTCTTCCATGGTCATGAACACGGCGCCGACCGCGGCCAGATCCTTCACCAACCCTTGCAACGCCAACATGCGATAGCCGCGGCCGATGACGTAGGGGTGCATGGTATAGGTCAGCACGCCCCACTCGACCGTCTGCTGCATGTAGCGGAACTCGTCGCGCCAATTCTCCATGACCGTGCGCGCCGACTGCAAGCCGGGCAGCACCGTGGTCGGCGTGCGCACGAATTCGAAATGCGGATAGTCGTCGAGCGACCAGCTGATCGGCATTTCGATCAGCGGGGTCTCCTCGCCGAAGCGGTAGGGCTTTCCGAGCTCGACCTGATCCCCACGCCGCGCGCGATAAGGCCAATAGTCCGCGCCCATCAGGCTCGAGTCGTAAAGGAAGCCATGGGCGAGCAGGAGACCGATCGTGCTTTCGCTCAGGTCCCACGACGGCGAGCGATAGCCGCGCGCCTTGCGGCCGGTCAGCCGGGCGATGGCATCGTTGGCGCGGACGAGATCGGCCTCCTCTTCCTCCCGGCTCTGCTGCGCCGGCGGAACATGCGCCCAACTGTGGTGCGCCACCTCGTGCCCGTCCCGCACCACCGCCTCGCAGGCGCCGGGGTGGCTTTCGATGGTAAACCCCGGGATGAACCAGGTGGCGCGAATGCCGGAGGACTTGAGCAAGGCCAGGATGCGGCGCGCACCGACGAGGCCGAACTCTCCGCGCGAGAGCGGGGTCGGGGTCGTCATGCCGCGGGCGATGAAGCCCGATTGGGTATCGAAGTCGAAGGTCAGACAGACGATGTAGCGGGGCACCTTTGTCTCCCGGAGCGTGGACACGGGTACAACCGGCATAGCATAGTCGCCGCCGCCTTCCCTCGCCCTCCCCAGCCAAACCTGACTTCACGATGGCAACGCAAACGATCGGGATCATCGTCAACGGCGCGACCGGCCGCATCGGTTCGACGCAGCATCTGGCGAATGCCCTAGTCCCAATCATCAAGGAAGGCGGCCTCGCGCTCGGCGATGACCGCCTGATGCCTCGCCTGCTGCTGGTCGGCCGCGACGGCGACCGTCTTGCCGCGGTCGCACGCGCCCACAACATCCCGGAATGGACCACCGACCTCGACGCCGCGCTCTCGGACCCGGCCCGGACGGTCTTCTTCGATGCGGCCGCGACCCAGCAGCGGGTCACGGTCCTCGGCAAGGCGCTGGCCGCCGGCAAGCATGTCTATTCGGAAAAACCGGTCGCCCCCACCGCGGCGCAGGGCCTCGCTTTACTCAGAGATGCCGACGCGCGGGGTCGCAAGCACGGCGCGGTGGAAGACAAGGTGTATCTTCCCGGACTGCAGAAGCTCGCCGCGCTCACCCAGCGCGGCGAGCTCGGCCGCATCGTGGGATTCCGGCTCGAGTTCGGCTGGTGGGTGTTCGACGGCAGCGACCGGCCGGCCCAGCGGCCGAGCTGGAACTACCGCGCGGGCGGCGGTGGCCTGATTCTCGATATGTACCCGCACTGGCGCTACGTCATCGAGACGATCATCGGCCGCATCGTTCGGGTTGCTTCGAGCGAATGGATCGCCACCCCCGAGCGCATCGACGAGCAAGGCACGCCGTATCCCGTCGCGGTCGAGGATTCGGCCGCGACCCTGGTGGAGATCGAGGGCGGTGTGTTCGGCACTATCTTGAGCTCATGGGCGACGCGCGTGCGCCGCGACGACCTTCTCACGCTGCAGGTGGACGGCACCGAGGGCTCGGCTGTCGCCGGACTTCATCGATGTTACGTGCAGTCCGCCGCGCAGACGCCGGCGATCGCGCATTTCAGCGTGATGAAGGACGTTGACGCCAATTATCGCAGCGAATGGATCGACGCTCCCCCGCTCGCCGCCTACCGCAATCCCTATCGTGTCGGGTGGGAACAGTTCCTGCGCCACGTCGCCGCCGATGCGCCGCTGCCATCCGACTTCGCGGCTGGCATTCGCGACGTCGCGTTCGCCGAGGCCTGCCATCGCAGCATGACCGAGCGGACCTGGATCGCGTTTCCGCCGACGGGGAAGGTGCCATGAACGACACAAAACCGCGCACCGCCTTGGTGACCGGCGCATCGACCGGGATCGGCCGCGCGACGGCGCTTGCGCTCGCCCACGCAGGCTTCGACCTCGCCGTCACCGATCTCGACGCAAGCTGGTTGGCCGACGTGGCGGCAGAGGCGCAAGGGCGCCAGGTCGTTCCCATTGCGCTCGAGCTTCGCTCCGAGGACAGCATTGCGAAGGCCGTCACGCAGGCCGCCGACGCGCTCGGCGCGATCGACCTCCTCGTCAACAATGCCGGCCGTCCGCTGCAGAAGCCGGCCACCGACGTGACCTGGGCGGAGTGGAACGACGTCATCGACATCAACCTCAAGGGCAGTTTCTTTCTCAGCACCGCCTTCGCCCGGCACTGCGGCAGCCGCGGGCGCGGCGGCGCGGTCGTCAGCCTGGCCTCGACCCATGGCCTCACCGGCATTGCCGGCCGTTCGGTTTACGGCATTTCGAAAGGCGGCATCATCCAGATGACCCGCATGCTCGCGATCGAGTGGGCGCCGCTCGGCATCCGCGTCAACGCGGTCGCGCCGGCGACCGTGCTCACACCGTCACGAGCAACCATGCTCGGCGACCCCGAGGCCCGCGCGCGCATGCTGGCGCGCATTCCGCTCGGTCGTTTCCCGACGATGGACGAAATCGCCGCAGCGGTGTGCTATCTCGCGAGCAATGCCGCCGCCTCCATCACCGGGCAGATCCTGGTGCTCGACGGCGGCCTGACGGCGGCGTGAGGTCGCGATGTTGCGTGCCCGGGACGGGCAACCCCGGACTTGATCTGGGGGGAGCGAAGATCCTGGATCCACGGCGACACGAAGAACCTTTGGCGAAACGGGACCGCGCGCGGCCTAGTCAGCTCCCGGCTCACAAATCAGGCCGCGGCAGCGGACTTGCCGATCGCCGCGTTCACCCGCGGCATGACCTCCTCGGCCATCAATTGCATCGAGCGCTTGTTGAGCGCGGGCTCGGCCCAGTCCATTCCAGCATAGACCAGTTCGCCGAAATCGCCGATCTCTTCGCGCAGCGCCAGGATCTGGTCGACCACCTTGTTGACGCCGCCATGGATCACGCAGTGATCCATGACGTAGTCGTGGGTGATCTCCTCGTCCGGCTGCTCCTTGTGCGATTTGAACACATAGAGTCGCTTGCCGCGTTCCATCTTGGCGCGCATCTGCTCGTAGTAGAATCGATACGGGCTCTTGGGGTCGTCGCGGCCGTAGCGCGCCGCCATCTTGTCGTCGTCGAGAACGCAGATCGCCCGCGCCACCCGCCAGTCCGCAACGTTCGCCTCCGCGCCAACCTCGGCCTTGCCTTTGCAGTAATTCTCCCAATGCGACTTCAGATGCTTCGACAACAGAAAGTTGGCGGAGAGCGGATGAAAGTCGCGCTTTCCCATCAGCACCACGCCGGGCGAGAACGGCGCCACCACCGTGCCGACAATCTCCGGGCGGGGCTTCTGGTAGGGCTTGGCCATGATGCCGACCCCGAGATCGAGCGTCATGGTGCGCGCGGTCGAGACCTTGAAGCGGTTGTCGGGAAAGTCGATGTCGTAGGGCGGGTCGCGCTCCCAGATGGCGAGGATCACGTCGATCGATTCCGCGAACATCTTGTTGCGATCCTGATCGAGGATGCCGAGCGCCTCCGCGTCGGTGGTGAGAGCGCCGGGGCTTACCCCGAGGATGAAGCGGCCCTCGGACATGTGATCGAACATCGCGGCCTGCACCGCGATCAGCACGGGGTGCATGTGGGAGAGGTTCGAGGTGCCGGTCGCAAGCTTGATCCGCTTCGTCTCGGGGATCAGCGTGGCGTGGAACATCATGCTGTTGGTGATGGTCTCGCAGGCGTCGGTCAGGTGCTCGCCCATGAAGGCATCGTAGAAGCCGAGCTTGTCGGCGAGGATGATGGCCTCGCGATCCTCCTTCAGCGTCTCGGCCCAGTTCCGGTGCATCGGGTGAACCGGCATGGTGAAGTAGCCCAGTCTCATTCCGTCGTCTCCGATCTCGCTGCAGTCCGGCTAAATCACGTTGAACGCCGCCCAAGCGCGGGTCATGTGGCCCAATTTGTCGGCTTGGCACAAGCGTGAATTTGCGGCGCCAGAGCGCGCTTCGAATCGTCCGAAGCGACCTGCCTCCAAAGCGGCGGGCGGACCTCGCCCTTCGGAGCGCCAGCCCGCCCGCCACCGATTTCGCAGGGCGCCGCCGTCGAGCGCGCCGTGACGCCTATCGCCCCGCCTGCGCCTTGAGCGCGGCGAGATCGGCGTCGTTGCGCAAGGTCATCACACCCATCTGGTTGGTGCGGTAGACCGGCAGAATCACCTGCGTTACGCCGTTTCGCTCATCGAGCGAGATGTGGCGAATTTCCGTGCCGCGCACTGGCAGCTCGAAAATTGTCCACTTGGAGCTACCCGGGTCGTATTTCAGGATCTGGTCATTGGTCCACAGGTTGCCCCACACATTGTGGTTGTTGTCGACCACCAGGTGATAGGGCTGCATCGAGGTCGGATCCGGCAGCGGGACGAGGGTCGCCTCGAGCGTCTTGGTGTCGATCCGGCTCAAGGTGCCGCCCCACGAATTGCCGACCCAGAGTACGTCGGCATTCTTGTCGGTGCCCATTCGCCGCGGTCCTTGCTGCCATGGCAAGGGACTGTTGAATGAAAGCTCATCGAATTTCTCGTAGAACGCGCGCGCTTCCGGCGTGGCGCGGTCGAGCTCTGCTTGCACCGCCGGCAGCTTCACCTCCAGCGTCTTGCCGGTCGCCATATCGCCCTTGCCGACCGTGTCGAACGCCATTTGCGTCCACCAGCCGTTGCCGTCACGGTCGCCGGCCGCGCCATAGGTCATGCCGGTGCCACGCGCGGTCTTGTAGGACAGCGACTTGAAGTCGGTGAAGCGTTCGGTCTCGGGATCGAAGCGCACGGCGCCGTCCGGCGCCGACGCCCAGACCTTGCCCTTGCCGTCGACATCGAGCGTCACCGCGCCACCGAGCGGAGACATGTTCGGAGGCGTCATATAGACGTCGATCTTCTCGGCTTTGGGATCGAGCCGGCCCAGGCTGCGCCGACCGGGATTGACGTCGAACCAGAAGATGCCCTGCTGATCGCGCACCAGGCCGTGGGCGTTGGCGGCAAGGCCGTCGTTGCGGTTGACCTTGAGCAGCTTCACCGCGCCGCTCTTGCCGTCCACCTTCCCGACGGTGACCTGGCGGTTGGGATTGTTGGAGGTGAACCAGAGATTGCCGTCGAAATCCATGCCGCCGTCGTGGGTGATGAGCCCTAGCTTGGACGTCGTTCCCAAGGACCAGTCGGTCCCGTCATTGGTCTGGTAGGTGGTTCCGATCCCGCTCTCGGGGACCATGGGAAGATCGTAGAGCTTCCACACCACGCGTGCCGCTTCGCCGGACGGACGCGGACGCGGCGTGACCTTGAGCGAGCTTTCTCCCGGTCCGCGCGCGCGGGCGAGGTAGGCCGCAAGCTGCTTCTGGTTGAAGTCGATGATGGCGTTCGGCTTGGGATTGGCGGGATAGACTCCGTTGTTGGGGACGACCTTCATCAGGTCGATGATCTTGTTCCAGCCATCCTCGTCGAAACGAAACTGGAGCACGTAGCTCGGCGTGTGGCAGCCGGTGCAGGAGTTGCGGAAAACCCGCTTGATCCGCGCGTCCTCGTCGGTCTCCTCGGGCAGGGCCGCCATCAGCATTTCGCCCGGCAACTGCCGTACCCGCCGCTCGGGATCGGTCATCGGCTTGAGCGTGAGATC
>JGI12053J15887_10000460_pt1 | contig 16528 bp, 12 predicted proteins | sample MedBloCAOM1_O3_FD_15887 | JGI IMG/M metagenome (IMG submission 15887)
TCAAGCTAAGGATGTCTTGGGAGATCATAGATGAAGATAGTCACACGGCTGATAGATGGCGTGGAAGTTGTAAAAGTTAGCGGACGCATTGAACTAGGCGAAGGATCCGCCGCGATTCGCGAAGTGGTTCGTGACCTGCTCGCTAGAGGTCGAAAGAAAATTGTTTTAGACCTCGCCGATGTCGACTACATCGATAGCGCGGGCTTGGGTGCGCTCGTCAGTGCCTTCACCAGCGTGCGAAACGAGGGCGGAGACCTAAAGCTCGTGTACCTCACAAAAAAGGTCCAGGACCTTTTGCAAATGACAAAGCTGTACACCGTTTTCGAGATCTTCGACGACGAGACCCCCGCCATAAAATCCTTCAATCAAACCGCGGCATCTACCGCATGACTAATGCGCCGTCTTTTCCAACAGTCGCATTAGATATTGCTCCCACGCCACCGCCCAGGTGTGCGTGCCATGCCCGTGCGTCTGCTCGCTGATCGGCAGCAACACGAAAGTTCCGTTCTTCAGTCGCTTGCTTTCCTTCTCGGCGATCCCCAGTTCGGGAGGATTAATGAAATCGTCAGCCGAGTTAATCCACATGACAGCGGCCGTGATCTTCTCCAGTTGCGGGGAAGGATCATAGTTACGTGAGGCATTCACCTGGTAAAGCAGGTCGTTCGCATCCAGTGCACTGGCGCGCTTCTCCGCATCGTCCACATACTTGTCCGCCGCATCCCGGGTAGGAAGCGTCCTGTGCATCACCAGCGGAGCGCTTCCCGCAATCACAAGAATGTCTTCCGCCGTCCGCAGGCCTTCCACAGGCTCTTCCTTGTACTCGCCGCCACTCCACGCCGGGTCCTTGCGAATAGCATCCATTAACAGTTTTCGCCAGACGCGGTTACGACCGGCAATTTGCACCGGCAGGCACGCCATGGGCATCAAAGCGTCCGCAAAATTCGGATAGGTTTCGCCCCAAACAAACGAATGCATGCAGCCCATCGAGGTGCCCATGATCAACCGCAAGTGTGGTATTCCCAACCCTTCGGCAACCAGCAGGTGTTGTGCCGCCACCATATCGTCGTAATCGTATGCAGGAAAATGCGCGTGCATCCCATCACTCGGCTTCGAAGATTTTCCGTGACCAATTCCGTCCGGCAGGATAATAAAGTAGCGATCGATATCCAGAAGTTGCCCAGGACCAAACAATGCTCCGGCGAATTGCGGCTGCAAAAATTGTTGGCCTGACCCCCCGGTCCCGTGCAGGATCAACACCGCGTTCGCAGGACGCCCTTGTGCATCGCGCGTTAACTTTCCGAGCGTCCTGTAGTGCAAACGCAACTCCGAAATTTGTTCGCCCGATTTGAACTTGAAGTCGTGTGCGACATAGTCGCGCTCGGTGGTCGGATACTTGGAAGGTGCCTCTGCCTGCGCAGACACCGTTGTTGTGACAAATAATGCAACGGCAAAGAATGAGATCAGGCGCACCAAGAAAATCATTTGTCCGTACCCCGCGGCCAGCGAATTTATCACACTCTTGCGCAGCACTTTATGATTGACGAGCTGCACGGTCTGGCATGGTGCCAACCTCGCGTGCTGCAAGATTCTTAGGTCGCGGCATCAGCCGACGATGAGCGCATGCTCTAAGATTTGTGGGTCGCGGCTTTCGCCGCCACGACGAGTTGTCCGATTCGTCGGGCTTCAACCCCTGAAGTCCGCCCCGGCGCGCTCGGCGCCAGCGTATGAAATACCGTCAACCTATTTACTTCGGCGCAAAGAAGAGATAATCAGCGGTATACGGCACTCGCACTTCCTGCCCGGCATGCGCAGCATCACATCCCGATGCAGGTGCCTTGCCTCCTTTTGTGTTAAGCCGCTGGATGGAGGTAACCTGCGCCAACACGCCTTCTCCTTCGTGGCTCACCACCTTCACGAGCAACCATGGGATCGAGTTCGCGTCGGGCGACGGCGCATTCGCCGCAGCTTTTCCCACGACCCGGCTGCCGTCACTCGCTTCCCATGATGGTCCGGCAAAATGTTTCCCAAAAGCCTTGCCGTCCTTGTCAAATAGTTGCGCGTCCGGTGCCTTCAGCGTCCAGCCAGGCTGCGCTCCATCCACTTTGCAGGAATAGATCTGATCGCCCTTAGCNCGNACCTGCACCACCAATTGCTCGTTGCCGGGCGCTCTCAACGCCTCNGGCACTTGTTGCGCCCCTGCAGGGCCGCCAAAAATCACCGCCAGTGTCACCGCCGCCGAATTCATCAAATAATTTGTGCGCAAAGGCCCTCCTGCCAGAGCATTTCCAGTATTTATAAGCATCGAAATAGATACAGATCCATTTTACCTCGCACCTTGAAAAGTTTGTGCTTAGGTTGTGATATAAACCTTCTTCATCCAACATGACGGAAAAAATCTGGCGCAGCTGTTTTTATCTCCAGATGGCAGCTCATTTTTGTACCACAAATCATTCAGGAGCCTCACGCGCGTGACCATTCGAATCATGTTGTTGTTCTTGTTCGTGGCAACGAACGCCATCGCTCAGCAATCTTCTGGTAATGCGAGCACCAATGCCAGCCCCAATGCGAGCATCGACCCCGAGCACATCTTCTTCACTCAGCCCGTCAAAGGTCCCATCACCGACGTCAGCGAACCTGTCAAAGATTCCGACATCCCGCTGCATCTGATTTATGTCGAGACCAAGGATGGCCTCTACGCGCCTATCGGCCTCAGAAAACCTCCAGGCCACGGCCCCTTCCCAATCATTTTATTCGCGCACATGAATGGCGGCTTAGGCGTCCCGTGGATTCGCGAGTGGACCCAGAACGGCGACTGGACGCTCGAGCAGTTCCTCAAGGCCGGTTATGCTGTGGCCTGGACGCGTTACCGCGCCGAAGTTAAGGAAGGCTATGGCACGCCGCTCGCAGAAGGGAAGCAGGAAGGCCGCCAGATTTTTAATCGCGGCCCCTTCGAATATGAAGACGCCATTTCGATTATTAAGTTCGTGAAAACCCTTCCATACGTCGACCCCAACCGAGTCGGCTATCTCGGACTCAGCCACGGCGGCGAGATGCTCATGAAAATCACCTCCGAGTATGACGGACTTCGCGCGGGAATCGCCTCCGAGCCGGCCTCGATCGATTTTCTTGCCAGACGACCCCAACCGCGAGACCCCAACGCACCGCCTCCGCCCGAGACTATGAAAGAGAACAGCGAAGAGATGCAGCGCAAAGCAGCCGAAGAATTGCGCGGTCGCATCGACATGAGCGTTGCCATGTCGCGCATAAATGCCATCAAGACCCCTATCTTCGTTCAGGGCCGCGACCGCGACCACCATCAGGACATCTTCAGACTCAACTACGAGCTTCTTCATGAAGCCGGCAAAGACGTCCAATGGAAGTCCTACGACGATGATGAACACGGGTTCGTATTCGTCAGGCGAGACCCTGACGGGGTCTACCGCCCGAATGCCGTGCAACTCCAAATCGTGAAAGACTCCATCGCCTATTTCGACCGCTACATGAAAAACCCCTAGACCTTCCCAAGAGCTCGCGCGGTTACATAGCCTTTGATGTTCTGCAAAAACGAGGCAAGCGCTAGTCCGCCCCAAAATCGCATATCAAAAGCACAATGAAATATTAACAAAGTCGCGACGGATTCAACCTTTCATTCATGTAATTCTCGCGCAAGATGGCTGCAATCCTGCGGTGTATCATGTTTAGGAAGCGGTATGTCTTTGTTACGTGAAACTGGGCTTTGATCGGGAGGGAGTAGTGTCGGAAATTAGAAGTGCCGTTTTGATGGTCCTCACGTTTATCTCTCCCGCATTAGCCTGCTCACCAACCCAGGCTATGGACGAAACCAATCCTCCCGATTACTCCTCTCAGACTCCCACTTCGCAAAGCAACCCTGCTTGTGCATCGCCCTCTGAGCCTGCGGCTGCCCCAAAAAGTGAGAATCCCGCTCCCCAGAACAAAAAGGACGATTCCGAGGGGCAGCAGAGCAAACGTATGTTCTATATTGTTCCTAACTTTGCAGCGGTGAACGCCCATACGCAGCTTCCGCCGCTGTCTACCCGCGAGAAATTCGTGCTAGCAGCGCACGATAGCCTGATGGACTACTCCTCGTTCCTCTGGACTGGAATCCTCGCAGGGCAAGCCTTGGCCCTGAATTCCGATCCAGAGCTGGGTCACGGAGCCGCCGGTTACGGCCGCTATTATTGGCGCACATTCACTGACGGAGTGTCGGGAGCTTTTTTCACCGAGGCTATCGTGCCTGCGATCACGCACGAGGACCCCCGTTATTACACCATGGGGCAGGGAAGCTTTTTCCGTCGCACGGGATACGCGATATCACGGACGTTCGTCACCAAAACTGATTCTGGAGGCAATAGCTTCAACTGGTCCGAACTGGCGGGCAATGGACTGGAAGCGGGGTTGTCCAATGCCTATTATCCACCTGAGGAGCGCGGGCTCAGTCAAACGGCGAGGAACTGGGGAACGCAGATGGAATCCGCTCTGTTGAATCACGTCTTCCAGGAATTCTGGCCCGACATCCGCAAAAAGGTTTTCCGCGCGAAATAGCTGCCAGGCAGTCACCCTAACCCACCATACGAACTTCTGATCCTACCTGGTCTCAGACGTCAAATGAGATTCTTTGACAACTCACGCATTGAATTTGCTTTTGCGCTGATTAACCTCTCTCATACCCAAAATCGGTATAATGCATTCCCATCGATGTCACTTTCCGTCGGCACCATACTAGGTCCCTACGAGATACTCGGTCCACTTGGAACCGGCGGAATGGGAGAAGTCTATCGCGCCAACGACCGGAGACTCGAGCGGATGGTCGCCATCAAAATTTTGCCGGCAAATATTGCCGCCGACCCAGCCGCCAAGCAGCGATTTGAGCGAGAAGCGAAAACCATTTCCAGCCTCAATCACCCACACATCTGCGTGCTGCACGATATCGGCCATCAGGACGGCGTCGATTACATTGTGATGGAGTGCGTGGAAGGCGAAACCCTCGCAAAGCGTCTCGAAAAAGGACCATTGCCGCTTGATCAGACTCTGAAATACGGCGCGCAGATTGCCGATGCGCTGGATAAAGCGCATCGCAGCGGAATCGTTCATCGCGATTTGAAACCAGGAAATATCATGCTGACGCCCAGTGGCGCAAAGCTCTTGGACTTTGGCTTGGCGAAGCAAACCTCACCGCTGGCAACTCTCGCCACCANCACCTCCGCCTCGCCGAATTCGCCGATCACTCAACAGGGAACCATNGTAGGCACCTTCCAGTACATGTCACCGGAGCAAGTACAAGGACTCGAACTCGATGGTCGCAGTGACATTTTTTCTCTAGGNGCAGTTTTGTACGAAATGTTGACAGGCCAGCGTGCCTTCGAAGGGAAAACGCAATTAAGCGTNGCTTCGGCAATTCTGGAGAGCGAGCCCGTCCCTCTCAGTTCCATCAAGCCATTGACGCCTGTAAATGTGGATCACGCCCTTCGCCGCAGCCTCACCAAGGATCGCGATGACCGCTGGCAAACCGCGCGCGACTTTTCGAGCGAGCTCAAGTGGATTGGCGAAAACGCCAGCCGCGGGCCGATTTCCACAAGCGGCATTGAGTCGAGAATAATGCCATCACAGTGGCGTTTATTGCCGTGGGTGCTCTGTGGTTTGCTGGCAGTGGGTATCCTAGCGGCGATCATTCTCTGGCCCGCTCGGAACAACAACTCACAGGCTAATTATTTCTATGCGCAGCTCCCGTTTACCGTGCAGTCCATGGCCATGGCGCCCGACGGCCACACTCTCGCCGTCGTAGGCAAAATAGAATCGGAGCGCGCGAAAACGTTATGGCTCTACGAGGTTGGTTCCCGGCGGGCGAGGAGCCTGCCGGATACTGACGGTGCTGGTTTCCCATTTTGGTCGCCGGACGGCAAGTCTCTAGGATTTTTTGCCGATGGCAAGCTCAAAAAGCTCGACATCGCCGGCGGACCAGTTCAAACCATCTCCGATGCACCATCGGGTCGTGGCGGAACATGGAATAAGGATGGCGTAATCATTTTCACGCCGAGCGGCCGGTTAGCAGACGGACTCTATCGAGTGTCTGCCACCGGCGGCACAGCAACGCGCATCACTATGCCTGACGCTAGCCGCGGCGAAGATAGCCACCGCTGGCCCATGTTTCTTCCTGACCAGAAGCATTTCCTCTATCTGGCGGCAAACGTTTCCGGAAAAACGGAACCGGACGCCATTTTCGTCGGCGCGATGAACTCCAACGAGAAGAAGTTCATCATCAACGCCACCGGGAACGCTACTTACGTAGCTCCTGGCTACCTCCTTTTTTACCGGGACAAAACGCTTTTTGCCCAACGCTTTGATGTTGCCAAGCTGGAACTTACCGGTGAGGCAGTGCCAACCGTTACGGATATCGCTTACCTCCCGAGGATAGTTCACGCCGCATATGCTGTTTCCGACACCGGATCGTTGGTGGCGCAGAGCGGCAGTGGTGTCGCGCTCTCCAGACTGGTTTGGTACGACCGCAAAGGAAATGAAACTGGCGCCGCAAGTAAGGCGGATGTCTATTCCAACATTGAGCTGGCGCCCGACGGCAAAACTGTGGCGCTCGACAAGACCGACGAAGAAAGTACCAACGCGGACATCTGGACCTATGACATTCAGCGAGACGCCATGAAGCGTCTCACATTTAACCCTGCCATTGATGCCATGCCCATCTGGAGTCCGGACGGCACCCGTATCCTGTTTACTTCTAGCCGCAATCAACTTTTTGGACTCTTCGTCAAGAATGCCGACGGTGGACAGGAAGAGAAGTTGTTGGACTTTGATAATCCCGACAAGGTCGATAAATATCCGTACGACTGGTCGCGGGACGGAAAGTACGTTTTGTATACGCGGGGAACAGAACTATGGGTCGCCACATTGTCGCAATTAAAAGCCCGGGCATTCCTGGCCGTGCCGGGAACGATTAGGAACGCTAGATTTTCAACGGATGGAAAATGGGTGGCGTACGCCTCCAACGAGAGTGGCAAGTTTGAAATCTATGTGACCTCATTTCCGGGAGCGCAAGGCAAGTGGCAAGTCTCCAGCGCCGGTGGAACCCAGCCCCGCTGGCGAGGCGACACCAGAGAACTCTTCTATCTTGCACCCGACGGGAAAATAATGGCCGTACCCCTGGGTATCGGGCCAAACTTTGACGCTGGGCCGCCGGCGGCGCTATTTCAGGCTCATGCGCGCGAATTGGTCGCCACCTCGGAGCAGGTGAGCTATGACGTAACCAAAGATGGCCAGCGATTTCTGATCAATACCCAGGTCAAGAACGCGGACACTCACCCAATGTCCGTAATCCTCAATTGGGACGCCGACCTCAAGAAAAAATAAACTACAGCCGCGACGGCCCTCGCCTTAGTTATGGAATCTTCGCAAAGTCGTTAGACCGTTGTCTCCTTAGACTGCCATTGCCGACTTGCCGGCCGTGTCACATAAGAGATGGCGAGAAGCACCAGCAATATTAGCGGCGTGAACGCTTTCGGACCATCGTTCGCAAGATAGTGTGCAACGAATGCGGAGATCCACGCGAATGTGAATCCCGCATAGGCCCATTCCTTGAGTTTAGGCAAACCGGGGACGAGCAGTACGATCGCCCCAAGCGGTTTGGCGATCCCCAGAATAATCCGCAGTTGTTGCGGATATCCCACGTGTGCAAATCCTTGCACCGCCTGTGGACTGCCCGATAAGTAAGCGAACCCAGCAAATAAGGACAGCGCCGCCACCAGCCCGGTGCTCACCCAATAAATAATTTTGCGTGCCATGCAGGTCTCCTCCTCCTTAAAAACACGGTTAGTAGCAAGCACCGGTCACTGAATTGCACTGACCGGACGTGTAAGTCTACGACCTTTCGCGTTACAGCTGAAGGGCCGGCAGCCTAGAATTTAGACGATTTCGCTCCTAATGCGGCAGTCCGCAATGAATCATTAAAACTACGCGCAGCTTATCGCCGCAAAGTGCGAATATACGAAATTGTTATAACGAAGTGACAGTCAATTTTCATTGCGTTGACATGATTTCCGAACTCAACCTAAGATGTGCCCTACCGAATGGATAATTCCTCATCACTGATTGGCCAAACCATCTCACACTACCAAATCCTCGAACGCCTCGGCGGAGGTGGGATGGGAGTGGTGTACAAGGCCGAGGACGTCCGCCTGCACCGCTTCGTCGCGCTAAAGTTTCTGCCTGACAGCGTGGCGAGAGACCCGCAGGCTTTAGCACGATTTCAACGAGAAGCCCAAGCGGCGTCCGCCCTGAATCATCCAAACATCTGCACCATTTATGACATTGGCGAAGAAAACGGCAAAGCATTTATCGCCATGGAATTTCTGGAAGGGAAGACCCTTAAACACGCCATCTCCGGCGGCCCAATGGAAGTCGAGGAATTGCTCGAAGCGGCGATTGGCGTTGCCGCGGGACTAGACGCCGCACATTCCAAGGGCATCGTGCACCGCGACATCAAGCCCGCCAATATTTTCGTAACGGAAAAGAAGCACGCGAAAATTCTCGACTTCGGCCTGGCCAAGGTCAAAGCGCCAAAAGGTATCCCGCAGACCGCGAACACCATGGCGACACTAGGACACGATGAGGAACAGTTGACCAGTCCCGGAAGCACCTTGGGAACGGTGGCGTACATGTCGCCGGAGCAGGTGCGCGGAAAAGAACTTGATGCCCGCACGGACCTTTTTTCTTTTGGCGCTGTCCTTTACGAGATGGCCACCGGAAAGTTGCCCTTCCGCGGCGATACGTCCGGACTGATCTTCAAGGCGATTCTGGATGCTACGCCAACGCCTCTCGCGCGAATGAATCCGGACTTGCCCGCCGAACTGGAGCGCATCATTAATAAGTCCATTGAGAAGGACCCGGATCTGCGCTACCAGTCCTCTGCGGACATGCATTCCGATTTGAAGCGCCTGAGGCGCGACACCGACTCGGGCAGACTTTTCGGTTCTGGCAAAGCCGCAGCACAGGAAGCCGTGGCCGCAGTCGAAAGTGCGGAACGCTCGAAAGCGTCAGCAGGAAGCAAAAGGCTTTGGACAGGCCTGGTCGCGACGATTGTGATGATCGCGGGTGTAGGGTACGTGGCCTACCACTTCGGAGCGGGATCGAAGAACCCAGTCGGACCGACAAAAATTGCGCAGATCAGCCATTGGGACAAACCTATGGATCAAGCGCGACTCTCTCCAGACGGTCACGCCGTCGCATTCAGTTCGCCGGTCGGAGGGGTGGAGCAGGTCTTTCTCATGCTGGCCTCGGGAGGCGAAGCGCTGCAATTAACGAATGACGAGACGGACAAGTTTGTAACCAATTTTTCGGCGGANGGCACCGAGATTTATTACCGGCGCGTATTTGGCAAAGATGAATCCTGGTCGGTACCAACGCTGGGAGGNAGCCCCAAGCGNNTCGTTGCGGGGTTCGCAGTAGCACCGTCAGCCGATGGAAAGTCGCTCTATTACACCAAAGCGGCCAGCAAGACTATCTACCGCGCAGACCGCACCGGCATGGGAGAAGAATTGGTATTTGCGTTGGATCCGAAATCGTCGGGCATTGCCCGCATCATGCCGTTTCCGGATGGCAAACGCTTGTTGGTATTGACCGCGAGCGGAATTTCGACCGTCGAAGGGGTTCAGGTGTTCGTCGTGGATGTAGAGAAAAAATCCGCGGAAGACCTCGTAAATATTCAAGGGAATCCCAGCGACGTCGTTTGGCAGGAGCCGGGAAAAAGCATCCTGCTTAGTCGAACGATGAATGGTTTAACCAATATCTGGAAGTTGAATCTGGCCGATAAATCGATAACCCAGGTCACCTCTGGACCCGGACCGGACCACTCGCCCATGCCGGATCCAGCCGGCCGGGGCCTTTTTCTTGTGAACGGAAAGTCCACGGGATACCTGACCGTTTACAACACGCGCACGAAACAGTACCTGGATATCGCCGGCGAAAACGCTACGCAACCGGTGCTCTCACGGAACGGGAAAAGGCTGATGTACATCACCTTTCCGTCGCGCGACCGCAACGAATTGTGGGTGGCCGACGTGGACGGAAACAATAAGGCTCGGCTGGCGCAAGCTGTTTCGATTGCCACCGGCTTTTGGTCGCCGGACGATTCTCGAGTTTCGTTTTTTACGGAAGAGCCCGGTAAGGATGCACAACTCTATGTTGCGAATCCGGACGGGACTGGGTTGCATGCCTTGAAGTGGAGGAGCGCTACGACACCGCAGGCGCTCGGTTGGAACGCGGATCAAAAGACCATGTTCATGAATGGTTGGGAGAAGGCAGCGAAGACCGGGTCCATTTGGCAGCAAAGCGTGGAAGGATCGGAGCCGGAAAAGCTTACCGACAGCTGCGGCTTCGCTTTCGATGCTTCCGCAGACGGGAAATATCTGCTGAGTTTGATCGTGGGCGGCGACAAAATTGGGATTTATGCATTTTCGATGTCCGATCGATCCTGCACGATGCTGGTGCCGGGCGTGGTGACCTTTGGGGTGAATATCGAGAAGGACGGCAAGTCCTTCTTGTATGCCTTGCCGGGGAAAAAAGATGTGACCATTTACCGGCAAAGGTGGGAAGCGGGAAAGGCCGTGGGCCAGCCGCAGGTGGCGCTGAAACTGCCATTCGCCTTCCCGTTGGTTGCAGGCGGCAACGCATATGACTTTTCGAGAGATCTTACTTCAATTGTCTATGCGCGCTATAGCGGACACGCGGATCTGTATCTCCTAACTCAACAATGATCTGCAACCAATAGGTTTCCACTCTGTAAGCGCTCGCCCAGCGCGATCATCCGCGCCGCCTGCTTTTTCCTTGACAGTCTAGGAGAGTTGGCCATACATTCCTAGTTAATCTAGGGGAGAGAACGCCCGTGCAAAAACAGCTCGACCTTCTGCAAGGCACTCTCGACATGCTCATCCTCAAGGCCGTTTCCCTCGGCCCGCTGCACGGTTATGGCGTCCTCCTGCGTATCCAGCAAGTCTCCAAAGAGCGCCTCGAGATTCAACAAGGCTCGCTCTACCCGGCGCTATATCGATTGGAGCACCAGGGCTGGATCACTAGTGAATGGGGCGCGTCGGAGAATAATCGCAAAGCCAAGTTCTATCGCCTTACCGCCGCAGGCAAACGCAAACTCCAAGCGGAAACAGAAAACTGGAATCGCATGGCGGACGTCATCGCCGGAATTCTGGGCACGAGGCCCGAGGAAATATGACCGTCTGGAGCCGTTTTGTTTCTTGGCTACAGGCCACACTGCGCCGCTCTCGCATGGAGAGCGACATGAGCGAAGAACTCTATTTCCACATTGAGGCCTACGCGCAAGATCTGGTACGCAGCGGCGTTCCTTACCAGGAAGCAATGCGCCGGGCCAAGCTCGAGTTCGGTGGAGCGGAGCGCGTCAAAGAGGAATGCCGCGAGGCGCGCGGCGTCCGCTTCCTCGAAACTCTGTTTCGCGACACCCGCTACGGCCTGCGCGCGCTGCGCAAAGCTCCCGGCTTCACGGTCGTCGCCGTTCTCACTCTTGCTCTGGGCATCGGTGCGAACAGCGCGATTTTCAGTGTGATCAACGGCATTCTTTTGAAGACGCTGCCGTATCCACACCCGGAGGAACTGATCGATCTGCACCTCACAGCTCCCGGCGTGAACTTCCCGGACGCCGATCCAGCGCCGTTCCTATATTTCACGTATCGTGAACAGGGTCGAACTTTCCAAAGCATCGGGCTCTACAGATGGAATAGACAAAGCGTCACGGGGTTGACCGAGCCGGAGGAAGCACAATGCCTCAACGTAACCGCCGAGGTGTTGCCGATCCTCGGTGTGCAGCCTGCTCTGGGCCGCTGGTTTTCGGAAAACGACGCGGCCCCAGGTAACCCGCAAACCGCCGTTTTGACCTATGCATGGTGGCAGGCACGATTCGGCGGGGACCGCTCCGTGATTGGCCGCCACATCATGGTCAACGGCATTTCACGCAATGTCATTGGCGTGATGCCCGCGAGCTTCCGCTTTCTCGATCGCGATGCCGCTTTCCTGCTTCCGCTGCAGTTCGATCGCACCAAAGAGTTTCTAGGCGGCTTCGATTATCCGGGAATCGCGCGTCTGAAGCCTGGCGTGACCATCGAGCAGGCCAGCGCCGACGTCGCGCGAATGATTCCCATTGCGCTGCACAGCTTTCCTCCCCAACCCGGCTTGACCGTCAAGGAATTTGAAGACGTGCGGCTCGCTCCGAAGTCGCGATACCTTAGCCAAATGCTCATCGGCGACATTGGAAAAACGCTATGGGTGCTGATGGGCACCGTCGGAATCGTCTTGCTGATCGCCTGCGCCAATGTCGCAAATCTTTTACTTGTTCGCGCCGAAGGACGACAGCACGAACTCGCCATTCGCGCGGCACTGGGCGCACGTTTCTGGGATATCGCTCGCGCGCTGCTGATAGAAAGTGTCGCGCTCGGATTGCTCGCCGGCGTGCTCGGCCTGGGGCTCGCCTATGGCGCGATTCGCGTGCTGATTTCCATAGCTCCGTCGCATCTGCCGCGATTGAACGAAATTGCCATCGACCCGGCGGTGGTCGCCTTCACGCTTGGCGCCGCGCTCCTGACCGGATTTTTGTTCGGCATGATTCCGGTGATCAAATATGCCGGTCCGCGAATCGAAAATGAGCTGCGCGGCGGCGGACGTGCCTCTACTCAGAGTCGGGAGCGCCATCGGGCTCGCAAGGTGCTGGTGGTGGCGCAGGTAGCCCTCGCGCTGGTCCTGCTGGTCGGCTCCGGATTGATGATCCGTACCTTTCAAGCGCTGCGCAAGGTCGATCCTGGATTCGACCCACGCGACGTACTGACTCTGCGAATCGCCATTCCGGAATCCCAGGTGAAGGATGCGACCGCCGTGATTCGCTTGGAGCAGGGAATCGTCGAAAAGATTCGCGCCATTCCGGGTGTTGCATCCGCCGGACTCACCACCGTAATTCCCACCGAGCGTGCCGGGCACGACTTGATCTATGCGCGCGACAAGTCTTACGAGCGAGGCGTGCCCCCACTGCGCCTATTCAAATTCGTGTCACCCGGACTACTTGCCGCCATGGGCGACCGTCTAATCGCTGGCCGCGAGTTTACCTGGACGGATAGCTACGAGCGCCGCCCCGTGGCCATGGTCTCCGAAAATCTCGCCCGCGAACTCTGGCAAGACCCGCAGCGCGCGCTCGGCAAACAAATCCGCGAGGACCTCAAGGGGCCCTGGCGCGAAGTGATCGGTGTCGTGAACGATGTGTGCGATGACGGCGTGCAGGAAAAAGCGCCCGCTGCTGCATATTTTCCGCTGCTGATGAACGACTTCGAGGGCGATGCTGTTGCCGTGCGGCGTTCGGTTTCCTATATCGTGCGCAGTAAACACGCCGAATCGCAAAGTTTGCTGGCCGATGTGCGCCAGGCGGTCTGGTCCATGAATCCAAATCTTCCGCTCGCGAACGTGCGCAGGCTTCAGGAAATTTATGACACATCGCTCGCCCGAACCTCATTCACCCTGGTCATGCTGGCGATCGCGGGAACCATGGCCCTGCTGATCGGCTTGGTCGGAATTTACGGCGTGATTTCCTATGCCGTCTCTCAACGCCAGCGCGAGATCGGCACCCGCATCGCCGTCGGCGCTCAGCAAAGCGACGTAATGAGACTCATCCTAAGCGAAGGAATGTCGTTGATTCTGATTGGTCTGGGCGTCGGTTTGGCAGTATCACTGGCTTCTACCAGATTTTTGTCCAGCTTGCTCTTCGGCGTGACCGTGACGGATCCGCTCACCTTTGCGGGCGTCATCATTCTGCTCGCACTTGTAGCCCTCGCCGCCTGCTACGTCCCCGCGCGCCAGGCCACGCGCGTTGACCCCATGATCGCTTTGCGATACGAGTAGTCCGCCCCACTTTTTGTGCAACTCCCCGAGCGCGCTCTTAGGTACGCCAAAACTCCTGTTGACGGCCAAAAGAATTTTACTACAATCTCTTTTCTCATGTTGCCCGTCTAAAGGAGTGTATGCCGTCTTCCAAAAGTGAAGTTCTGCAGGGAACACTGGATTTGCTGGTGTTAAAGACGCTCGATTCCCTGGGGCCGATGCACGGCTTCGGAATCGCCTTGCGGATACAACAGGTCTCCAAAGACTTGCTGCAACTAAACCAGGGAACGCTGTATCCCGCCCTCCTGCGTTTGGAGCAACGCGGCCTGATCTCCTCCAAGTGGGGCGTTTCGCAAAATAACCGCAAGGCCAAGTATTATTCGTTGACTCGTGCTGGACGCAAGCAGCTCGAGCAGGAAGTGGAGAGTTGGGGTCGCATGTCCGCGATGATCAACCGGGTGCTAAAGACAACCTAGCCATGCGCGAATTTTTCCGCACGCTCATCCACCGGCTCACTGCGCTCTTCCGGCGCCAACGCGTGGAAGATGAACTGGACGAAGAACTGCATTCCCACGTGGAGATGGCCACGGAAGCGAACCTAAGCAAAGGCATGAGTGTAGAGGACGCCCGGCGCGAAGCGCTGCGTAGCTTTGGCGGGGTTGAGCAAACCAAGGAACTCTANCGCGATCAACANGGGCTAGCCCTGATCGGGTCCACTTTCNAAGACCTGCGATTCGGCTTACGGATGCTCCGGCGAAATCCGGGTTTTTCTGTCTTGGCGATCCTTTGCTTAACCCTGGGCATCGGCGCAAACGCGGCTGTGTTTAGTTGGGTCGAAGGAATTTTATTCCGTCCTTACCCGGCGGTCAGCCACCAGGAGCGGCTGCACGCGCTTACCGGAACGGCACGCGGCGACGCTGGCCATACGGGTCTTTCTTGGCCAGATTTCGTCGATCTGCAGAGGAGCAGCAGGCTTTTTGATTCATTCTTTGTGAGCAAAATCACCGGCACTACTCTCAGTATCGGTGACCGTGCCGAGCGCACCATAGGGAGCATCGTATCGGACAACTATTTTGACGCCATCGGGGTTCGTCCGATTCTTGGCCGCGGATTCGAGCCGCGCGAGGACGTAGGACGAAACGCCCATCCCGTGACGGTGATCAGCTACCAGCTATGGAAAGGGCACTTCAATGGCGATCCGCAAATTATCGGAAAAACGCAGCGACTCAATGGCGTGATCCACACGATTGTGGGTGTCGCGCCGCAAGGTTTCTATGGGACCTTCGTCGGCTGGGGGATGCAGTTTTGGGTCCCAGCGTCGATGGAGGAAGTGTTTGAAGCCGGCGGTTACAAACTGGAGGATCGCGGGCGCGTTGGATTGAAGCCTTCGCACGGCTCAAACCCGGTGTCACTATCGCGCAGGCACAGAACGAAGTCTCGTCCGTCGCGAAGCGTTTGGAAGCCGATTATCCGGCCACCAACCGAGGACGCAGCGTAAAGCTGTGGGCCCTATGGCAAACACCATTCAACAACGCGGGTACTTTGCTCCCCACCCTCGAAGTTATGCTCGCGGTGGTCGTTTTTGTCCTGCTCATCGCGTGCGCAAATGTCGGCAATCTGTTGTTAGTCAGATCGTTCGCGCGCCGCCATGAAATGACCGTGCGGCTCGCCATCGGCGCGGGCCGCGGCCGCATCGTGAAGCAGCTCTTCACCGAAGCGCTGATGCTATCGGCTTTTGGAGCAGCCGGCGGACTCCTCGTTGCGCACTGGTGCCGTCACGCGCTGGTCCTGCTCTTCCCGTCGCGGGCTGGTGTAGCGATGCATTTACCGGGAGAGATTGATTGGCGCGTTTTGCTATTGAGTGCCAGCGTTTGCCTGGTCGCGACACTTCTGCTCGGGTTGGTTCCTGCAATGCAGACGAGCAAGATCGATCTTGCCGGCGCGTTGAAAGCCGACTCTTCAGGGGTTGTGGGGAGCAGCGGGAGAGCATGGGTGCGCGCAGGCCTGGTTGTGGTGCAAGTAGCGCTGAGTTTCGTTTTGCTCGTGGGCGCGGGGCTCCTGATACAGAGCCTACAGAAAATTCGAACTTCCAGTCCCGGTTTTTCGACGTATGAAGTACTGTTCACGGCCGTCGACTTGGTGTCGGCGGGATACGATGCGCAGCGCGCGCAAAATTTTCAGGACCAGCTGCTTGATCGCGTCAAAACCCTGCCGGGGGTTAAGTCGGCGGTTTTTGCGTGCATGACGCCGCTGAGCTATGGAAGTTTTTCTTCCACGCCGATTTCCGTGGACGGCTATGAAGTTCCACCTGAGGAGCGGCCCACTGTGGAGTACAACGAAGTAGGTCCGGAGTATTTCGCGACCATGGGGATCCCTTTGGTGTCCGGCCGCGAATTTACTCGCGCCGACGACGAACGAGCCGCTCTGGTAGCCATCGTGAATGAAACGATGGCTGCACAATATTGGCGCGGCAGAAATCCGATTGGCGAGCGCGTGCAGGTCAAGGACCGATGGATGCAGGTCGTCGGCGTGGCAAAAGATTCTAAGTATCGAAGCGTGCGGGAGACCGCCAAGCCATTTTTCTATGTGCCGCGGCGGCAGAATTTCTCCGTTGGGG
>JGI12053J15887_10000461_pt1 | contig 16525 bp, 14 predicted proteins | sample MedBloCAOM1_O3_FD_15887 | JGI IMG/M metagenome (IMG submission 15887)
CCTGGGACGAGAAGAAATACGGCAACCCGGACTACGGCGGGAATTTCCAGACCTCGGCGAGCGCGTCGGTGCACGGCTACTTCAAGGCCTTGCGCATTGCCGGCGCCCAGGCGCGGCGCGTGCTGCTCGATGCCGTGGCGGCGAGATGGAACGTGCCGATCAGCGAGCTTGCGACCGAGCCGAGCGTGGTCGTGCACAAGGCCTCGGGCCGGCGCATGAGCTACGGCGAGATCGCGGCCTTTGCCAAGACCCCGGCCGAGCTGCCCAAGATCGAGGACAAGGATCTCAAGCCAACGGCGAGCTTCCGCCTCATCGGCAAGGACGTGCCGCGCGTCGAGCTCCCGACCAAGGTCACGGGCGCTGCGACATACGCCATGGACGTGCAGGTCCCCGGGATGGTCTACGCCGCCGTGCTGCAGTCGCCTTATCCAGCCGGCGCGCCGGAAACGGTCGACGAAGCCGCAGCCCGTAAGGTGCCGGGCATCACCGACGTGGTGCGGCTGCCGGACGGCGTCGCCGTCATCGGCTCCACGGTCGAGGGAACGCAGGCCGCCAAGAAGCTGCTCAGGGTCACCTGGTCGAACGCGCCAGGCGCGAACCACGACAGCGAGCGCGCGCTCGAAGAGTTTGCCTCGGTCAGCCGCGACCTCGGCCGCGCGGGCGTACCCTACGAGACCAAGGGCGACGTAAAGGCCGCCCTGGCGAACGCCGCCAAGGTGTTCCGCGGCGACTACCGTACCCGCTACGTCTATCACGCGCAGATGGAACCCCTGAGCGCCACCGCATCCGTGAGCGCCGACGGCAAGTCGGCGGAGATCTGGGCCGGCACGCAGGGTGCGTCGGGCGTGCTCAACCAAGTCGCGCGGCTGCTGCAGACGGACCGCGCGAAGCTCACGCTGCATCAGCACGTGCTCGGCGGCGGTTTCGGCCGTCGCGGGCAGCACGAGGTGATCATCGACGCGGTCCAACTGTCGAAGGCCGTGGGCAAGCCGGTGAAGCTCGTCTGGAGCCGGGAGGATGACATCGCCTTCGGAAAATTCCGGCCGATGACCGCGCATCACATCGAGGCGGGCTTCGACGCCGGCGGCAAGCTGATCGCCTGGCACCACCGCGTGGTCGCCGAGTCGGTCGTCGCTTATACCGCCGCGATGGCGGGCACCAGGCCCGCGCCGACTGACCGGATCGTCATGAAGGGTTCACCGATCCCGCAATATCCGATCCCGAACAAGCTTGCCGAGCACGTCGTGATGCCGGGCCGCGCGCGGATCGCGCCTTGGCGCGGCGTCGGCAACGGCCACAATGCATTCGCGGCGGAAAGCTTCATCGACGAGATGGCCAAGGATCTGGGCAAGGATCCGATCGTCTTCCGGCTCGAGCTATCGGAGGGCCAGCCGCGTATGCAGACGCTCCTGCGCGCGGTCGCCGAGATGTCCGATTGGGCGCGCAAGCGCGACGGCCGCGCGCTCGGCGCGGCTACCATGGTGAAGGACGACACGCTCGCGGCGGGCGTCGCCGAGGTCTCGGTCGAGCGCGCATCGGGCAGGATCAAGNTCCACAATGTCTGGGTGGCGATCGATGCCGGCATTGCGGTGCAACCGGGGAACATCGCGGCGCAGACCGAGGGCAGCATCGTCTACGGTCTCGGTCACGTGCTGCGGGAGAAGATCACCATCAAGGACGGCCGCGTGCTCGAAGCGAACTTCACCGACTACGAGCCGGCGCGGATGTCGGACGTCCCCAACATCGAGGTGAAGGTGATCTCGACCGACAATCCGCCGACCGGCGCAGGCGAGGATGGCCTGCCGCTGCTCGCCTGCTCGGTCGGCAATGCCATCGCCACGCTCACCGGCGTGCGGCTGCGCGAGCTGCCGTTCGCGCCCGAGCGCGTGCGTGGTGCGCTGGGGGCGTAGCAAGGCGGGCCTTGCCGCGGACACCACCGCCCCGGATTGCGCAAACAGCGCGTCGAGACGCGCTGTTGCTCCATCCGAGCTACGAACCGCCCTTGTTCAGGAACGCCTCGAGCGCGGAGACCTCTTTCTTCTCACCCTCGAAGTCGCGGGCGATCTGCTCGTAGAAATGCGCGGCGCCGACATAGAGCTCGTGGCCGGCCGGATCCTCGCCGACGAAGTCGGCGATCTCGTGCATTTCCGCGATCCAGCGATAGGCCTTCGGCGGCATCAGCGCCAGCCCGCGCTTGAGCCAGGCGAGCATCTGCGGTTGACTTGATTGCAACTCCGCGAACAGCGCGTCGGCCGAGCCCGCCCGTGTCGCCGCCAGCATCATGACGGCGGCGAGCGCCTGCGTGCCCTTGGTGATGCCGGCATAGGACATCTTGACCGCGGACGCTGCGCTCAGGGGGCCGCCAAGCACGCGCACGTCGAGCCCGTATTGCTTGAGCGTGGCAAAGCGCGGCGCGTGCGGGCCGGAGGCATAGAAGCGCGGGCCGGCATCGCCCGGCTTGGGCGGCGAGCCGATGATGCCGGCATCGACGAACGGCGAGCCGGTGGACGCGACGATCGCGGCGACGCGTTCGGCGGTGGGCGGGCTCACCGCGTTGCAGTCGACGAACACCGGCTTGCTGTTGCTGGCAGTTAGGGCGGGCGCAAAACGTTGCGCCAGCGCGACGGCGTCGCCCGGCGGCAGGATCGACAGGATGAAATCGGTCGCCGCGATCTCCTCGTCGCCGGCCGCCGTCAGCCCGTGCTTCTTGGCGCGCGCAATGGTATCCGCGCTGCGGCCGGTCAGCGAAGTGAGCACCTTGAGGCCGTTTTCGACCAGCCGGCCCGCGACTGCCGCGCCCATCATGCCGGGCGCGATAACTGCGACCACAGGATTCATATGTTGTTCTCCAGTTTTTCGGCCCGGCGCTGCAAGGAACATGCTTGCGCCATGTTTGCACCTGGGCACGGCTTGAGCGCAAGGGGGCCCGCGCGGCGAAGCATGGCTTGGCAATGGAAGCCGTTTCGGCTTTGTTGCGGGCCGGCTCCCAGCAAGACGCAAACAGGAAAATGCCCATGGCCGCTGATCTTTCCGCCGTCCGACACCAGGTCGCGCTCGCCAACCGCATGCTGGCCAACGAAGGCGTGCTCGACGCTTTCGGCCATGTCAGCATGCGCCATCCGGACGATCCCGGCCGCTATCTGCTCTCGCGCTCGCGCTCGCCGGCGCTGATCGAGGCGGCCGACATTCTCGAATTCACGCTCGATTCCGAGCCGGTCGAGCCGCCCACGGCGCAACTCTATGCCGAGCGGGTCATCCACGGCTGCGTCTACCAGGCGCGCCCGGACGTGATGGCGGTCTGCCACCATCATGCGCCGCCGGTCATGCCATTCTGCATCACCGGTGCTCCCCTCATTCCGGTCATCCACGTGGCCGCGATCATGGGAGACACCGTGCCGTTCTGGGATCAGCGCGACGATTTCGGCGACAGCAATCTGTTGGTGGTCAAGCCGGAGGAGGGCCGCTCCCTCGCGCGCGCGCTCGGCCCCCATTCCGCAGTGCTGATGCGGCGGCACGGTGCGACGGTGGTCGGCGGCAACGTGCGCGAGCTGGTCTTCCGCTCGATCGCCATGTGCCAGAACGCCGAATACCAGATGCGCGCGCTGACGCTGGGAAGCTTTGGTCCGCTCACACCGGGCGAGACCAAGCTCGCCGCGGCCGTCAACCTGTCGCCCGGTCCGCTGACGCGCGCATGGGATTATTGGACGGCGCGGGCGGAGAGCGCCAAGCGGTGAAGAGTTCCGGCATGGTTTGCCAACCGCCTTGATTGATATAGAAATATCGGCTTGCCGAGAGGCTCGGGCGGCTTCCTGCACGCGGGCCATTCGGCTCCAGCGATACGGTCTCTTGCCGATGGCGCGAAGAAGGCCCATGCAGTGGGCATGATAGCAGGCCAGGAGGCGGCGCAGTGAGTCTCTGGATCACCGAGTCCGAGGTCGTGCGCCTCATGGACATGAAGGGGGCGATCGCCGCTTTGGATCGCGCGCTGGCGCTGGAAGCCGCCGGCAAAGCCGAGAACATGGTAAAGACGCACGCCATCTGGGGAGGTCACCATACGTTGCATGCGATCGGCGCCACCTTCCCCGACGAGGGCTTCGTCGGCACCAAGACCTGGGCACATGCCAACGGTGCCGCGCCGCTGCTCATTCTGTTCGACAGCCACAATGGATCGCTGAAGGCGATCATCGAAGCTTTCGCGCTCGGGCAGCTGCGCACTGGCGGGATCAGCGGGCTGGCGACGAAATACCTCGCGGCCGACGGGGCCTCCGACATGGCGCTGATCGGCACCGGCAAGCAGGCGATGACGCAACTCGCCGCGGTGGCGTCGGTGCGGCCGCTGCGGCGGGTGCGCGCCTACAGCCGGGACGGCGCCGCACGGGCCGAGTTCGTCGGACGCGCGAGGAAGGCGCTCGCATTGAACGTCGAGGAGGCAACCTCGGTCGCGCAAGCTGTCGACGGCGCCGGCATCGTCACCTTGGTGACGCGCGCGACCGAGCCCATCCTCGAGTCCCGCATGGTCGCTGCGGGCACGCATGTGAACGCCGTCGGCGCGATCTCGCCCGAGCGCGCCGAGTTCGAGCCGGCGCTGCTCTCCCGTTGCGCGGCGGTGGTCGCCGACAGCGTGCCGCAGGTGCAGAACCTTTCGCGCGAGTTCATGCAATATTACGGCCGGGACGAGTCGAAATGGCGCGCGGTGCGCCCGCTGTCCGCCGTGGTGGCCGAGGGCAAAGGCCGTCCGTCCGCCGCCGACCTCACGCTGTTCAAGGCCATGGGCATGGGCATTTCGGACCTTGCGCTCGGCATCGAAATCCTGCGCCGGGCGACCGAGCAGCGCCTCGGCCGCGAATTTCCGCACCCGCAACCTGCCAAACTGTTCGCCTGAAGGAGCCTCCCATGAACGAGACCGTCCGTTTCATCGACCAATCCGGTGCCAAGCCCGGCGAAATGGATCTCTGGCCCGCGATCGTCATTCCCAAGGAAACGATCGATGCCGAGGTCGAGCGCCTGGCGTCCCTCCCGCGTCCGGCCAACGGCCGGCGCCGCTCGCTCATCGCGCATCCGCGCGCCGGCAAGGGCAACGGCCTGGCCGCCGGCATTCAGGTCGCGCTCGATGTCCTGTTGCCCGGCGAGCGGACCATCCCGTACCGCGAGAATTCGACGCAGGTGAACTTCGTCATCCGCGGCCGCGGCCATTCGATCGTAGGGGGCAAGCGCTTCGAAGTGGGCCTGTACGATGTGTGGAATACGCCCTCCATGCACATCTATTGGCACGGCAACGACAGCAAGGATATCCAGGTTCGGCTCACCTATTCGAACGCTGCACTGCTCGAGCAGATGAACATCCACTACGTGGAGGAGAACCCGCCACCGATCGAGCCGGTGATGCACGAGGAACTGAGCGAGGAGGACAAGCGGCGCCGGGTTTCGCCCTACGGCACGATCAAGCTCGACGACGAGGGGGCGTATCTGATGCCCTACGAGGTGCTGATCAACCCGCCGACGGTGGAGTCGAAGGCGCTGCACTGGCCGTGGGAGCAGGTCAAGCATCATCTCGACAAGCTGCAGGCGCTCGGCAAGGACTATATCGGGCGGCGCCTCTACATGCTCTACAATCCGATGACCGGCCGCACCAACGGGTGCACGCCGTCGTTTTTCGCGACCATGACGATCCGTCCGCCGAAGATCGTCGACCGGCCGCACCGTCACACCTCGGCCGCCATCAATTATTACTTCCACGGCACCGGACGCTCGACGGTGGGCGGCGAGGTGTTGGAGTGGAAGGCGGGCGATCTCATGCTGTCCGCGCCGGGCTGGGCGGTGCACAACCACGCCTCCTACGATGATTTCGTCTACGAGTTGACGGTCCAGGACCAGCCTCTCAACATCGCCATGGAAAGCCTGCTGTGGCAGGAAAGCCTCAAGCTGCCGCTCGCGGTTCTCGGCGTGCAGGAGGGCTTCGGCACCAATCGGGCGGTCGGCTGAGGCGGAGCGACGCGTCCTACCCCCAATCGTCAGTTCAAGCGAAGAAAACGCAGTGGCGCAGTGTCGCGCGCCGCCCGCGAGGTCTCGCGCGCTTTGCCGCCGGCTGGTACGCTCGCGGCAGCGTGGGGCGGCGGGCAACCAGAGGCTCACGCGTGGGAGGATATGCGATGAAACCGATACATGCCGCAGCGCTGACTTGCGCGCTCGCCGTTTCGCTTGGCATCGGCGCACCGTCGGCGCAGGCGCAAGACCAGCTCAAGATCGCGATCGGCCAGATCAATAACTGGGAGAACCAGGCGCCCACGCTCGGCACGGACGCCGGCATCTTCAAGAAGCACAATCTCGTGCTGGAAAGTTTCGGGACCGCGGGTGCGGGCGAAACGATGCAGCCGGTGATCTCCGGCAGCGCCGATCTCGGCGCCGGCGTCGGCGTGGCCGGCGTCATGCGCGCCTTCGCGCGCGGCGCGCCGCTGCGCATCCTGCTGCCGGCGTTCACCGGCACCGGCGACCTCTATTGGTACGTGAAGGCGGATTCGCCGCTCAAGACCATCAAGGATGCCACTGTCAGCAACACGATCGCCTATTCCACCAGCGGCTCGAGCTCGAACAACCTCGTGCTGGCCTTCATCGACGAGCTCGGCCTCAAGGCCAAGCCGACCGCGACCGGCGGCCCGCCCGGCACGCTGACGCAGGTCATGTCCGGCCAAGTCGACATCGGCTGGGCGGCGCCGCCGTTCGGCGTGAAGGAGATGCAGGAAGGAAAGATCCGCATCCTCATCCGCGGCAACGAGGTTCCCTCGCTGCGCGGCCAGACGGTGCGGACGATCATCGTCAATGCCGACTCCTTGAAGACCAAGCGCGATGCGATCATGCGCTTCGTGGAGGGTTATCGGGAGGCGGTCGACTGGATGTACGCCGATCCGCAGGCGATCAAGATGTATGCCGCCAAGATGAAGCTCGACGAAAAGCTGATCGCGGATTCGATCAGGGAGTTCCATCCGAAGGAGGCGATGCAGACCGACGCGATGAAGGACGTCGAGGGCATCCAGCGCGATGCGGTCAAGCTCAAATTCATCGATGCGCCCTTGACCAAGGAGCAGCTTGCGGAGCTCATTCAAATCCCGCCGCGCAAGAAATAGGAAGAGAGATTAGGGAGGAAACCATGCGGCACGGGCTTCTGTCATTGCTGGCGGCGGCCGCGATGGCCGTCGCCGTATCCACGGCATCGGCGCAGGATGCGTTCAAGGTGGCGATCGGTCAGCTCGAAATCTGGAGCGGGCAGGCGCCGATCCTCGGTGNGAAGGCCGGCATCTTCAAGAAGCACGGGATCACGGTCGAGAATTTCGGCACNGCCGGCGCGGGCGAGACCGTCCAGGCGGTGATCTCCGGCAGCGCCGATTTCGGCGTCAATGTCGGCACCCAGGGCGTGNTGCGCGCCTTCGCCAAGGGCGCGCCGATCCGCGTNATCGGGGCGGACTTCACCGGNGCGGGCGANATCTTCTTCTATGTGCGCGCGGAGTCTTCGATCAAGAGCCTCAAGGATACGACCGAGCGGAACACTATCTCCTATTCCACCGGCGGCTCGACCACCCACACCATCGTGCTCGGCCTCGGCAAGGAGCTCGGCATCAAGGCCGTGCCGACATCGACCGGCGGCATGCCGGCGACGCTGACGGCGGTCATGTCGGGCCAGATCGACGTCGGCTGGGGATCGCCCCCGTTCGGGCTCAGGGAGATCGAGGATGGCAAGATCCGCGTCATCGCAGGCGGCAACGACGTGCCGTCGCTGCGCAGCCAGACCATCCGCGTCGAAACCGTCAATGCCAATGTGTTGAAGACCCGCAAGGACGCCGTGCTGCGATTCGTGCGCGCCTTCCGCGAAACGCTCGATTGGATGTATGCCGACCCCGAAGCGATCAGGATGTACGCCGAGGCGATCAAGGTCCCGGTCGCGATCGCGAAGACGGCGGTCGAGAAATTCCAGCCCAAGGAAGCCAAGCAGTTCGACCGCATCCTGGACCTCGAGGGGATCATGACCGACGCGGTCCGGCTCAAGTTTCTCGATGCGCCGCTCAGCAAGGAGCAGGTCGCGGAGTTCATCCAGATTCCGCCGCGTTGAAATGGCGAACGGCTTGTAAGATCATCCTACGAGCCTCTGCGTCCCGTGAACACCGGCGGACGCTTGCCCAGGAATGCATGCACGCCTTCGGCATAGTCCGGGGTGAGGCTCGCCTCGCGCTGAGACTCGCGCTCAAGGTCGAGCTGGGCGTCGAGATCGTTGCTCCAGGATTGGTCGAGCAGGCGCTTGCACAAGGCGAGCCCGACCGTGGGCGCCGAGGCGAAGTGGAGGCAGAGCTTGTGCGCTTCTGCCAGCAGCGCGAAGTCGTCGACCGCTTTCCAGATGAGGCCCCAGGCCTCCGCTTTTTCCGCCGGCAGCGGCTCGGCGGTGAGTGCAAGTCCGCGCGCGCGGGCCGGGCCCACGAGCCGCGGCAGGAACCAGGTGCCGCCGCAATCCGGCACCAGCCCGATCTTGGCAAAGGCCTGGACGAAGCTTGCCGAGCGCGCCGCCAGCACGATGTCGCAGGCGAGCGCGACATTGGCGCCGGCACCCGCAGCGGTGCCATTGACCGCGGCGACGACCGGGAAAGGGAGCTCGCGCAGCATGCGCACGAGGGGATTGTAGTAGGTCTCGAGCGCGTTCCCGAGCACCATCGTGTTTCCATCCGCGGCGACGCGTTCGTTCAGGTCCTGGCCGGCGCAGAACGCCCGCCCGGCGCCGGTGAGCAGCAAGGCACGGCAGTCGTCGTCGCTTTCCGCCTCGGCGACCGCACGCTTGAGCGCCTGGTGCATGGCCTCGGTGAAGGCATTGAGCCGGTGCGGCCGATTGAGCGTGATGACGCGGTAGCCCGCGCGCCGCTCGACCAGGACGGGATGTTCTTCCATGGATGCCTCCTTGCGCGGACAGCCTNCGNTTCGGCCAAGGTGCGACTTCTTGATCGAGGCGGCAATAGCCGGGATTGGCGGAATCCCGCGACGAAGGGNCCATTGCATCTTGGATTGAAGAATAAGAGAAATAGACCACGCNAAGGCTCATGGATCGTTTCCGGGAGGACCTCGAATGCCCCGCAAATCGCCCAGCAATCCCGCACATTCCGGCATCACCCGCCGCCGCTTCGCGGTTGCCGCGGGCGCCGCCGGCCTGCTCGCCGGCACCGCGCCGTTCAACATCGCGCGTGCGCAGAGCGGCCCGCTCAAGGTCGGCGTGTTGCTGCCGACGTCCGGCGCCCAGGCCAGCATCGGGCAGGACTGCAAGCGCGGCGTCGACATCGCGCCGCCGATCTTCAAGGACCACGGCCTGCCCGACCTCGCGATCATGAACGCCGACACCGAGACCAACGTGGAAGTGGCGCGTGCGCGCGCCGAGAAGCTGATCAACGACGGCGCCCAGCTCCTGGTCGGCGCTTTCGATTCCGGCGCGAGCACGGCGATCGCCCAGGTGGCGGAGCAGAAGGGCATCCCGTTCGTGATCAATATCGCGGCGGCGCCGCCGATCACCGAGCAAGGCTACAAGTTCGTGTTCCGCAATTTCCCGACCGCCCCGATGATCCTCGGCGACGCCTTCGCCAACCAGAAGGAGCTGTTCGAGGCCACCGGCGTCACCCCGAAGTCGGTGGTGTTCATGCACGTCAACGACACCTTCGGCACGTCGATGGCCCAGAGCCTTCCCGGCCTGCTGCCCAAGTTCAACATGCCCTACAAGATCGCCGAAACAATTTCCTATGATCCGACGGCGCGCGATCTCTCGGTCGAGGTGGCGAAGGCAAAGGCGACCGGCGCCGAGGCGCTGCTGATGGTCAGCCGCCTCAACGATGCGATCCTGCTCACCCGCGAGCTGGTCAAGCAGCGCTGGACGCCCTCCGCCGTGCTCAGCATGGGACCAGGCTGGTACGAAGAGCAATATCTCAAGACGTTGGGCAAGCTCAGCGACGGCCCGCTGAGCTTCGTGCCCTGGTACGACCCCAACAAGAAGCTGAGCAAGCAGCTCGAGGTCGCGCTCGAGAAGGCGTTTCCCGGCATCAATCTCAACACCAATCACGTCTTCACGTTCGAGGCGCTGCTGGTCGCCGCCGATGCCTACAAGCGGGCGCGCTCGACCGACCCGAAGGCGCTCGCGGATGCGATCCGCACCACCAACATCACCGACAATGTCAGCATCGGTCCGGGCATCCAGTTCGACGCCAAGGGCCAGAACGACAAGCTCAAGAATGCCGCCATCCAGAATCGCGGCGGCAAGCTGCTGACGGTGGCGCCGAAATTCGCCTCCAACGCCAAGCCCGAATTGCCGCTGAGCCCGTACGACAAGCGCAGCTGACATCGGTGGCCGCTGATATCTACCTGAACGTCGCGGTCAGCGGGCTGTTGACCGGGCTCGTCTACGGCCTGATGGCGCTCGGCCTGTCCGTCATCTTCGGGGTCGTGCGGGTCGTCAACTTCGCCCATGGCGAGATGACGACGATCGCCATGTATCTTGCGATCGTCGCGTTCAATGCGCTGGGGCTCGATCCCCTGGTGATGATGGTTCCGATCGCGGCTGTGCTGTTCGCCCTCGGCTACGCGATGCAGGCCGGCATCATCAATCCGTTCATCAGCCGGCCCGAGTACAGTCAATTCATCCTGCTGGTTGCGATCGCGATGATCATGGTCAATGGGCTCCTGATCGTGTTCGGGCCGGATGCGCGCAACGTGCAAACGTCCTATTCGTACGACAGCTTCCTGATCGGGCGGCTGATCGTCGATGCCACCAAGGTCTATGCGGGCATCGCGACCATCCTGGTGACGGTGGCGCTGTTCGCGTTCTTCCGGTTCACGCTGATCGGCAAGGCGATCCGCGCCTGCGCCGACAACTACACCGGCGCGCTGGTGGTCGGGCTCGACGTCAAACACCTCTACGCACTCACCTTCGGGCTCGGCGCCGCCTGCGTCGGCGCCGCCGGTGCCATGCTGGTGCTGCTGGTCGACGTGACGCCGGCGCTCGGACCGGCCTATACGCTGCTCGCCTTCATCATCGTCATCACCGGCGGCCTCGGCTCCATGCCGGGCGCGCTCGTCGGCGGAATATTGATCGGGCTCACCGAGGCGATGGCCGGATTGTTCTTCACCCCGTCGGCCAAGAGCATGTTCTCCTTCGGCCTCCTCGTGCTGGTGCTGCTGTTCCGCCCGCAAGGCATCCTGGGGAAGCGGGCGTCATGATCGATTGGCTGCTCGAGGGCGTTCCACGCCGAGGCCTCGTATTGCTGGCGGGGCTGTTGGCCGTTCTGATCGCCGCGCCGTGGCTGGCCAACGACTATCTCATCACCGTCCTCATCATCATTCTCTATTTCGCCTATACCGGCCAGGCCTGGAACGTGATGATGGGCTTTGCCGGTCAGCTCTCGCTCGGCCACGCGATCTATGTCGGGATCGGCGGCTATGCCGCGGCGGCGCTCTATGTGCACTTCGGCGTCGGGCCCTGGATCGGGCTTCCGGCCGCGATTGCGATCGCGATGATCTGCGGCGCGATCATCGGCTTCCTCGCCTTCCGCTTCGGCGTCGGCGGCGTCTACTTNGCCATCCTCACCATCGCCTTCGCCGAGTTCGCGCGCATCGGCTTCGATCATTTCCGGTGGGTCGGAGGCTCCAGCGGTTTCTTTCTTCCGGTCGCCAACTATGCCCGCAACGATCTCTGGAACCTGCGCGGCAACCCGACCATGTTCTACTACGTGATGCTGGCGCTCACGGTGGCCGCGTTCATCCTGTGCCACGCGCTGCTCAAGAGCCGCGTCGGCTACTACTGGCAGGCCATTCGCGAGGACGAAGTCGCCGCGCGCTCGCTCGGCATCAACACCTTCCGCTACAAGATGTACGCGGTGGTCATTTCCGCGGGCATGACGTCGATCGCCGGCGTGTTCTTCGCGTTCTACTACAACAATCTGTTTCCGGAGCAGGTCTTTCATATTTCGCGCTCGATCGAGCTGATCCTGGGTCCCATCATCGGCGGCATCGGCACGTTGTTCGGCCCGATCATCGGCGCATTCCTGCTCACCGGCCTCTCCGAGATGATGCAGGAGTTGTTGGCGCGGCTCGGCTTCGACGTTCCGGGGGCGAAGCAGGTGTTCTACGGAGTTTGCCTGCTTCTGGTCGTGATGGTGCTGCCGGGCGGCGTGTGGCCGTGGATCGCGCGCAAGCTCGGCCTGACGGGACGGCAGTCATGACGGCGCTGCTGGCAATCGACGGGGTCGGCAAGCGGTTCCGCGGCCTCACCGCGGTCGACAAGGTGAGCTTCGGTGTCGAGCCGGGCGCGATCTTCGCCGTCATCGGGCCGAACGGCGCCGGCAAGACCACGCTGTTCAACATCGTTGCCGGCGTGTTCCCGCCGGACCAGGGCGCGATCACCTTCGCCGGCAAGCGCATCGACGGCCTCAAGCCCGACGCGGTCTGCCGCCGCGGCATCGGCCGCACCTTCCAGCTAGTGCGGCCGTTTCCCACGCTGACGGTCGAGGACAATGTCATCATCGGGGCGCTGTTGCACCGAGGAGATCCCGTCATCGCGCGCCAGCGCGCGCACGAAGTGCTGTGGCAGCTCGATCTGTTCAACAAGCGCCAGCAGCAGGCTTCGACATTGACGCTGCCGGATCGCAAGCGCCTCGAAGTGGCGCGGGCGTTGGCAACCGACCCGAAGCTCCTCCTGCTCGACGAGGTGATGGCCGGACTACGGCCGGCGGAGACCGACCGCATGGTGGCGATCCTCATGAAGCTCAATCGCGAGACCGGGCTGACGATCCTGCTCATCGAGCATGTCATGCGCGCGGTGATGGCGCTCGCATCGCGCGTACTGGTGCTGCACCACGGCGCGGCGATTGCCGAGGGTGCGCCCGACGCCGTGGTGCGGGAGCCCGCGGTGGTCGAATCCTATCTCGGCGCGGAGGCGGTCNAGTGATGTTGCGCATCGANAACCTCGATGTCTTCCACGGCGACGCGCAGGCGCTCGACGACGTTTCCCTCGACATCGCCGAAGGGGCGATCGTCGCCATCGTGGGGGCGAACGGCGCCGGCAAGACCTCGCTCATCCGCACCATCGCCGGCATGCACCGTCCGGCNCGCGGGCACATCCGCTTCCGCGACACCGAGATCGGCGGCTGGGACAGCCATCGCGTCTGCAATCTCGGTATCGGCCAGGTGGCGGAAGGGCGGCAGGTCTTTCCCACGCTCTCGGTCGCCGAGAATCTCGACGTCGGCGCCATGTTGCCGCGCGCGCGCGGGGGCCGGGACAAGAATCTGGAGCGCGTATTCGCGTTGTTTCCCGTGCTCGCCGAGCGCGCCGGTCAGGCGGCGGGCACGCTCTCAGGCGGCGAGCAGCAGATGCTTGCGATCGCCCGCTGCCTCATGGGCGCGCCCGAGCTCGTGATGTTCGACGAGCCGTCGCTNGGCTTGGCGCCTACGATCGTGCAGCAGGTGTTGCGCACGATCCGCGACCTCAACCGCGAGGGCCTCACCTGCGTGCTGGTGGAGCAGAACGTCGCGGTGTCGCTCAAGCTNGCGTCGCGCGCCTACGTGCTCGAGAACGGCCGGGTGACGCTCNCCGGCACCGGCGACGAGCTCTTGGCCGACGATCGGGTACGACAGGCTTATCTCGGCATGTGAGGCGGGTTTGGACCGCCGGCGGCGCTCTTTCGCGTCAGCATCGCGAGCGCGGCGACGCGCAGGGTCAGCGGGCTTTCCGGAAACGCTGCGCGCAGCTGTCTCAGCGCCTCGGCATGCGAGGTTGTCCCCGTGATCCGCTCGACCATGGTTTGAGCGAGGTCCTCGATGCGACGAGGTTCGGCACTTGATCCCATTGGGCATCCCCCACCGCGAGTCGAGCTGGCTCGGCTTGCGGTACTTCATGTGCCGAACTCAGGTAAACCCGAGTTCGACGGCAGCCCGGCTAGGTGCAGACTGGCCCCGGATGGTTACCGAACCGTTAACGCCATCGGCCGAGTCGAGTTCCATCGGCACTCCGACCGCTCGCCTACTGTCCGGCAAAGGCCTGCCCCGGACTTGATCGGAGTAGACACCTACGCTCCACAGAAAATGCGACAAACTAATGGCTAGCTAAATCCGCGATAGACCAGCGTGCCGAACATGCCGGCGGCCATGTGGTAGAGGTTATGGCAGTGGAACGCCCACAGCCCCGGATTGTCCGCGTCGAACTGTACCTTCAGAGTCGCCTTCGGCGGCACGAGAATGGTGTCGCGGATGGCTCCCCGAATCGGCTTGCCATCGACCTCCACGACTTGGAACACGTGCCCGTGCAGATGCATGGGATGCGACATCATCGTGGTGTTGCGAAAGACGATCTCGACCCGCTCGCCGCGGTCGACGGTCCCCGGCAGCCCACCCATCCCATTGATGGGCATGCCCCAGACATAACCCATCATGGTGCCGGTAAGGTCGACGGGAATTGAACGGTCCGCAGGCTTTCGGGCCAGCGGCGCGCTCGCGCGCAGCTCCAATTCCTGCGCGAGCCCGACTTGCGGCCCCATCTCGCTGGTGCTCGGGCTGATCTTGGCAACGGCCGCGCCCGGTGGCTGCAGGATGATGCCGGTGCGGAGGCGCCGGCCCTCGCCGAGGGCAAGGATCGGCACCGCGGCCCCGTCCGCCGGCATGCGCAGAACGACGTCCGCGCGTTGCGCGATCGCCACCGGAAAGCGCCGACCGGGGAGGGGCGCAATCGGATTGCCGTCGACCGCAACGAGCGTGCCTTGGACGTTGCCGAGGTCGATGGTGAAGTTGCTCGACGCGCCTGCATTGATGATGCGAAGGCGAACCTCGCCGTTGCGCTCGACCCGGATCACCTCCGGGTCGTCGAGGGTGCGCTCGTTGGCGAGATAGGCGTCGTAGTCGACGTCGTTCAGATCCGGACCCGCCATCGAGGTCATTGCGCCCGCGGCCATCCCGGCGGCCGGCCGTTTGCGAAGTCCGTCGAAGATCTCTTCCGGGCTGGTCCACGAAAAGTCCTCGAGAAAGAGCACCACCTCCTGCGCGCCGCCACGGATGGCGCTCGCTTCGCGGATGATCAGGGGCGCGGCGAGGAGATTCTGCTCCTGCAGCCCGAAATGCGAATGCATCCAGCGGGTACCGGGCGGGGTGGCCGCAAAGTTGTAATCGCGGGCCGCCCCGGGGGCGATCGGCGGCCCGGAAAGGTAGGGAACCCCGTCCTGGCGCCACGGCTCGGTCAATCCATGCCAGTGAAGTCCGGCGAGAACGGCAAGGCCGTTCTCCAACCGCACATTGAATTCGTCGCCCTCGTTCAGGGTGAGACCGAACGCCCCGGACGCCTGCGCCACGCGATAGCGCTTCGCGGCCTTGCCGGCGACCTCGATCTGCCCGGGCTCCATGCGCAGCGTCGTGCGCGCGCCGCCTGCGCCCATGGCTCGAGGCGCCGCCGCCGCGACGGCCGCGCTCGTTGTGCCTGCGAGGAAAGACCGACGCGACAACCGCATGGCAAACTCTCCCTATGAAGTGACGCATGCATTGCGTCTGGGAGGATAACATCAGGCGCGGCGTTCCCAATACCGCGGGGGCGCCGGGGTGGTGAATCAATGCTCAACAAAGTGCGATCGAGCTTATGCGCGGGTGGCTCGCTGTACTAGCCCGGCACCGGATAGCCGGCCGTTTCCGTTTCCCGGGCTTGCGACAGGAGCCGGTCATAATCCGCGGCATCGACCAGTGCAAAGCCGGACAGCAAGAGATCATCGAGTATTGCCGCCGCCTCCGGTTCATTGGGTGAAGCAAGCAAGGCGTGGCGCAACCGCTCGATCGTATCGAGTGGCGTCGAGGGGGAGGCAATCAAGGGCGGGATCGGCGTCATGGCCGTCGACTCGACGTTTCGAAGCTTTGCCGCCGTGGCGGGTTCGTGACGTTCCAGAAGGTCGCGGACGTACGAATCGAGCGGGCCAATGTCGATCACGCGGTCCACCACCGCCTCTATCACCTTGCGCGGCGTCACCAGCGGTCCGATGCTTTGCGTGAACAATTGCTTGGATCCGTGCCGGTATCTCAACAGGTGATGCCGGACGGCGTTGAAGCCGGACTGCGAATGAGAAACGGTCCACCCGATGCGTCCGCCGAAAGTATCGCTGAGGTTGCGGTATTTGCTGTCCGCCCGAACGACGAAGTCGGTGCAGTAGACCGGCTGGCGGCGGTAGCGCGGCGGCGATGGAACGGGCGCTGCGAGGATCAGCGGCTTCGGCGCGGCCGACGCGAAGGGAAAGCCGCACATGAATGTAGCGGCGAGATCGTGACGCGACCATAGCTCCTCGAGCGGGGCGGGGGCGGCGTGGTCGACATAAACCAGCGGAATGCCGGAATAACGGCTGACCCAATCGAACAAGGCGCGCCAGGCGTCCCGCACCTGCGGCGTGACCGCGTACATCCGGGCGTTGGCGACCAGCATCGGGGCATGTTCCGGAGAGGAGTGGGAACCGTTTTTACCGGCGATCTCTACCACGCGGCCGTTGCCAGG
>JGI12053J15887_10000462_pt1 | contig 16496 bp, 17 predicted proteins | sample MedBloCAOM1_O3_FD_15887 | JGI IMG/M metagenome (IMG submission 15887)
CGGGATCGGCTGGTCGAGGGGAACGGCGGCCCAGGTGAGCTTACCGAGCATTGGCGACCCCCGCCGGCAGAGAAGCTCCCTTTACGCCCGCCTGCATCCCTTGCGACGGCGGCAGTTTCTGCATGACGATCGAGTTGAATAAGTTCGGATCGCCGAGTCGGTATATCGCCTGCTCACTTTTCATCGACGGCCGGGCAATCTCTTCATAGCTACGCTGGTCAAGCGCCTTCTCGGCACCAGACGCGTCCTGCGCCCATTTCGAAAATTGTTCTGATGGCACGACGTGAACGTCGAAGTGCATGTCGGAGAATCCGTCGCCGCTGAAATGCGCCGAGAGGCCTTGGAATGTGCCCGGTGTATCTGCCCGCAGATTGAGCCGGGTGGCCATGCCGTTCATGGTGTAGATCATGCTGCCGAATTGCGGGATGAAGAACACGTTCATCACGCTTGAGGAAGTGAGCTCGAAGTGCAACGGCACGCCGGCGGGAACGGTCAGCGTATTGATGGTCGCGACCTTCTGGTCGGGGAAGATGAACAGCCATTTCCAGTCGAGCGACACCACCTGAATTGTCAGCGGCTTGTCCGGTCCTTCGATCGCCCTCGCCGGGTCGAGCTGATGTGCGCCGATCCATGCAACGCCCCCGAGCAGAATGACGGTGAGTGCAGGGATCGCCCAGACGACAAGCTCGATGCGCCCCGAATATTCCCAGTCCGGCCAGTGAAATGCTTTTGTGTTGGATGCCCGAAACCAGAACGCAAAGGCAAAGATCGCGGCGATCGTTGGCAGGACGATGGCCAGCATGATCCCAACCGAGTCGATCAGGATGGTCTTTTCGGCGGCCCCGATCGGCCCCTGTGGATCAAGGATATTCATCGCCCGAGCCAGAAACTATGGTTCACTGGAATGCCGAATGCGTAAAGCCGATGTAGCCTCGCTAATTCGCCGACACCATTAAATTGAGATTTAGAAAGCATTTTGGTGCAGACGTTTCGAGCGGGAAGCGTTGGCACTGGGATCGGCGAGTTCAAAGCGCAACCACAAAGACCTCGATTGGCAGCGGGTGATCGATCACATAACTGCCGAAATTTGGATTGTGGCCGTCCGGCTGGGCACGTTGGTCTGCTCCCGTCGCGCGCGCCAACAGCGTATAGCGGCCCGGTTGTGCCGGCGTAATCCAATCGTATTTCCAGCGGCGCCATGCGTGCCGGTTTATCGGGTCGAGGAAATCGCCCTGAACCCACGATGCGCCGCCATCGAGGCTGATCCAGATCTCGGTGACATCGGTGTCCCCCGCCCAAGCGGCACCGAAAATGGTGTAGGGGCGACTGGGTTCGAGCCTCTCGTACACACGGGGGCGTGCGATCTGCGACTTCAATTTCATCTCTGCGAGCGGCCGGCGCACAGGTGTTCCCTCGGAATCATCCCAATAGCCATAGTCGGAAGTTTGCCAGTAGCCCTGAAACGGCTGCGTGGCCGCGACGATGTCGGTCAGCCACTTGACCGACGCCATGCCGTAATGTCCCGGCACTATGGCGCGCAGCGGATATCCGTGATCGGGCGTCAGATCGTGCCCGTTCATCTGGTAGGCGATCAGCACATCGGGCTCCATCGCCCGCGCCCTCGGGATACTGCGAGCATAAGAGATCGGACCCGGCGGCCTTGGCTCTTCCTTCGGCACGCCGCGATCAGCGCCTTCCAAAATGAGGTCGCACACGTCATCGGCCAGTCCCGCGCTTTCCAGCAGCACGGAAAGCGGAACGCCTGTCCATTCGGCATTGCCGACCGCACCGAGTTCCCATTGTGCGCCTGATGCCGGCGGCACCAGGAATACCCGGCTGTTGCCAGCACATTCCAGCGTGGCGATGCAGGTCCGTGAGGGCATAGCGCGGATATCCGCGTAGCTCAGCCTTAGTTCCCGGCGCACAGCACCTCCTATCGATAGCTGATAGGCGGCAGGATCCAGCTCCGGCGTGGGGAAATGACTGCGTATATAAAACAGCTCGGTCGGCGTGATGAAACCGCCGAGCTGATCGAATGGCATTTCGAGATTATTCGGGTCTTTTTGCCGAATGATCAGGCCAACGGGGCGCACAGCCGTGCCGGACCAATTTTCGGTTCTCATATCCATAGAGTTCTCCTATCGCTTTTCGAACTGGAATCGCGTGCCGCGAAGGTCAAAGCACCGCGAGATAGATGCAGAAAATCACCACGGCGATCGCGAGCGCCGCCGAAAGGAGCGGCTCCGCAAGGGACTGCGGGATCTGGACAACCTCGGCGCGATTGATCGCGCGGCGCGTGCGCTCAAAGGCGGCACCGCTTCGTGCGATGATGGCGATTCCAAGCACCACCATTGCCACTCCGGCATAGCGGGCCGCGGCCGCGACGAACGCGCCGGCGCCTTCAGCAGGAAGATGGGGTAGGCTCCCGCTACCCACCGCATCAACAAGGACGTTCAGCTTGACGAGAAGAAAACCAAATGCGGTCACCGCCAGGCCGGTGCGTATCCAGGCAAGAAAGGTTCGCTCGTTCGCCGCGTGGTTTGTGTAGTTAGCGATCATTGAATCTCACCTCGCACAACCAAGATAGAGCGCCGCGCGCGTCTAGTCATGGCTGAGGCATTCATGTTTGCATCGGCAAGACCGAAAGCACCTTGTCCAACGTGATCGGAAAGTCTCGAACCCGCGCGCCGCATGCATTGTAGATCGCGTTGGCGAGCGACGCGCCGGCCCCGCAGATTCCCAATTCGCCGATGCCTTTGCTTTTCAGCGGATTGGACTTGTTGTCGAGCTCGGGAAGGAAAATCGCGTCAACCTCGGGAATATCGGCATGAACCGGAACGTGGTACTCGGCGAGGTCATGATTGACGAAGTAACCGAAGCGCGGGTCGAGAGCCATCGCTTCCCCCAGTGCTGCTCCGACACCGAAGGTCATCCCGCCGATCGCCTGCGACCGCGCCGTCTTCGCGTTCAGGACACGGCCGGCGGTGAACACGCCCAACATGCGCCGCAGACGCACTTCGCCGGTATCCACGTCGACGCCGACTTCGGCGAAATGTGCGCCGTAGGATTGCTGCGAGAAATCCTTGTTGTTGCGGCCCGGCTGGATTTCGCCGTCGGCGTCCATGCCGGCGCCGACAAGGTCCGTCAGCTTTTTGGATTGTTCTCCGGATGCGATGCTGCCGTCGGCGAAGCGTGCCGCTGCTGGATCCATGCCGGCGCTCCGTGCCAGCTTTTCGCACAACGCGCTGCAGGCCTCGTACAGGGCCGAGCCCGAGCTGCCCGCGCCGAACGAACCACCCGAGCCCGCTGCTTCCGGAAAGCTGGTATCGCCGAGTTCGACCCGGACGCGTTCCGTCGGCAGGCCGAGCATCTCGGCAGCGATCTGCGCCAGTATGGTATAGGTCCCGGTGCCGATGTCGGTCATCGCCATTCGCACGGTGGCTATACCATCAGGATTCAATCGAACATTGGCTTTGGAGAGCCGAAGCGGGTTGCCGCGCGTCGCCGCAGCCATGCCNATTCCCACNAGCCAGCGTCCGTCNCGAACCTGGCCCGGCNTCGTGTTGCGCTTGTCCCATCCAAACCGGCGCGCNCCTTCCTGCATGCAGGCGATCAAATGACGGCTGGAATAGGGAATATGCTTTTCCGGATCCTCGCTCGGCTCGTTGCGCACACGCAGCTCGATTGGGTCGAGGTTGAGCTTCTCGGCGAGCTCGTCCATCGCGCACTCCAAGGCCAGCAGGCCTACCGCTTCGCCGGGCGCGCGCATCGACGATGCCACAGGAATATCCAGAGGCGCCAAACGATGTCGCGTCAGCCTGTTGGCGCCGGCGTAGAGCGTCCGCGTCTGAATGGCCGCGCCTTCGTAGGTCTGCTCGCTCGGCAAGTTACCGGAGAACACATCGTGGCCGATTGCGAGGATCCGACCGTCCCGGTCGGTACCCAGACGGAGGCGCTGGATGGTATCGGAGCGGTGCGTCGTGACATGAAAGATCTGCTGTCGTGTCAGGGCGGTTTTCACCGGCCGCTTGAGCTGACGCGACGCGATCGCCGTCAGAATGGCATCGGCATTGACCCATAGCTTGCCCCCGAAACCGCCGCCGATGAAGGGACTGACCAGCCGCACGTTCTCGACGGGAATCTTCAAGGTCGTCGCGACGGCCTGCTGACCCTGATTGAGCATCTGGTTTGCGGTGTGCAGGATCAGCTTGTCGCCCTCCCAGGTCGCTAGCGTCGCATGGGGCTCCATCATGGCGTGACTTTGCAAAGGGGTGGTGTAGCTCACGTCGAGCTGCACCGGAGCGCCGGCGAACGCGCTTGCGAAATCGCCCACGGCACTGTCGGCTGCCGGAGCATCGCTTGGCTTCGGAACGCGCGCCTGATCGAGGTTATTGCGAAGCGCATATTTTCCGGGCGACCGGTTATATTCCACGTCCACCAGATACGCGGCCGCCCTGGCTTGCTCGAAGCTTTCGGCAACCACGAAAGCAACCGGCTGGCCGTAGCGCGTTACTTCCGGCCCCGTAAGCACCGGGTGGGCCTCGCGGTGATTGCCGGTGCCTTGCGCGGGGGCGTTTCGATGCGTGAGGATCAAAACTATTCCGGGCGCTTTCTCCGCCGCGCGTGTATCGATCGATTTGATCTTGCCTTTTCCGATCGAAGCTTCGACCACGAAGCCATACAGCGCGTTCTGCTGTATTTCATAAGCGTAGCGCGCGCCGCCGGTGACTTTCAGTCGCCCGTCCACGCGGTCGAGCGGTTTGCCGACAATGCCCTGGGCGTCAAGCGCGTTGGTGCCGACGGGTGAATTCATTTCCATGAGTGCGCTCCTCAGGTCCGGGTAATCTCTGCCAGCACGGCGTGCAGGGTTCGCCGCGTTAGCGGCAACTTGAAATCGTTGCCGCCGAAGCCGCGGGCACCGTCGAGAACCGCATTTGCGGCCGCGTTGAAGGTGCTTGCGTTCGCGAAGGTGTTGGCTAGTTTTTCTTCGGCCTGCGCGACGCGCCAGGGCTTATGCGCAAGACCGCCGAACGCAAGCCGTGCCGAGCTGATTCGCCCACGCGAGGAATCGACGATCGCGGCGACTGAAACCAGAGCAAAAGCGTAGGAGGCGCGGTCGCGGACCTTGCGGTAGAGCTGCACGCCGGGCGGCGGCGGCGGCAAAGTTACTCCCGTGATGAGTTCACCTGATTTGAGCGAGGTCTCGATCTCGGGCGTTTTGCCGGGAAGGCGGTGAAACTCGGCGATTGGAATGACGCGAGCTTCGCCCCCGCCATTGACCGTCTCCACCTTGGCGTCGAGCGCCCGCATCGCCACAGCCATATCGGATGGGTGGGTAGCGATGCAATGATCGCTGGTGCCGAGGATGGCGTGAATACGGTTGAAGCCGGCGAGTGCCGCACAGCCCGAGCCGGGATTGCGCTTGTTGCAGGGCTTTGCGACGTCATAGAAATAATAGCAGCGCGTTCGCTGCAGCAGATTGCCGCCGGTGGTGGCCTTGTTTCGCAACTGCGCGCTCGCGCCCGCCAGCAATGCGCGGCTGAGCACGCCATAGCGTTGCCGCACGCGGGGGTCGGCCGCGAGGTCGCTGTTGCGAACCAGCGCGCCGATACGCAGGCCGCCCTCGGGGGTTTCTTCGATCTTGTCGAGCGGCAGCCGGTTGATATCGACCAGCGCCGATGGCGTCTCGACCTGCAATTTCATCAGGTCGAGCAGGTTGGTGCCGCCGGCAATGATCTTGGCGCCAGGTTTAACGGCGGTGGCGGCAGCGTGCGCGGCCGAGTCGGCGCGTTGGTAGGTGAAGGCCTTCATGTCGGCATCCCCGCGGTTTGTTTGATGGCTGCCACAATGTTCGGGTAGGCCGCGCAACGGCAGATGTTGCCGCTCATCCGTTCGCGGATTTCGGCGTCGGTGAGTTCGGGCTGCTGCGTCAGATCTTCCGTCACGTAGCTCGGCATGCCGGTGCGGCTCTCCGCGAGCATTCCGATGGCGGAGCAGATCTGGCCCGATGTACAATAGCCGCACTGAAAGCCATCATGCTCGACAAAAGCTGATTGCAACGGGTGCAGATTTTCGCCCTTGGCAAGTCCCTCGATCGTCGTGACGGATTGTCCGTCGTGCATCACTGCAAGCGTCAGGCAGGAGTTGATGCGACGCCCCTCAATCAGCACCGTGCAGGCGCCGCATTGACCGTGATCGCAACCCTTCTTCGAGCCGGTCAGCCCGAGATGTTCGCGCAGCGCATCCAGCAATGTCGTGCGGGGATCCAGTGTCAGCGAATGAGATTGGCCGTTGATCTGAAGCTCCACCGTGAGGGGAGGCGGTGGCGGTCCGGCATCATCGAGCGGGCCGGCACCAAGAGCAGCGCGCGGGAGCGTAGTTAGCAGCAGCGCGGTGGTTCCGGTCTCGATCACCGTACGCCGGGTAATCTCCAATGTGATGGGTTCATCCTCGTCCATGACTGCTCCATGTTTCGCAGTTTCGGTGAAAGCTGCCTGCTGCAAGACGTCCGGCTTACGGCCAGGTGTCGTCCGGCAGGTTGANGNCAATCGGCGTCGCTGTGCTGCGCACGACAACCCATCGAAACGGCTCCAGTTTCGAAGGGTTGATTTCCATATGTGGCAGGAACGCNGGGACATGAATGAAATCGCCGGGCTTCGCGCGTGCTGAAGANTCTCCTTTTTCACCCCATCGCACNTCGCAGATGCCGGAGAGGACGTAAGCGATCGTTTCCTGCTGTCCATGATGGTGAATTCCTGTCCGCGATCCCGGCTCGACCTCGAACAGACCGCCCCAGATTGCCGAAGCGATGCCCAGTGCAGGCGCGATAGCCGCACGACGTTCGGAGCCTGGCGTCTGGGCCGTTCCGGAATCGAATTGAGCCGGGCTGACGATATGGATGGCTGCAGATGTACTCATGGCGTCCCGGATCACTCTTGAAAGCGGATGCCACGAAGTTAGGTGGGGGCTGAGTGAAGGGCCACTAAATTGGGGTTTAAAAACTCACTTGGAATTGAGGCGGGATGCCGAATGCACTGCGGTCTTCAGGCTCCGTCCATGATTGCTCCATATCGCAACTTCAGCGTCTTAGAAGGCGAGGGTCCATGCTCAAGACAAAAGAAGGCCGGTGGCAGAAAGCCACCGGCCGAATGCCTAAGCCAAGCGAAACCGACTGGGAGAAGTCTGGTTTCGTGATGATCGACGAAGCGAGCAGGGGCCACAGAGAGTACAAGCCTCGGAATAGCTCGCACCGATCGCGCGTAGACAAACGGAGTGTGCGCGCTCACAGATAGAATTGCTTGCTGGAGATTGCGGTGTTTGGTTCGAATTTGCGCCGATCTGATGATCGGTTCGCCCCGTTGGGCCAACGATTCGTCTTGACCTTCGATGGATGGTTTGGCGCGGTGATGATTACCGGCGAGCAATTGCAAATCGCCGGTGGACTAGCACCAGGCCCAGCATTTGAGTAATTTACGTCATTCGATCTGAATGTCAGCAGGCAAGGCTGAGCAGGGCGCCGACCCGTTCCGAGGTCGCTGGATGGCTGCGAAGCAGACGTATTGAACCTTCCTCGAACGCAGCGACGGGCTGAGCCGGAAAACCGGCGTGGTGACGTTCCAGCTTGTCGAGCGCGGCGATCAGCGCTTGCGAGTCTCCGGTCAGTTCGAGCGCCGTCGCATCGGCGTCCAATTCGCGGGTGCGGGACAGTGCCAAACGAAGCAACTGAGCGATCGAAGGAGCGGCGCGCAGCAGTTCCGCCAGTGGCCGGCTAAGTGCCACGCCGCCATGTTGCGCTCGCGACAATGCGAGACCGGCCAACGACGTCCATTCAATCGAACGATGCAACGCAGCCGCCCAGCCCATCGTCCAGGCATCATTGTTGCGGATGTGGGCGACCTCATGGGCCAGGATGCCGGCGATCTCATCGCGCGTCATGCGGCGCAGTAACCCCTCGGTCAATACGATCGCGGCGTCTCCCGGGCCACCCAGCGCGTAGGCATTCATATCGCCCGGAGCTGGGAGGCAATAGATATCCGGCAATCGAGACAAGTGGGCTCGGCTGCAAACGTCGATCAGTATATTGAACAATTCCGGCAGATCGGCAGGACGCAGCAGGCGGGCGCCGAACCATCGAAACATGGCCTCGCGCGAGATCGCCGGACCGTTCGGTCGCGGCGCGCTTCCAGCCAGCGCCCGGTGAACTCCCTCGGTTCCGCCAACGATCCAGCCGCATACCGCGAGCAACACCGTCATCGCGGCGATCGCCAATGCAGACGATCGATGGTTCGCCGCTTGATGGGCGGGCCGGCGAAAATGCGACGGCTCCTGATCCTGGGAATGCACGTCGATGCTGCAGCGCAGAACAGCGCCAGGCAGATTCGTCGGCAAATGCAGTTCTACGGTGACGGACGCGCCGGATCGCCTAAGCCGCAGCATTTCCGGGCGCGGCGCAGAACGCACCAACGCCAAAGAAATGCAAGGCGGCGGGCGGCTGGTGACGACGTATTGTCCAGTCCGACCCTCGCGCCACGCCCCGCCGAAAGCGCCGATGTTGAACACCGCTTATCTCTTTCGAATGTGAACATAGATTCCGAGATCGAACGCGAGCCTTTCGGTACGAGCGCTGCAACGCGCGCTCAATGCGTGGACACAAGTTTAGGCGCGCAATCCGCCTTCACCATTAAATTAAATTTCAGGAGAGGGCCGCCTCTTCCTATTCAGACTGCGGCCTGAGATCAAAATCGAACCGCCAGTCAATCACGCCTTTGTCACTTTCACGCGAAGTCTTTAGCGAGAGAATATGCGGACGCCAGCGCAGACGATGTGTGCTTCCTGGCTGGCACGTCGCTATCTAACTGGCACGTCGCTATCTAAACGTCATCTGCAGGAACGCAGCAAATGAAGGGTGACTGAATGCGCCAGATTCCGCTGGGAACAAAAGGAACGTTCACGCTGCGTGTACTGCCGGAACATCTCGCCCATCAGTTCAAGGACGCCATGCTGCCGCAGGTGCTGGCGACACCTGTCATGATCCTGATCATGGAAAATGCCGCTCTCAACGCTATCAGGCCATTTCTGGATGTGGGTGAGAGCGCGGTCGGTACTGCGATAAATGTACGGCATCTTGCCGCTACGCCCGCAGGTCATGATGTTCGTGCCGAAGCCGAAGTGGTCAAGGTCGAGGGAAAACGAATTGAATTCAAGGTTTCGGCGAGCGACGAGATGGAAGAGATCGGCAGCGGAACTCATCAGCGAACGGTGATCGATCTTCGCTCGTTCAACGAGCGACTTGCCAACAAGAGCAGAGGCTGATCATAGCCTGTATTTCCTCTCGCGCACGCAGAGATCAAGCACGGCACGACCTCCCATTGCAAGGCAACCGGCACACATCTTGAATTTCCGGAGCGCGCCCGAAACAGGAGAGCAATCGCACTGAGCGGATCGAAAGTAGCCGGCTCAGTCACGGCGGTGCCGAATGTTTGATCCGGTCGGCACAGGTTTTGCGCCGCGAGAGCATGGCAAATTCTCCGTTCGCACCGATTTCTCAAAGCATCGAATGAATGAGGAGAATGTAATGCGCATGCTTGGCCACAACAATCATCGTCAGCAGTCCGTTGCGGGTGAAGGCCCGCGCCAACCCCAGCGCGGCGTTCAAAAGCGCAACGGTCACGAATGCGCGATGAAGAAAACATTCATCAGCGGCGCCCTTGCATTGCTGGTGCTGGCTTATCCCGCTCACGCCTCGGCGCAACAGGCGACCGCGGCCGACAAGGCCGGACAATCCCATCAGCAAACCGCGGAAGCGTCCTTCATGGCCGAGAACAAGGCCGCCATGAACAAGATGATGATGGACATGGCGGTGAAGCCGTCCGGCAATGTCGACGCCGACTTCACGGCCATGATGATCCCTCACCATCAGGGCGCAATCGATATGGCGGAGGCCGAGTTGCACCACGGCCACAACAGGAAATTGCGCCGGATCGCGAGTAACATCGTGGCCGGGCAACGGCAGCAGATCGGCGCGATGAGAGCGGCGCTCGGCCAGCCGCTTTCCGAGGCAACGTCATCGGCGGCGCCGTCCGGCCCGTCCTCTCAAACCGGGGCGCGGTCCGCGCACAACGCGGCGCGCTGAACCCAGGCAATCCACCGTTCGTTCCGCGCTTCACATCGCATCGAAGAGGAGAGCGCGCGCCATGCACATGCTGGATTGGAATACGTATCGGCAGCAGCTCGTTGCTGGGGTCGGCGGCTTCGGCAAGCTCAACCCCGATATCGTCAACGGCTACGCCACCCTGAGCCGCGCCGGCCAGAAGGCCGGCCGCCTCGATNAGAAGACGCGCGAACTCATAGCGCTCGCGGTCGCCATCACCCTGCGCTGCGACGGTTGCATCACGGTGCATACCGCCGCGGCCCGGGAACGAGGCGCGACCAGGGAAGAGATCGCCGAAGCGTTGGGCGTGGCGGTCTCCGTCAATGCCGGCGCGGCCGTCGTCTACTCCACCCGCGCGCTCGACGCATTCGACGCCGCCGCCGAAATCAAACCCAACGCCTGAGGAGAACTCACGATCGGCTATCTTCGTCCGGCACTTTCGGAAGGGCAGCCTGCCTAGAGGCCGAATGTTGTCTCAGCATCTGCGAACGATCCTGACGGCACGCCAACTGCCAAGAAACAAACTTCAGGATGTCGAAAACGAACTCGAAGATTTCTGCAAACTTCGAATATCACGTCGGCAAGGTTACACCCCTACGATATTCATTCGCAATTGGCGAGCCTTATCTGACGATGCCAATAAACTCATAGAACTCGAACCGCGTAGCAGGCAAGGGTCTGCCGACCAACAGAAGCCTCCAAGAAGCTCGGTGTGGTGCGCAGGGAGTTTCATCCTATCATCACAGTTCGATCCTTCGACCTATTTCAATCAGTGTGCTCGAGGGGATCTTGAACCGGTCGATGGCATGCGCGGAATTGCGCGACATGAATGAAAACAATGCCACGCGCCATCGCGACAGGAGATTTCGATGTTTGCGGCTGATGAGGTCGCCGCGCTCGATGAAATAGCTTGCTTTCTCCAGGACCGGCACGCCGTCCGTTTTTGCAAGTGTGAGGACAGCCGGAAGGTCGGGGATCTCGACAAAACCAAAGAGAACGGTTACGTGCCAAAAACCATCATCGAACTCTTCCACGCGGATGCGGTCTTCTGATCGAACGCGAGGAACCTCCTCAAAGCTGACCGTCAGGGCAATAACCGTCTTTTGCAGCGACCGGACGTGCTTCACGTAGTTGACGATGACCGGTGGTATCGCCTTGTCAAGTCGAGTGAGAAACACCGCAGTACCCGGAACTCTTGCAATGTTGTCGCTGCGAAGGCGCGCGAAGAACTTGCCCGGCTGTTGAGCTCCTGCCGCGTTGCGCCGATGCATAGCCTCAACGCCGCAATGCCAAGTGGTCATAATGAGGAACGTGAGGGCGCCGAATGTCAGCGGGATCCAGCCGCCCTCTGATATCTTCAGAAGGTTTGCCGAGAAGAAGGCAAGATCGACTGCCAACAAGACACCCGTGACGGCGCCGGCTTGATAGAGCGACCAGTGCCACCGATTACGCATCACATGGTAGAGCAGTGCCGTAGTCAGAACCATCGTGGTCGACACAGCCGTCCCGTAAGCTCCGGCAAGACGGTCGGAACTTCCGAAGCCTGCGGTCAGTGCAACCGTGAACGCCATCATCGTCCAGTTCACGAATGGTATGTAGATCTGTCCGTATTCTTCCGCTGAAGTCTGATTGATCCGGACACCGGGAAACCAGCCGAGCTGCATGGCCTGCCTCGTCATGGAGAACGAACCGGTAATGATCGCTTGGCTGGCGATGATGGTGGCAAGCGTTGCAAGCGCAACCAACGGGTAAATCGACCAGTTGGGCGCGAGTTTGAAAAACGGGTTGGCTTCTAGATCGGGAGCTTCCAGGAAATTTGCCACCTGGCCGGCGTAGTTGAGGACGAGAGCCGGCAGCACGAAGCAATACCAGGCAACGCGGATTGGATTTCGACCGATGTGACCCATGTCGGCGTAAAGCGCTTCACCACCCGTCAGCGCGAGGAATATTCCACCCAGTACGGTGAACCCGAGAAACCCGTGGTCCATCACGAGTTGAGCACCGTGGATAGGATTTATCGCAGCCAGGACAGCAGGATGATGCACGATTCCGATCACGCCAAGGATCCCGATTGTCGCAAACCATACGAACATGACCGGCCCGAAGGCCCTTCCAACGACCCCGGTTCCTCGATTCTGGATCGCAAATAGGCCGACCAAGATGACAAGGACAATTAGCATCGTGTACGGTTTGAATACGCTTGTTGCGACGTTTAGACCTTCTACCGCGCTCAGAACCGAGATTGCCGGCGTAATAATTCCATCTCCATAGATGAGGGCTGCACCAAACAACCCCATGAAAATGAGCAGCCGACCACGACTAGTCCAACGCGCACCGGTCATTGTCATCAGCGCGAGAATCCCACCTTCACCCTGATTGTCAGCGCGCATTACAAAAAAACAGTACTTAATCGATATCGTGATGATCAGCGCCCAAAAGATGAGAGATAGCGAGCCAAGAGCTGCTTCCGGCGTGAATTGATCTCCCATGATGTGCACAATTGTCCGCAGGGTATAGAGAGGGCTGGTTCCCAAGTCACCGTAAACAATGCCGAGTGCCAGAAGTCCAGCCGATACGGTTGTAGGCTGTGTAAACCTGTTTTGAGCCTCTCCAGAAAAATTTGTCGGAGTATTCCGTGCGGAAACAGTAGATGTAACCATGATATTTCTCAGAACGACGCCCGATGAGCTGCGATACTTGGTTCCTTCGAGGACGGGCCGGCCGCTGCTAACTCGTTCGCCTTAACGATCGGGGGTTCGGCGAAACGCCTGACTTCGTGTTCATCGATAACGAATATTGGACGATAGCGACGAATCTGAACGTCTTCGAGCATCACGAGATAGCGATTGTCGAGCAAGCGCCAATGGCCTTCAAGGCGTGCCGCCACGACGGCGTGATCCTCGCCTGACAAAGTGTTGCGCATGATGACGAGCCGTAAATCTTCAGGCGCGACGCCTGCCTCCTGCAGCGCGACGAATTTTGCGATGGCATAGTCCTCGCAATCTCCCGCACCGGCAGCCAGTGTCGCAAGTGGAGAACTCCATAGATCCTCGACATTGTACTGCATGAGATCGCTCATCGGACGGATCGCCAGATTGATTGAGCGATTGATTTCACCAAGGCGGGCAAACCCTTCTCGCCCACGTGCGCGATCGACAATCGAGAGAAAACGCAGAGCCGCCGAAGATGGGCAACGCGCGCGATCCGATCGGCAGAGCGTCACGATCTTCATGTCCGCGGCGATATCGTGCTCGACGACCGTCCATTTTTCCTGGATCGGGCTTTCGGGTAGCGCCGTGGTAAAAAGCCCGAATGGCTCTTCGGATGGGCGGGCCGAATCCACCGACGCTAAAGAGCGGTCGAATTGATCAGGCGCAAGGGATCCAGCTCCCGCCTCGTGAGTACCACAAATCATCTGGCCAATAGCGACCACAATGGCTTGCGCGCTGACGCGCGATCGAACTGAAGATAGCATGGTCAAAATCGTCGTTGTAAGCGGCGCTTGTGCTTTGACCGCTTTTGAACACGTGAAGCACAGGTGCGAGAGATGTAGGTCCGCAATCTGTCCGCGCCATTAAATTGAATTTCAGAAAGTGAAATTCATCCTCAGTTGAGGGGCCGTCTGTTCGAAGTTCGAGTGGCCGTGCGTAACGGCCGAGGCCGATCGCTCTGTCACGCGACATGGCGAGGGCTGTTCATGATGCCCGCGCATGATTTTCGATAGCCAGCGCGGCGCCTTCGCAGTGTTCGGCGTAGCATTTATCATCACAGTAGGAGAGTCGCGTCTCGATTTCTCGCAGATAGCTCGCCCCGATCGGCTTACAGCACAGCGCGCAGAAAGATTGCGGACAGGGCATTCTGCCATTCACCAACACGAATCTCATGTAGCGCCCCCCAATGCAAAGCAGAACACGGCATCGGATGGATGCAAGACATTGGGTGGGGGCGCGCAGAGGTGATTTCTGCCATCGGGATTGTCCCTATTCCGCTCTACCTTTTGAGGTGGAACGGGAATGTACTTTCCGTCCTCTCTGCGCTTCGCGTAAATTTCGCCGTCAACGTACGTGATCTCAGTCGGGTAGCAGTCCGCGTCATTGCAACAGCTAGCGGAAGGATTATCAGGCATGTGCCATGTTGAATAAAACTTTTCGTGCAGGCGCTGATCCTGTGGAGGATGGTGGTGCAGCGCAGCTTGGCCTTGTCCAGCTTCTTGTGCTTGGACTGGCAGCGCCAATAAGCAACAAAGACAGCTCCATAAGAGGAGTTTGCAAAGAAAGTTCATTGCGCAGCTTCCTTGTTCGAAAATCTTATGATTCCGACTGCAACTGTTTGTCAGGCGGCTCGAAGTCGGAGTAACCATCTGCGGTCGCCGTTCTGGCGGGCCTTGAAGCGATCAGCGCACTTCTTTGAACAGAGGGCAGTTCGCCAGGAGTAATACCGGATGAGACCAAACTTTCCATCACAGATGGCGCAGCGCTTCGCTGCGCCATTCCGAAGATATTGTGGACTGTTGAGCATTTTCGCCTCCTGTGGGCCTCGCGTGGGTAGTGGTTGGTGAGCATCCCGTGCTCGCCGTCGCACTTCGCGCACACGTGAAGTGCGGCTTCGGGATCGTAGTGGCCTGCCAAGTCTCTCGGCGTATAGGGACACCGCGCGCAAAGTTTCACTTTCATGTGCCGCCTCCCAAGGCGAAGCAGTAGACTTCTTCGCCGTGATAGGTGTGGTTTGCCGGTGGGGCACATACGTGATCCCGACCGTCGGGATTATCGCGGTTGCGCTCAATCGTTTTGGCCGGGATCGTGGACATTTCGCCACCTGCAATCGGCTATGCCAGCAGCGAGACTAATGATTGAGATTGATGGCTCAATTGTACGTGGGTAAGAATCCGATATCGAAAGGGATCGGAAGAATTATACGGAGGTCGTAGTGTTTGCCTTTTACGTTCCATCTTTCTGGACGTTGGCGTGCCGAATGATCAGATGCTATAGCGCCTGTTGTCCCAATTGGTGCGCATCGTCGGCGAGTGAGTGCAAATCGCCGGGACCGTGGTGGATTGCTGCGAGGACGCTTCTCCTGATGCTGGCGTTTGTAGGACTCGAGCAACTTCGGTTCAGGGAACCGCGTCCATAAGCCCCCCGCCAGGGCTGCAATCGAATTGCCGATTTTCCTGCAAAATGCTTTAATCTTGTTCGTCCAAGAGAACCCGGTGGCATGGGTATGGGACTATCGATCTGCCATTCGATCATGGAAGAAGCCCACGGGGGACGGATGTCGGCCGTCAACAATGTGGGGCCGGGTGCGAGGTTTCAGTTCACATTGCGATTGCATTAAGAGGTTACGTTGTGACCGGGCGCCCAAAATCGCCAGACGACCTCGCAAGTGTAGCGGAACGAATCGTCTTCGTCATCGACGACGATGTAGCGATGCGCGCGACTCTCAGCAGTCTTTTCCGATCGATAGGCTTACGGGTCGAGCTGTTCGGTTCGGCCAACGAATTTGCGCAGATCAAGATGCCGGACGTTGCAAGCTGCCTGGTCCTCGATATCAGGCTGCCGGGGGTCAGCGGTCTCGACTTCCAAGCCAAATTGGCCGAGGCGGATATTCACATCCCGATCATCTTTATGACGGGCCACGGCGACATTCCGATGTCGGTCAAGGCAATGAAAGCTGGAGCCATCGACTTCCTGACGAAGCCGTTCCGTGACCAAGATATGCTGGATGCCGTGATCAGGGCGCTCGAGCGAGATCAAAAAAGGCGCGATAGCGAGAAGGCCGTTTCGGAACTGCGAATCCTGTTCGACTCTCTGACGTCGCGCGAGCGAGAGGTGATCACACTGGTCGCTGCCGGACTAATGAACAAGCAGATCGCAGCGAAATTAGGCATCACGGAGATTACTGTAAAAGTCCATCGCGGCCATATGATGCAAAAAATGAAGGCTCGGTCGTTGATCGATTTACTAGGAATGGCTGACCTGCTCGGAATCCGTCGCCCGAAACGCTAGAACTTATACCCAGGTATCCTTTTCCAATGCCAATCCGTGATGCAATCTGCAGTCAGGGCGACGGTGGCGCCATGGGCTCCTAATCTCCGCGTCAGGGAAAGACCGCCTTGTCAAAACCTCCGCTAGTCGCAATCATTGACGATGATGCATCCGTGCGCGCCACGACTGACAGCCTTGTGAGGTCGCTCGGCTACATCGTATATACATTCGCATCCGCCGAAGAGTTCTTGCGATCGAACCGCCTCGATGACCTCTCGTGTGTGATTGCAGATGTCCAAATGCCCGGCATGAGCGGCGTCGAGTTGCAAGCCCACTTGCTTACCCAAGGTTACCGCGTGCCGTTC
>JGI12053J15887_10000463_pt1 | contig 16489 bp, 18 predicted proteins | sample MedBloCAOM1_O3_FD_15887 | JGI IMG/M metagenome (IMG submission 15887)
GGGCGGCAAGGTTGCGGCGATCGGCGTGCCGCGCACGTCGTGCGGCCCGGCCGAGGGCGCAAAGAAGGGAAAGGTCGCCGGCCGCTAGGTCGCGGGCGTGTATTCGAGCCAGTGCGCCAGTAGGCCGATCAGGCCCGACGCCACGATCGGATAGGCCGGATTGAGCTTGGTCTTCAGCAGCAGGAAGAACACGACGACGGCTAGCGCCACGTAGAGCAAGTCGGTGAGCGCGCCGCGGCCCATGATGACGGCGCCGGCCAGCACCAGACCGACCGCGACCGAGCCCAGCCCGACCTGGATGGCCGGCCGCCAGCGCCAGGTGGCGAGATGGGTCCACAGCCGGCCGACACCGAAGGTCAGAAGGCCGGTGGGCAGGAAGAAGGCAATCAGGGCGACCGCTGCGCCCGGAAGGCCCGACACCACGGCCCCGATCGAGGCCACCATCATCATGTTGGGACCGGGTGCGAGCTGGCCCAGGCTGTAGAAGTGCAGCAGTTCGGGAAACGTTAGCCAGTGATAGGTATCGACCGAGAGCGTCTTGAGTTCGGGGAACGCCGCCATGCCGCCGCCGACGGTGAGCAGCGAGAGGTAGGCGAAGACTCCCGCGATGTCGCCGAGCTGCTTCATTTGCTGCCCTGCCTGTTGCGCGGGCGGTGCCACCAGATGGCGACAGCGCCGGCGACCACCAGGGCATAGGGTACCTGGACCCCGAAGCCCGCGACCGCGGCTGCCGTTGCGAGCACGAAGACGTAGTCGGCAGCGGTCCTCAGCACCTTGGCGCCAAGCTGCACCATCACCACTAGGATCAAGCCGACGGCGCCGGCGGCGATCCCTTGCAAGAAGGCTTTCGACCAGGGATCGTCGCCGCCGACCCCGTAGGCATAGGCCGCCGCGGTCATGAGCGTTGCGCCGGGTAGGCACATGCCCAGAGTGGCCAACAGGGCGCCCCATCCGCCGCGCAGGCGGTCGCCGACCAGGATCGCCATGTTGGTGGCGTTGAGCCCGGGCAGGGTCTGGCTGATCGACAGCAGCTCGACAAAGGTGATGTCGTCCAGCCAGCGCTGGCGCACGACCAGGCCGGTGCGCAGGTAGCCGACCACGCCGCCCCCCAGGCTGGTGGCACCCATGACCAGGAAGACCCAGAAGATCTTCCGCAAGGACGGCGGAAGCGGCGCTGATGACGCAGCTTGCTCGTTCATTCGTGCGCTTGAGGAGGGTTGCCCTTCAGGCGGTAGACCGCGCCGGTCTTGGTCGTGGTGAGCGCCAGCCAGTCGGCCGAGACCTGCTGCAGCTCGAGGAAGAAGCGCTCGCAGGCTTGCAGCGACTTGGGACTGATGCCGGTGGGGCCGTCGAAGCGGAGCTGGTAGGCGAACTCGCCGACGAAGGGATGATGGTCGCCGCGCGAGCGCCACAAAGCGAGATTGGCGGTGGCAGCGGAGTGGTGGCCGAAATCGAGCAGGCAGATGTCCTGCAACAGCTCCTCGACGATGCACTGGTTGACCAGCGATACGTCGTCCGGACCGTCGCACGAGATCGTGGCCAGCGGCGGGAAGATGCTGGTGAGCTCGGGCAACGACATGTGGCCGAGCGAGGCCATCACCACGCGTTCCGCCTGGGGCGCCTGGCTGAGGCCGAACTCGACATTGTGCGAGAGCAGCCGCCGCATGCCGCCGATCCGCTCCTTGAGCGGCATCACCTCGAGCTTGAACTTGATCTTGTACTTGCCGTCGATGTGCGGCCGCACGTCGATCGCCTGGGCCTTCGCCATGTCGTCGCTGCGGTACTTGAAGACGATCTCGGGATCGCCGATCGCGAAGCCGTCCTCATAGGCGATGCGCCGGCGCACGATGAAGGCGTTGTTGTAGAGGTGGAAGCCCCCGGTATCGAGGAACAGCACCTCGCGCACCTCGGGCCGCTGCTGCGATTTCGGCGTGTGATGATAGCCGATTCCGGTCGCTTCGGCGGCGCGCTGCACCAGGGCGGCGTATTCCTTGAAGACGTGGGCCGAGGTGAAGCGGTCGGGCTTCAGAATCAGCTTGCACTGCAGATATTGCAGTTCGTCGCAGCGGCGTCCGTCGGCGTATTCAGAGCTGTACTGCTCGGCCAACCATGTCTGCAGCATCGATTCTTTGGTGTCGACTGTCATACCCACTCCCTACCCTTAGCGTATCGCGCGCTCACGGGCCTGTCATCCCGGCGTTGACGCCCCGACCTTGCCGAATGATTCGACCTTGCCGTCGTCGTAGCAGACGTAATAGCGGTCGGAGAGGCTCCACGGCACGCGGCTCCAGAAATCCTTGAGCAGCGTGTAGTAGGCGCATTCCTTGCCGGGCGAATGGGTTTCGGCAATGGGCTGGCCCATGATGGACTGCACCTGGTCTTTGCTCATGCCGGCCTGGACGCGATCCATGTTCTTGGCCGGCACGGCGCAGCCCGCCGCCAGGCCGGCCATCGACAATGCAAGAGCAAGGCGCTTCATGGGTGCTTCGTCCGCCTAATTTCGTCCGCTGTGCACGCTCGCTAGCGATAAGTCAGGCTTGGCCTCACCGTCAACAATTGTCGGCATGTCGCTGGCTGGCGAAATCGTCGCCGATGCGCTAGGTCCGATGCATGCAAAGCGCTTCCCGTTTCCACCTGCCAGGCTTGACCGCGACGCTGAGCGGGCCGATTGCCGGCGGCCTGTCCGAAACGCCGATCGCCGAAGTGTCGATGAGCGTGTTCGGCGATCCCGAGGTGGTGCCGCTGTGGTTCGGCGAGGGCGACCTCGTGACGCCCGACTTCGTGCGCGATGCGGCGGCCAAGGGCCTGCAGGCCGGCGAGACGTTCTATACCTGGCAGCGCGGCATCCCCGAGCTGCGCGCGACACTCTCGGCCTACACCGAGCGCCTCTACGGCATCAAATGCCCCGTCGACCGGCTGACGGTCACGACGGGCGGCATGCAGGCGATCCTGCTGTCGTGCCAGCTTCTGCTCGATCCCGGCGACAATATTGTCATCGTCTCGCCGATCTGGCCGAACATCACCTCGGCGACCCGGCTGGTCCGGGGCGAGCCCAAATATGTGGCGCTCGATCGCAAGCCGGACGGCCGCTGGACGCTCGACCTGCAAAAGGTGTTCGACGCGGTCGACGAGCGTACGCGCGCGATCTTCGTCAATTCGCCGGGTAATCCCACGGGCTGGACGATGAGCTCCGACGAGCAGCGCGCGTTGCTCGACTTCGCCAAAAAGCGCGGCGTGTGGGTCATGGCCGACGAGGTTTATGCGCGCCTGATCTACACGCGGCCCGTCGCGCCCTCGTTTCTCGAACAGGCCGGGCCGGACGATCCGCTGATCGTGCTCAACTCCTTCTCCAAGCCATGGGCCATGACGGGCTGGCGGGTCGGCTGGCTGACGCATCCCGCCCACCTGGGCGAGCAATTCGCCAAGCTGGTGCAAATCAACACGTCGGGCGTGCCGCATTTCCTGCAGAGGGGGGCGATCGCGGCCCTCGAAAAAGGCGACGGCTTCATCGCCGAGATGGTCGAGCGCTGCCGGGCCGGCGGCGAGCTGGTCTTCCAGCGCCTGTCGGCCCATCCGCGCATCACCATCGCGCGGGCCGAAGCGGCGTTCTATGCCTTCTTCGCTGTCGACGGCGTGAGCGACACCATGGCCTTCTGCAAGAGCCTGGCGAAGGACTACAAGGTCGGCCTGGCGCCGGGCGAGGCGTTCGGGCCGGGCGGAGAAGGCAACGTACGCCTCTGTTTCGCCTCTGGTGCAGAGCGGCTGAGCAAAGGTCTCGACCGCATCGAAACCGCGATCAAGGCGCTATGATGCGGCCATGCCCGACAGCCCCTCCATCGATGTCCGGCACCTGCGCAAGGTGTACGGCGAGGTCGTCGCGGTCGACGATCTGACCTTCTCGGTGCCGCGCGGCGCGGTGCTCGGGCTGCTGGGCGGCAACGGCGCGGGCAAGACCACGACCATCGCCATGCTGCTGGGGCTGCTCGAACCGACGGCGGGCGAGATCCGCGTGCTGGGCGTCGACATGCTGAAGCGACGCTACGCCGCCCTGCCGCGCATGAACTTCTCCTCGCCCTATGTCGACCTGCCGCATCGGCTGACGGTCCGCCAGAACCTGCTGTTCTACGGCCGGCTCTACGGCGTCAAGGACCTGGCGCGCCGCATCGAGGAGATCGCCGAGCATATGCAGATCGGGCCGTTCCTTGACCGTCAGTCGGGCAAGCTCTCGGCCGGACAGAAGACCCGCGTGGCGCTCGCCAAGGCGCTGATCAACAGTCCCGAGGTTCTGCTGCTCGACGAACCGACGGCCTCCCTCGATCCCGACACCGCCGACTGGGTGCGCGGCTACCTCAAGGACTACCAGTACGAGACCCATGCCACCATCATGCTGGCCTCGCACAACATGAGCGAGGTCGAGCGGTTGTGCGACGACGTGATCCTGCTGCAGGCCGGCCGCGTCTTCGAGCGCGGCAGCCCGCGCGAGCTGATCGAGCGCTTCGGTCGCGAGGACATGGAAGAGGTGTTCCTGGACATGGCGCGCGGCCGCGGCCGTGGTCTCGACGCGCTTGGCAAAAAGGAGGCGGCGTCGTGAGCGGTTCGGCCGAGCGGATCTACGCCCTGGTGATGCGCCACATCTACATCTGGCGCAGCTCGATCATGCGGCTCGTCGATTCCATCTATTGGCCCGCCGTGCAGATGGTGATGTGGGGATTCATGACCCAGTACCTGCTGCCCCAGGCCTCGTTCGTGGCCCAGGCGGCGGGTGTCCTGCTGTCGGGCCTGCTGCTCTGGGAAGTGGTGGTGCGCGGCAATCTCTCGCTCTCGATCGCCTTCCTCGAGGAGATGTGGTCGCGCAACCTCGGCCATCTGTTCGTGAGCCCCATCCGCTCCTGGGAGATGGCGACCGGCATCATCATCGCGGCCCTTTTGCGCACGCTGCTCGGGCTGGTTCCGGTGTCGCTGATGGCCTGGGCCTTCTTCGGCTATTCGATCTACTCGCTCGGCCTGCCGCTGGTCGCCTTTTTCGCCATCCTGCAGATGTTCTCGTGGTCGATCGGACTTGCCATGTCGGGCATGATCATGCGCGTCGGCCAGAGTGCGGAAAGCTTCGCCTGGGCCGCCGTGTTCATCCTGATGCCGGTGAGCGGCGTCTATTATCCGGTGACGGTGCTGCCGCATTGGCTACAAGTCATCTCCTGGGGCCTGCCGCCGGCCTATGTGTTCGAAGGCATGCGCGCCATCCTGGCCGAGAAAACGGTGCACTGGGACATGCTCGGCATCGCCTTCGCCCTGTCGGTGGCCTACCTGATCATCGGCTTCCAGGTCTTCCAGTGGTTCTTCCGTCTGTCGCGCCGCGCCGGCACTTTGCTGGGGCAGGGGGAGTAGCGACGTCGAACAGGCACAGTTCGGCCGTGACCAAAGTGTCCAGGGCAGGCGGCGTGGCATTCTCCGGCCATGCAAACACCTAGCTTCACACCAACCGACCTCAATGCCGGCTTCGTCGTGGCAATCACGATCGAGGCCAAGCCGGGCGACGAGGATAGTGTCGCCACCATCCTCGACGTGATGGTGGAGCCCACGATGGCCGAGCCCGGCGTCAAACTTTTCCTGCCCTATCGCTCGCCCAGCAATCCGGCGCTTTTCTTCGTCTTCGAGCTTTATGTCGACGCGGCGGGCTGGGCCGCGCATGAGACGACCGCGCATTTCAAGGAGGCGGTGGCGGGCCTGCTGCCGCGCGTGACCCGGCGCGAACGCGTGCCGTTCGTGCCCTTCACCCCCCTGAGTACCAGCGCACGAAGCTCTGCTCCCCGCGCGGGCTGAACCGCATCACGCGGCTGCGCCCCTCGCGCACCGCCCAGCGCCGCTCGAGCACGTGGTCGAGGATCGCGGCGCCCAGTCCGCCGCCGAGATGCCGCCGCCGCTCGCTCCAGTCGATGCAGGTCCGGCACATCGGCCGTTTGGCGTGCTCCAGGGTGGCGATGTCGACCCCGAGACGTTCCAGGCGTCGGCGGCCGGAATTCGTGAGCTTCAGGGTATCTGCGCTTTGGCTCAGCATCCGGCGCGCCAGCCAGCGGTCGAGCAGGGCCACGGCCAAGCGGCCGGCGAGATGGTCATAGCACGACCGTGCCTGGCGCATCGCCTGGTCGCGCGGCCCAGGACGGGTGCGCAGATGGCCGACCCGGGTGGCGATCGGGATCAGGGCCTCGACCGCGGCCGCGACGTCGGGGTCGGCGAACCGGAAATAGCGGGTGCGGCCTTGCTTGCTCGCGGCCACGAGGCCCGCGCTCTCGAGCTTGGAGAGATGGCCGCTTGCCGTGGAGAGCGTGACGCCCGCTTCGGCCGCGAGCTCGGTGCCGCTCAAGGCGAGACCCGACATCAGCGCCATCAGCATGTTGGCCCGGGCGGGATCGCCGATCAGGGCGGCAACGATCGAGACGTCGGGACCTTCCTTCATACTTTGATGCTTGCCAAAGTGTGGCGGGGAGTCAACGTTCACGGATCGCCGCAACCGGGCAGGCGACGGATAGCCGTTGCCAGCGAAGTGCGTTGCTCGGACGTCAAGTGGCTTCGTTGGCGCACATATGCATGGCGGCACAGGCCGCGGCGGGCTGCGAAGGCCAGTCCACCGTTCCGCCGATGGCACCGTCGCATTTGGCCCAGGCGTTCTTCGCTTCCCAGCCGATGACTTGCGGCATCAGGGACTCCCGGGCGACCGGAGGAAAATCGCGGCAAATGGAAATGCCGTCGCCAATCCTGCGAGCAGCACCAGGGCGGCAACGCCGATGGCGAGGGCGAGCGACAGTTTCTTCATGCTCCCTATCCTCGCGCGAGCATCTGCTTTTGACCATTGGAGGGGTAAACTCCAGCGCCATGAGGATCGTCGCCTGGAACTGCAACATGGCACTCGACCGCAAGGTCGAGGTGCTGCTCGATCTGGCCCCGGATATCGCCATCGTCTGCGAATGTGCCGAGCCGGAGCGCCTGCGGTTGCGCTCCCGGTCGTCCTGGATGCAGGGCGATCCCGTCTGGATTGGCCGCAACCCGCACAAGGGCCTCGCGGTCTTCGCCTTCAACGGCTACGCCGTGCGGCTCGCGGAGTCCTATCATCCCGCGTTGCGCTACGTCGCGCCGATCCATGTCGACGGCCCCACCGAGTGCAACCTGCTGGCCGTATGGGCGCAGAACGCCAGTGCCGGCGGCATCCGCAAACACCAGTTGGGTCCGCTGCGACGGGCGCTGTCGCGCTACAAGGGCTTCCTCGGCGAGCGGCCGGCCGTGGTCGCGGGCGACCTCAACAGCAACACGATCTGGGACAAGCCAGGCTGGCGCATCAACCACGCGACCAAGGTCCGGATCCTCGAGGAAAGTTTCGGCCTGGTCAGCGCCTACCATGCGGTCCGCGGCGAGGCGCATGGTGCGGAGAGCGAACCCACGCTCTATTGGCGCGATCGCACCAAGGACGGGCCGACCTATCACATCGATTATATCTTCGTGCCGTCGTTGTGGATCGGTAAGGTGCGCGAATTGAGCATTGGGACGTTCGAGACCTGGTGCGGGTCGGGCTTCAGCGACCACGTGCCTGTGGTCGTCGATGTCGACGTCTGAGTGGGGGAGAGAGTGATGGTGAAGGTTGTCCTGGCGGCTGTTTCGATCATGCTTGCCGCGGCTGCGTGTAGCAGCAGTACGGCACCGCCGCCGCTGCCGCCCGTCTGGTCGGCGAGTTACGCCGTGCCGTTCGACGCCATGGTCAGTTGCCTGGCGGCAAAGCCTACCGGCTCATTCGTGGTTTCCGCGCCCGACCTTCCCCAGGACGGTGTTGCGGTCATCGCCTTCACGCCGGCAAACTCGCAAGCCGCGTCTACCTTTACCGTCCGTAAGGCCGGCAGCGGCAGTCAGGTGATTTGGCGACGCCCCGGCAGTGTCGGTGGCCTGGATTGGCTGGATGGCGAGGCGCGCACCAGGGCGGACCGCTGCGGCAATTCCTGATTTAAGGCGCCTTGAGCACGGCCGCGCAAGCTGCCGGCAACTTCGGCCGATAGGGCGCCTGCGGGGCATCGGGCGGCGGCAGCGTCACCGGGGGACGCGTGAACCAGAGGTCGAGCGGCTCGCCGCAGCCATCGTCGGCATAGTAGCCGGCCTGCGGCTTGCACTGCGGGTTGCCCGGTGGACAGTGGAGCCTGATGTGGAAATGCTCGTCGTGACCGACCCACACCACGAGCTTGTTGAGCCAGGCGCGGTTGCCGGTGACGGTCTGGCAGAGCCGCTGCTTGATCCACTTGTTCACGAAGATGCGGTCGAGCTGGGGCATCTCGGCCGCGAGCCGCAACAGCGTTACGTGCTGCTGGGTGAAGACGCCGTCGTCGATGCCATTGTCGTCGGCGCGCACCAGCGAGCGTAGCCTGGGATTCTCCCGCTGCGCCGGCGCCAGAGGCGGCCCGGGCTGGCGCTCGAACCAGATATCGGCATCGAGGCCGGTCTGGTGGCTGGCATGGCCGGAGACCGCAGGACCGCCGCGCGGCTGGCCGATATCGCCGATGTAAAGCGGCGCCTGGCCCGCGGCGCGCACCTTTTCCGACAGCATCTTGATGAAGTCGAGCGTGACGGGCTGGCCCCAATAGCGGTTGCGGCTGATACGGATCACCTCGTAGCCGGGGCCGTCGAGCGGCAAGGCCTGCGCGCCCTGCAGGCAGCCGGCCGTGTAGAAGCCGATCGACTGGGGAGGGCCTGCGGTCGGCGTCGAAACCTGACCCCATTCCTGCGCCGACGCCGCGACGGTCGCGAACATCGCTGCGAGCAGCGGAACCACGAAACGCATCATCTTGTTGCTACGATAACCGCCGGCTAAGACTTTGCCCATGGCCGACTATGCCAACATCAGGCTGGAGCGCGACGGCGCGGTGACGCGGCTGGTCCTCAGTCGCGCGGAACGCCGAAACGCGCTCACCCATGCCATGATGCTGGAGCTCGAGGATGCGTTTAACCGTCTGCGCGAAGATCAGAGCTGCCGTGTGCTGGTATTGCGTGGCGCCGGCGGTCATTTCTGCGCGGGCGGCGATCTCGATGCCATGGCCGACATGCCCGCCCGGCCCGACAACGGCGCGGCCGACCCGCTGGTGCCTGCCTATCGCCAGTTCGGCGATGCGCTGTTGGCGCTCGACAATCTGCCGCAGGCCACGATCTCCATCGTCGAGGGCTCGGCGGTGGGTGGCGGCTTCGGCATGGCCTGCTGCTCCGACGTGGTGATCCTGCACGACAGCGCGCGCTTCGGCATGCCGGAGCCCAAGGTGGGCTTCATTCCCTCGCAGATCATCCCGTTCGTGGTGCGCCGCATCGGCGAGGGTGCGGCACGCGATCTCGCGGTCACCGGCCGGGTGATCGACGCGGCGGAAGCCCATCGCCTGGGCGTCGGCCGCCATCTCTGCGCCACCACGGCCGAGATCAGCCGGACCTTGCGGGCAGTGATCGACGATGTCCTGAAGCTGGAACCGCAGGCGCTGGCGGCCGTCAAACGCCTGGTGCTGAGGTGCGCCACGGAGGATGATCGGGCCGTGCTCGATGATGCCGCTGAAAGCCTCGTCGGCCTGTTGCGCCGGCCGCAGGCGCGCGAAGGCATCGGACATTTCATGGCCAAGACGCTGCCCCCNTGGGCGAAGGAAGTNAAGATGCGAAACTATCGCCACATCGAGGTTCGGCCGATCTCCGGCGCCCTGGGCGCGGAGATCCACGGCGTCGATATCTCGCGTGAGCTGGAAGACGACGTGGTCGGCGAGATGCGCCAGGCGTTCCTCGACCATCTCGTGATCTTCCTGCGCGATCAGAAGGCCACGCCCCACCAGCAGGTCGCCTTCGCCAGGAAGTTCGGCGAGCCGATCGAGTATCCGCAGCTCAAGGGCCTGCCCGAATCGCCGCTGATCACGCCGGTGATCAAGCTCGAACACGAGCGCAACAATTTCGGCGGCATCTGGCACTCCGACACGACCTATCTGCCGGTGCCGCCGATGGGCAGCATGCTGCTGGCGCGCGAGGTACCCCCCTACGGCGGCGACACCATGTTCGCCAACCAGTACCTTGCCTATGAAGGGTTGTCGGACGGGCTGAAAAAGACGCTCGATGGATTGATGGGCGTCAGTTCCTCGGCCAAGGCCGATGTCTCCAAGACCCGCGAGGACCGCATGAAGGCGGCTGGGCAGGAACTCAAGGTCCTGACCGCCGCGCACCCGATCGTGCGCACCCATCCCGAGACCGGCCGCAAGGCGCTCTATACGTCCGACGCGCACACCGCGCATATCGAGGGCTGGACCGAGAAGGAGAGCCTGCCGCTGCTGAGATTCCTGTGGGAGCACCAGACTCGGCCGGAATTCACCTGTCGCTTCCGCTGGGACGTGGGTTCCCTGGCGTTCTGGGACAACCGCTCGGCCATGCACAATCCGATCAACGACTATCATGGCTACCGGCGGGTGATGCATCGCATCACGCTGGCGGGCGACAAGCCGCGGTAGCCAGGTCGCCAGCAGCAACCTTCGGAAACAACAGGCACGGAACACAAAAGCGCCGCCCCGCCGGGATCGCTGAGAGTGCCTCTTTGCCGTCCTCTACCCATGGCACGAACTCCGCGTCTTCCCCCAAACTTCGCAAGACCTCCGCCGCGGCCGAAGGAATGAAGGGCCAGCCGGCCAACGCTGCGACCCGCACCAGATTGATGCCCGTGCCGACGATTGCGGCGGCCCGTTGGGGATCGTGTTTGATGAGGGTCCAGGGTGCGGCATCGGCGAGATAGGCGTTNGCAAGCCGCCAAATCGAGCGGACCTCTTCAGTCGCCTTGCGAAGGGCCAATGCCTCGTGATGTCTGCGTAGCTGCTTCAGGCGTGCCCCNAGTTCCACGGCGAGTCTGTCCTCGACNGCTCCGGCAGCNCGAGCCTCGGGAACCGTCGCATCGAATCNTGCGGCAGCGAAGACTAGGCAACGGTTGACNAGATTGCCGAAAGTGTCGGCCAGGTCCTTGTTCACACCTTCGACGAAGCGCTCGATCACAAAGTCGGCATCGGCATTCTCCGGCGCGTTGGCGGCGAGCCACCAGCGCCAGCTGTCGGCGGGAAGCAACGTCAAAGCCGTGTCCGTGAATATCCCGCGTTGCCCACTGGTCGAGAACTTGCCGCCTTCGAAAGTAAGCCAGTTGAAGCCCTTGATGATATCCGGGAGCTTGAGCGGAAGACCCGAACCGAGAATCGTCGCGGGAAAGCTTATGGTGTGGAAGGGCACGTTGTCCTTGGCGAGAAATTGTACGTAGTGCACGTCGTCGCCGCCCTGCCACCAGGCATGCCAGTCGCGTCCCGAGGCCGCTCCGCTCCATTCGACCGCCGCCGCAATGTAGCCGATCGGCGCATCGAACCAGACGTAGAAAACCTTGTCTTCGAAGCCCGGCTTGAGCACCGGCACGCCCCAGGTGAGATCGCGCGTGATACAGCGATCCTTGAGGCCTTCGTCGAGCCACTTCAGCGCGATCGAGCGCACCAGCAGCGGCCAATCGCGTCGTGTCTCGATCCATTGGCGCAGGCGGCCCTCGAACGCCGACAGTTTCAGGAACAAGTGCCGCGTCTCGCGAAATTCGACATCGGTCGCGCCGGAGATCGCCGAGCGCGGCGACACGAGATCGTCAGGGTCGAGCAGGCGCGTGCAGCTTTCGCACTGGTCGCCACGGGCGTTCGGGTTGCCGCAATGGGGGCAGGTGCCGATCACGTAGCGGTCGGGAAGGAAGCGCTTGTCGGTGGGTGAATAGGCCTGCCGAATAACGCGCGGCTCGATATGACCGGCGGCATCGAGGCGCCGGAAGAGTTCCTGTGTCAGCAGTCGGTTGGCGACGCCCGAGGTTCGCGAGAAGTGATCGAACGAGAGGCCGAAGCGACGATAGATGTCGGCCTGGATCGCGTGCTGACGCGAGCAATACTCGGCGACCGGCAATCCCGCCGCCTGAGCTGCGAGCTCGGTGGGTGTGCCGTGTTCGTCCGTACCGCAGAGAAACAGCACCTCGTGCCCGGTTTGCCGGCGAAAACGCGCATGGATGTCGGCCGGCAAGAGCGACCCGACGAGGTTGCCGAGATGTTTTACGCCGTTGACGTAGGGAAGTGCGCTGGTGATCAGAAACTTGGCCATGGGATCTCTCCATCGTGTCGCGTGCGGACATGAAAAAGCCCTTCGCGCGGAAGGGCTGGAGAGACCGATCAGGCTGTTATCGCCCGCGCGTCATCCTTCCGCCCCGTCCGGTCGAAGGGGCTGGCGCATTCGCGAGCAGGGAAGGCGAGCGGTGTCGAACATCGGTTGAATATTGGTCCTCGCGGGACGCGCGTCAATGGGCCTGGATCACCGCGCCGGCGGCGTCAGGGTGATCGTGCCGACGGCGGTGCGGGCGACTTCGGCGTGGGTGCCGGTGATCTCGACGTAGCCCAGCGTCTGCCAGCGGTCGACGAAGTTGCGTGCCCACGGCGAGAGCATGTTGCCGGACTGCCCGAGCGGCATGGCGAAGCGGCTGTTGTCGAGGTCGCTGAAATCATAGACGCCGCGGTAGGCGGGGCCGAGCACGGCGTCGAACGGCCGGTCGCCGCGGTAGGAGGGATGGGCGCGGTTGAGCGTCTGCGCGCCGCCGTCTGAGGCAAAGCGTACGGAGGCGAGATCGCGCAGCAGCGGCACCGAATCGAACAGCGGATGGCGATGCGCGGCGAAGTGTTCGCGGCCCCACTGCCATTTGTCGATGTCGGGTCCCTGGCGACGNGCNATCCAGTCCAGCGCACGGTCGAGTGCGAGCGCGATCTGGTCCTCGCAGGTCTCGGTCTGGCGTGTGCCGCCGTCGTCGCACCAGCCGGGCTTGTCACGGACGATGCGCATCATCAGCGGCACGTCAGGCATGACCATCGTCTCGAAGAGGTCCGCGCCCAGCTCGTCGGCCAGCAGGCCGCGCTGCAGCTGCCAGATCCACGCCGTATAGATCAGCGGCTCGGCGCGGTTCGCCAGCATGAAGCGGTTCCAGCGGCTCATCAGCTCGTGCACCCGGCCGGCGCGGGCGTTGCGCGGCGGCCCCTTCAGCAAGAGCGGCAGCATGCCAGCGGCGTCGCCGGTGAGATTGTCGGCCTGCATGACGATCATGCCGTAGACCGGATGGCGCTCGACCTCGCGCAGGAGCTGGTTGGCGCGGAGCTGGCGGTAGGGCTCGCCCCAATCGCGGGTGATGAAGTGACGGTAGTCGTCGGGCACCACGCGTGCGTTGGCGTTGACGATGATGCCGCTCGGCGGATTGTAGATCCGCGGCAGCTCGTCGAACGGCACGAAGCCGGCCCAATCGAAGTCCGACGTCCAGCCCGGCACCGGCATCGAGCCGTCGCCCTTGCGCCGGATCGGCACGTGCGCCGGCGACACCAGGCCGATGTTCCCCGCGGTGTCGGCGTAGACCATGTTCTGCATGGGCGAGACGATCTTGCGGGCGGCGTTCAGGAAATCTTCCCAGTTCTGCGCCAGCCCGATGCGGCCGAACCCCTCGGCCGAGGTGTCGTTGCCGTCGAGCGCGGTGGCCTGCAGCGCCAGCACGTGGCCCTGCGGTGTGAGGTCGTCGGCGCGGCGCATGAAATCGTCGATCACCGGGCCATGGCGCGTCTCGCGCACGCGCAACGCCACCGGATCGCCCCAGGCGACGTTGATCGTCTCATCGCGCACGGCGAACGGACGCGCGCCGTCGGGCGTGATGTAGCGGTTGGGGTCGGTCGGATCGATCCTCTCGATGAACAGGTCCTGGCTGTCGAGGTTGGTGGTGGTGAAACCCCAGCCGATCGTGCCGTTGTGGCCGAGCACCACAGCGGGCGAGCCGGGCGAGGTGGCGCCGCGGATATCGAAGCCGGGCCCGACCAGGCGGGCGAGATACCAGGTTCCGGGGAAGGAGAGGGCAAGATGCGGGTCGTTGGCGAGCAGCGGCTTGCCCGAAACGGAATGAGCGCCCGACAATACCCACTCGTTGGAAGCCTCGCGCTTGCGCGTGCCGATATTGTCGGTGGCGTTGTAAAGCCGGTCGAGATCGGTCCCGTTCATCGCCTCGTTGGCCAGCGAGAGCGTCGAATCGCGGCTCTCGCCCGGCGCCTCTATCAGGAACTTCACGCCGTCCTCGCCGATCTTGCGCGCGAGTCGGAGCCGCAGCAGCTCGGCGCGCCAGTTGCCGTCGAGCCCGAGCGCCATCAGCTTGGCCCACACCAGCGAATCAGCCGGCTGCCAGGCTTCCGGACGGTAGCGGCCGCCGGACAGCAGCTTGATGACCGTGAGCTCCAGGCCGAATTGCTGGTCGTCGCGGGCGAGCCAGGCGTTCACGCCGGCGGCATAGGAGTCGATGATGGCGCGCATGGCCGGCGAGAGTGCGTTCACGCTGTCGGCTGCCTTGCGGTAGATGCCGAGGCCGCGCATCGTGCGGTCGGTGTCGATAAGGCCCGACCCGACCAGCCGCGGCGGCACGATCTCGGACAGCCGGCCCTGGCCCAGCCGGCGCATCAGCTCCATCTGCCAGAAGCGGTCCTGGGCATGCACGTAGCCCAGCCCGAAAGCCGCGTCCTCGAGCGAGCCCGCGATGATGTGCGGCACGGCGTTCTTGTCGCGCAGGATCTCGACCGGGGCCTTCAGCCCTTTCGCGTCGACATGGCCGCTATAAGGCGGCAGCGCGCCGCGCACCTGGAAAAAGGCGCCGGTCAGGAACACCAGGATCGCCAGCAGCGCGCTGGCCAGGACCTTCGCCAGGCCGACGCCGAGCCGAACCACCGTTTTCGCGGGGGGTGCCCGCACGGGCTAGCCGCCGATGTAGGACAGGATGGCGTCGCGGTCGCTGTCGAGATCCGGCGCCGGTCGTCGCGTCTTGGGGTCCTCGAAGGCCGACATCTTGATGGGATTGCCGGCCAGCTTCAGCGTGCCGCCGCTGCCGTCGGGAACCTCGACCAGCATGTTGCGCGCGGCGATCTGGGGATGCTCCAGCGCCTGCTTGATGTTGTTGATCGGCCCGCCCGGCACGCCCGCCTTGGCGAGCACGTCGAGCCAATGAGCCGTGGTGTGATCCTTCAACACCTGCTCGATCTCGCGCTCGAGCTTGCCGTGATGCTTCTGGCGAAGGGCGTTGGTCTTGTAGTCGGGATCGGTCGCCATGTCGGATCGGCCGAGCGCCTCGCAGGTCTTGATGAAGAGGCCGTCGTTGCCGGCGGCGATGATGATGGCGCCGTCGGCGGTGCGGAAGGCCTGAAAGGGCGTGATGGTGGGATGGCGCGCGCCCAGCGGACCCGGGATCTCGCCCTCGACCGTGTAGCGCATGACCGCGTTCTCCAGGAGCGCGATCTGGCAGTCGAACATGCCGATATCGACCTTGGTCGCCTCGCCGGTCTTGAGGCGATGGACGAGTGCGGCATTGACGGCGACGGCGGTGAAGAGGCCGGCACCGATGTCGCCGATCGACATGCCGACGCGGGCCGGCGGCTGGCCCTCGTTGCCGGTGATGCTCATGACGCCGCCCATGCCCTGCACGACCATGTCGTAGGCCGGATCCTTGGAGTTGGGGCCGGTATGGCCGAAGCCCGAGGCCGCGGCGTAGATCAGCTTGGGATATTTCTTGTGCAGCGTGTCCCAGCCGTAGCCCAGCTTCTCCATGGTGCCGGGGCGGAAGTTCTCGACGATCACGTCGGCCTTTTCGAGCAGCTTCTCGAAGACCTTGCGCTGCTCGTCGTTCTTGAGGTCGAGCGCGATGCTTTCCTTGCCGCGGTTGACCGAGGCGAAGTAGGTCGANTTGCCCTTGACGAACGGCCCGTAGGCNCGNGCGTCGTCGCCNCCCTTGGGCGGTTCCACCTTGATCACCCGCGCGCCCATCTCGGCCATCAGCAGGGTGCAGTAGGGGCCGGCCAGGATGCGCGANAGGTCGACGACGACGATGCCCGACAACGGGCCCTTTGAACTCTGGGTCATGTGCGGTTCTTAGCCAGTGGGCCGCCGTGAATCCAGCCACACGTTTGCCGCGGCGGCGCCGATCACGATGACGCCGCCCAGCAGGGTGAGGTCGTCCGGCCTTTCGCCATCGAACAGCCACACCCAGACGGGGCCCAGCACCAGCTCGAGCAGGCCCAGCAGAGCGGCGCGGGCGGCCGGGATGCGCTTGAGGCTCGCCATGTAAAGCAGCAGGCCGCCGGCGAGCTGGCCCGGGCTCAGAGCCAACAGCCACGGCACCTGCGACCATGTGACGTTGGTCGGTTCGGCGAAGGGCAGCGCCACCAGGCCGGAGATCAGCCCGGCCAGCCAGATCGCCGGCGCCATGCCAACGTCACGGCGGTGACGCACGACGACGTAGTTGCCGCTCATGCACAGCACGACAATGAAAGCGACGGCCATGCCGGCGAGCGCGCCGGCCTGGAGCGAGCCCGCCACGCTGATCGCAAGCCCCAGCACCGCCATGGCCATGGTGAGGACCGTATGGCCGTGCAACGGCTCG
>JGI12053J15887_10000464_pt1 | contig 16464 bp, 14 predicted proteins | sample MedBloCAOM1_O3_FD_15887 | JGI IMG/M metagenome (IMG submission 15887)
TCGAACCGTGCGCCGTCGAGCGAGTCCCGCTCCTCGCCATCGATGACATGCCCGAATTTGGTCACCGCTGACCCCTACGCTGCGCTGTCGTTGCGACGTCCTTCAGCGTGGTGATTCGCCGTCTAGGCTTGCATCCCATGCGCTTAGGCTTGCACCCGAAGTCGCGGAACAATACCCAAAGCATTCCGCCCACCGGAACACTGGTTGGCAGGAGGCGCCGTCCGCGTCATACGAGACCGTGGCCTCCGTAGCGTCTCGCCGTCGCACGTACAGCCAACGCCCGCACCGGCTATCGCCAGATTGGTTAGCTGCACGCAGCCCGTCCTGGATATCGGTTCACCGGTCATGTCCACTCCGGTGGGCGCGACGGGTTGTCGCGTACCGCCTCGGGTCGCGGAGCGCGAGTTCTGCCCCAACCGGGTGACGGTCACGTCCAGCCGAGCTGCCAGGTCATCGCCGGCACCGTCCGGCGCGCGATTCCAGCAGCCGGAACGGATCGGTGTGTGCGGCGGCAGCGGGCTGGCACTGTTCCATGCGGCGCGACGGTGAGTAACAGGGTCCGATGATCGCCCGGAGGGACGGTACGTCGCGGCCGAGGACGCGATCGCCGCATCGTCAGGAACACCCGATACCGACGAGTGAGAACTAGACCATCCATTCCCGAGGAGTTTCTCAATGACGAGTAAGAACCTGCAGGACGCCATCGATCAGGCAGGGTCGCCGATTCGGCTGCTGTGGAAGCAAAATCCGCCGCCCTGGCAGCCACCCGTAGTGCCGCCGGAGTTCAGCGGCTGGCGGGAGGAGTACCTCGCGGCCTTCGACAGCGTGGCATTGTCGGATTTGTGCCATCACATGCCGGATCTGGTCATGGAGGGCCCCGACGCGGTCAGGCTGCTCTCGGAGAACAGTGCCAACGACTACGACAACTTTGCAGTCGGCCAGGCAAAGCAGTTCGTAGCGACGACCGATGCGGGATACATCATCAACGACGGCATTCTTCTTCGGAACGAAAAGGAGAAGTTCACGCTGACCGCGATACCACCCGTGGTCTCGTGGATGAGATTCCACGCGGAGCGGGGCGGCTACGACGTCTCAGTTTCCTACGACCCGGATTCGGGCACGCGTGGCGGCGGGGATCCGACGCTGTTCAGGTACCAGGTTCAGGGCCCCCGAGCGCTCGACCTGGTCGAGCAGGTCTTCGGCGGTCCGCTGCCCAAGACCAAGTTCTTCCACAGCACCGAGGTGGAGTTGGGTGGCAGGCGTTTCCGGGCGCTGCGGCACGGGATGACCGGACAGCCGGGTTACGAGTTCAACGGTGACTGGCGGGACGAAAAGTTCGTCAAACAGGCACTGCTGGAAGCCGGCGAGGAATTCGGTCTCGTCCAGGTCGGCGCAATGGCGTACTCCCTCAACGAGTTCGAGAGCGGATGGATCCCGGCCCCGACGCCTGGCATCTACAGTGCGCCGGAGCTGACGAGTTACAGAGAATGGCTCCCAGCCCTGTCCTTCGAGGCCCGGAACCCGCTGCACGGGAGCTTCTTCTCGGAGAACATCGAAGACTTCTACACCACGCCGTACGAATTGGGCTACGGCAAGTCCATTTCGTTCGATCACGACTTCGTGGGCCGCGACGCCCTGAAGAAGGCACGGGATAACGTCACACAAAAGAAGGTCACGCTCGTTCTCGACCGTGATCAGGTGCGCCAGGTGTGGAGTGGTCCAGAGCTGCCGTTCGACGTCTCGTACGGCCGCTACCGTGTGGAAGTCGACGGTCGCCTCATCGGAGTGGCTTTCGCAGGAGGCGCGGTCCCGACTGTCGAAACGATGCTGTACTTGACGTTAGTTGATACGAAGTACGCCACACCGGGCACCGAGGTGACGTTCGTGTGGGGCGAACACCCAGGACCAGGCATTTCGCCGGATGCCGACCTCGGCTTCTCTCGTATCAAGGCGACCGTACAGCCATCCCCGTACAACGAGTACACGCGCACCGGATACCGCGACAAGGATTGAAGAGTTCATCATCGACACAACTGTTGGTGGCGTACTGCAATCAGTCGGAGATACGGCGCGCGGTGCTTACTGGCTTCGCTGTCACCGTGAGTGCGGCGAAGCAGGGATTTATCACTGAAAGAATATAGAACCATTGCACGCCGTTTAATAATGTGGCGCCGATGTACAAGCTGAAAAGAAATTAAAGAGCCCGCACGTTATGCGCGGTTTGAAAGGAATAAGATATGTCAGCGTACATAATTTGGGACAGCGCAGTGTTGAATGGAGAGGGGATTGGCCACTACGTCGGTCTCGCCGAAAAGTCGCTTGTCCCTTATTCGGGCCGCTTCCTCATTCAGGGAAAGACGCCTACGGCCGTCGAGGAGGGCGACTGGCCGGAAGGTCGGATGGTGAGCATGCTTGAGTTCCCCAATATGCAAACACGCGAGAGATTGGTACAGTTCAGCCGATTACCAGAAGGCTATTGTGGCCCGCCCGGGCGTACTCGATGTGAGAGCCGTTTTCGTTGACGGTATGTAGTTTGGGCAGGCATCGGTCGGCGCATGACGTCCCGGGCAGTGGCGCGTTCGTCAATGAGTGCTGCTCCGCTGGCGCATTCCTGACAACGCCGTCGCAATGCGTACAGCGTGCAGGCGTTGACCGATGAGGTCACGCTCAGCGAGCGCCCTGCAGAGGCCGACAATCCGCAGTTGTCGTTTAACGGGATCGTGATTTGATTACCGGAATGAAGTACGCGGCAGGATGGTGGAGCGCACCACTTGCTTCACCATGCTTCCGCCCTCTGCCGTAGCCAGGTCGACCTGGGCTAGGAACCGCCGGCCCGAAGGTGCCATCCAGTGGGCAACAAAGAAACTGGTCGCACGGTCACAGGCCGCGGCCATCCACCTTCACCCTGCACAAGTCCGCACCGCATTCGTTCAGATTCGGCAAGCCTTTCGGTTGGGTTCGTTGGAGGCGTGACGGATCGTGGCCTACCGCCTCAGGTCGAGAAGCAGGAGTATGCCCATCCGGTGCGGCGGTGACGTCCAGCCCGGCTGTCCGGGTTCGTCACCGGCATCGACTGGTGTGCGATTCCAGCAACCGGAACGGATGCGTGTTTAGGCAGGCGTGAGGCTGGCACTGTTCCATGGAGCGCGACGTTGAGTCTGAGCAGTCAACGATCGCCCGGAGGAACAGCATGTCGGGGCCGAAGACGGGATCGCCGCCATGTCAGGAGCGCCCGATAGCGACGGCTGAGAAGTGAACCATCTACTCCCGAGGAGTTTCTCAATGACGAGTAACGGCCTGCAGAACGCCGTCCGGTGCGGACCCAGCGGGTGCGCTGGGGTGGAGCAGGAATACGGCAGAAGCGCATCCGCGCAACCGTATCTGAGGTCCCCAAACTTCAAGATGACTGGGGCTACGACGTATCCAACATTCCGCGGCTTGAGCAAAATCTATGGCGACTCGCAGTTCCAAGCTGACAATCAAACTTCACCGGCTGGCCGAATCAAGGCGGCGAAAGGAACGACAGATGTCCGATAGTAGTTTCGCAGGAAATGTAATGCCAGTTACGCCCGTCTTTCCGGCGGATATGCACATCGCCTTATACACCCAGATCTTTCCGGGGATGATCCAGCCGCTCGAGTTCACGGGTTGGCAGGACGAATCTATGGCACGGAAGAACTCGTGTTACATCGGGGCGCCATTGAGCCCGCCAGCTACGACGTACGTCAAAGGCCCCGATGCGATCAAATTCCTATCGGACGTTACGACGCACAGCTACGCCAACTTCGCGGTAGGCCGTGCCCGGCACACCGTCATCACCGACGAGGACGGGCTCGTCATTGCCCACGGCGTGGTGATCCGCACGGCGGAGGACGTAGTCAAAACGTACTTCCTGTCGCCGGACTTGAACTACATGGCGACGAAGGGCTCGTGGGACATCGAGCTCGAGCCTCACTTCGGCGACCGATTCCTGATCCAGATGGCCGGACCGCGCTGCCTTGAACTCATCGAGCAGGCCACCCAGGAAAATTTCCACGATCTCAAGTTCATGGGATACCGCGAGAGCTCTGTCGACGGCATGCCTGTCGAAGTCCTGCGGATGGGAATGGGCGGAACCCTGTCCTACGAGTTCCATGGCGCCATGAACGATGCCCCGAAGATCTACTCCAAGCTTTTGGAGGTCGGCGAACCACTTGGTGTGCGCAATATCGGCTGGGCCACCTACATGGCACAACATACGGAGAGCGGTTTCCAGCAGGTCGAGGTGCACTTCATCTCCGCCTCGGCCAAAGACAAAGACATGCCGGCATTCCTGCACAGCATCGGTCTCGCTGGGTTCCACAACACCGCACGTTTCGTCGGTAGCAGCGGACCTGACATCAACAAGCGCCTGCGCAACCCCTTGGAGCTTGGCTTCGGCAAGGCAGTGAGCTTTGATCACGAATTCCCGGGAAGGGCTGCGCTGCAGCGCGAGGTCGAGAACCCGACCCGCAAGACCGTGACGCTGACCTGGAACACCGAAGACCTGATCGATGTGTTCGCTTCCTACTTCCAGCGCGGAGAGGAGCCGTACCGCTTCATCGACTTCCCGGCCGAACGACTAGCTGGCGCCATCAGCCATCAGGACGATGTCCTCGACACCGACGGCAACCTCGTCGGCTATTCGAGCGGTCGCCAGTACAGCCTGATGTCGCGCGACATCTTCTCGCTCGGCGTGATCGACGTCGACAAGGTCGAGATGGGGACCGAGCTACACGTGCTCTGGGGCGAACCCGGAACACGACAGAAGCTCATCCGCGCGACCGTCTCCAAGGTGCCGCACCTCGAGATGACCATGAACTGGGACTACGACGTATCCAACATTCCGCGGCTCACGTAGGCCCGCGCCGTCGTTATCATGGTGTCGCCCAATATTATTGGGCGACAGGTCCAAGGCTGAATTGAAGTCGTTGGGTGATTCCAAAACCCAGGGTTGATCCTTCACTGGTCATCTGTCGGTGAAGGGAAAACGACGATGACAGGACGGCTGGTCCAGCGTTGCTTGGCGACTCGTCGGCGTTGACCAACACGCTGCGTCGAAGCAGCGGTCCCAAGGTCAGCGCGACGTGCGACGTACGTACGTCGAATTCGGCCGGCCTCTCTCGGTTGGGTTCGTTGGGGGCGTGACGGATCGTTGCGTACCGCGTCAGGTTGAGAAGGAGGAGTGTGCCCATCCGGTGCGGCGGTGACGTCCAGCCCGGCTGCCCGGGTTCGTCACCGGCATCGACTGGTGCGCGATTCCAGCAACCGGAACGGATGCGTGTCTAGGCAGGCGTGAGGGTGGCACTGTTCCACGTAGCGCGACGGTGGGCCTCAAGAGTCAATGCTCGCCCCGGAGGAACGGCACGTCGGGGCCGACGTCGGGATCACCGCCATGTCAGGAGCGCCCGATAGCGACGGCTGAGAAGAAACCATTTACTCCCGAGGAGTTTCTCAATGACCAGCAACGGCCTGCAGGACGCCGTCCGCGTCAACCAGGACACGCACACCGGATACCGCGCCGAGGACCGGATTTCATCAAGGACACAACGGAGGTTGATGTGGGGCCACCAGTCGAAGCAGATGCGAACGGGACGATGAACGCCGTCAGATTCTTCGAATGCGGCGGTCCCGACGTTCTTTCCTATGTTGATGTCCCGATTCCTGATGTCGGCGTGGATGAGGTATTGATTCGGGTTCGCGCCACGTCGGTCACTAGCTGGGATCTTCGTTACCGGGCGGGCAACCTGCCGCCGGGTCCGATCCCCGGGCGGGCACCGTTCCCGTTGCCGTTCCAACTCGGTCGCGACGCGGCAGGTGAGATCGTGACGACCGGCGCGAACGTCACGAAGTGGACCGCGGGGGATCGCGTCGTGCAGATGACACAGCCGGCCTGCGGCCAGTGCATCATGTGCCTGCGGGGTACGGACAACCTCTGTGTGAACACGGAGATTCCTGGTCACCAGATCTTCGGCGGGTACGCCGAATACGTCGTGCGGCATCAAGATTCCGTACTTCGCATTCCCAACGGTGCCGGCTTCGAGGCTGCTGCCGCGCTTTTGTGGGCCTACGCCACACCCATGAACTGTCTGCGACGGGCTCCTGTCGGCCCAGGTGACACCGTGCTCATCACCGGCGCCAGCGGCGGGATGGCCACCGCATGCACCCAACTGGCGAAGCTCAGCGGAGCCACCGTCATCGGGACCACCACCAAACCCGAGCGGGGCGACACGCTAAAGACGCTCGGCTACGACTACATCGTGCAATCGACCGACCCCGACGTCATCGATGAGGTCCGCGCGCTGACGAACGGGCTCGGTGCCGACGTCGTCTGGGATTGCGTCGGCGGCAACGACTTCTTCCGACTCTCGGTAGCGTGCACCCGCCTCGGCGGGTCGGTCATCGTTCTCGGTGCGCCCTTCGACGCCGGGTGGGGCCTCGAGATGGATGTGGTGTCGTTCATCTTCAAGGAGTTGAGCGTTCTCGGCATTCGCGGTGCCACCCGGCGAGACCAGCAGGTCTGCCTGGAGCTACTGGCGAGAGGGCAAATCGATCCGGTGATCGACCGCAGTTTCCCATTGGCGGCGGCAGCGGAGGCTCATGCCTACTTGGAAGGGCAACGCCAGATTGGCAAGGTCCTCCTGCTGCCCTGAGCGTTCACGACGAAGCACGACCCCCCGTGGCCCGTCGTCTTGCGACGAGCCGTCACTCAAGGAAGGCATGTCATGAATGCTGAGGTGCACCCGATCCTGGCCCTCGACCTGCTGCCGGACCGCCGCGAGGCAGCACTCGAAGCGGGCGCCACGTACACGGCTGAGCCACGGAAGCAAGAAGAGTTCGAGGCGCTCCTCGACCAACTCGGAGGCGGGACATCTACTGCCATAGACCTTTCCGCGTCTCCGACCGGACTTGACACCGCGATAAAAGCGACGGCTCCGCTCGGCACGATCGTGATGTCCAGCGGAGTGGAGGGGCGTTACCTCACCTTCGACTACTTGACGGCGATGTTGAACGGTCACGTGCTCAAGGGTGGATTCGTCGGGCTGTACTTCGATCGGGCGCCCGCGGTGATCGACGAGTGGCTACGGCTGGTTGCCGCCGGGATCGTGAAGCCACCTGTCAGGAAGGATGAGGCATTCCCGCCGGGTGCGGCCGTAGACGTTTACCGGCGAGTGATCGAGGGAGACCGCTCCGCTCGTTCGCCGCGCCGGCGTTCGTCTGGAACGAGGGGATCTGATCGTCTGTCCGAGCACCCGCCGTGCCGCCCAGCGCCGGATATCGGGACCGGTAATCTGCGCGCCGAACTCGCCGCGGCAAGGTCTGCCGACGGTTGTTCTGTGCACGCGTTGTCAATCGCAGCGAAAATTGACGTTTCCTTACGGATTTCGCAACGCTGGAATCAGGTGGCGCTACAAGCGGCTCACGGCACCGCCCGGGTCGGTGTCACGCGTAAGTGGCCCAGCACGCGAGCAGTGATGCGATGTGGGCCACGACGGGCGGGGGTTAGGCCAGTGGCGCCGCCAAATGCCGTCGAACCTATGTCGAATCAATATAAGTGCTATACCGAAGATCTCCATAGACGCATAGTGACCCACACCCATACAGTGACGCTCATGCGATCTCGATCACACAAACAGGCGTGGCGGCTAAATTTCGCCAATCTGGCGGAGATTCCTGGTCAGCTTCGCCCCTTAACTTCGTAGCACCCTGACAGCAAACAAAGCCGCGCGCCCATTCAGCGCTCCTCGCGATCACAGGAAGGTCCCACGTACATGTCCCTAGGCAGCTGCCTCTGCACGGCACGCTTTGCTGCGGGCTGTCATGGTTGGACGGTCCGATGACGGCGCTCGGCATCGCCTCAAGACCGGCCCGAGCAGTCGGCGGCTTCTTCGCGATGGCGCTCGACGTGTTGATGCTGATCCCACGCCGGCCGTTCGCCGCGCGTGAGTTCGTGTTGCAGTCGTGGTTCATGGTGCGTGTCTCGATGGTGCCGACACTGATGTTGGCGATTCCCTACACCGTGATGGTGACGTGGATGTTCAACATCTTGCTGTTGGAGTTTGGGGCCGCGGATTTTTGCGGGACGACCTCGGCGTTCACCACGGTCACGCAGGTTGGCCCCATCGTGACGGTACTGGTGGTGGCCGGTGCGGGGGCCACGGCGATGTGCGCCGACCTTGGGGCGCGCACCATCCGGGAGGAGCTCGACGCGATGCGGGTGATCGGTGTCAATCCGCTTCAAGCACTGGTGGTGCCTCGTGTCCTCGCGGCCACGGTGATCGCGGTGCTGCTGTCCTCGGTGGTGATCCTGGTCGGCCTAATCGGTGGCTTCTTCTTCACGGTTTTCGTCCAGCACGTGACCGCAGGCGCGTACGTGTCGGGCATGACCGTCTTGACTAAGTTCCCTGACGTTGTGCTGGCAATGGTCAAGGCTGCGCTGTTCGGCCTCTCCGCCGGCCTCATTGCGTGCTACAAGGGCATCTCTGTCGGCGGCGGTCCCGCCGGCGTCGGAAACGCGGTAAACGAGACAGTCGTCTACACGTTCATGGCGCTGTTCTTCATTAACATCGTCGCCACGGCGGTGGGCGTGCAGGTGACCCTATGAGCGCTCCGGCAACGCATTTCGGCCGCCTGTCGCGTACAGCGCAGCGATGGGCTGATGGGTGGCAGAGGATCGGCCTCCAAACGCAGTTCTATGCGACGACGCTGCGCCACATCCCAGATGCCTTGGTGCGCTATCGGATCGAGCTCCTCCGACTCATCGCGCAGATGGGTTTGGGTACGGGGGCGTTGGCGGTTATCGGCGGAACCGTTGCCATCGTTGCGTTCTTGACGATGACCACCGGAGCGCTCTCGGCAGTCATCGGGTACAACCAGCTGGCCGACATCGGTGTTGAGGCATTGACGGGTTTTGCCTCGGCGTACTTCAATGTCCGACTGGCTGCACCGCTGACCTCCGGAATTGCGTTGGCCGCCACCATCGGCGCGGGTGCCACCGCTCAATTGGGTGCGATGCGTATCAACGAGGAGATCGACGCCTTGGAGGTCATGGGCGTGCGCGCGATCGCCTACCTGGCGTCTAGCCGTGTGGTGGCCGGGGTCATCGTCGTGGTGCCTCTGTATTGCGTGGCGGTGCTGGCCGCGTTCTTCTCGACGCGAGTCTTGACGACCGTTGCGTACGGACAGTCGATTGGTGTGTACGACCACTATTTCCATACGTTCCTGTATCCGGTCGATCTCGTCTGGTCGTTCGTGTTGGCCGTTTCGATGGGCATCTTGATCATGCTGGTGCACACGTACTACGGCTTCAACGCCTCGGGTGGGCCGGCCGGCGTCGGCGAGGCCGTAGGTCGTGCGGTGCGCACCTCGTTGGTGTCCTCGGCGGTGCTGACCGTGTTCATTTCGTTCGCCCTATACAAGGCCTCTGGTGGCTTCCATCTTTCGGGGTAGGGCACAAACGATGACGAACACGGCACCGCAGGGTCGCATCACCCCGGGGTGGTGGACGGCGATTCTCGTGGTGATGGTGGTGGTCTTCATCGGGCTGTGTTCGGCCTTGTTCGCCGGGACGCTGAGCTCCTACGTGCCAGTCACGCTGACCTCGGATCGGGCAGGTCTGGTCATGGAATCCGGCGCGAAGGTCAAGCTGCGCGGCGTGGAAGTCGGCACGGTGGCCGGCGTTGCCTCTGGGCTGGATTCGGTGCGCCTGACGCTGCATCTTTTTCCCGACCAGACCAGGTTCATTCCCGCAAACGTCGGGGCTCAGATCCGGGCTACGACGATATTCGGCGCCAAATATGTCGACCTCGTTTATCCCAGCGACCCTGCTCCTCAACATATTTCGGCGGGGGCGGTACTGACTTCGCGCAATGTCAGCACCGAGGTCAACACGGTGTTTGAGAGCTTGGTGCACGTCCTGCGCCGAATCGACCCGCCGAAGCTCAACGCGGTGTTGACCGCGATCGCCGACGCGGTACGTGGGCGCGGTGAGCGCATCGGTGAAGCCACGACGGCGGCCAACCATGTGCTGATGGCGATCAATCCGAGGATGGGAACGGCACAGCAGGACTGGCGTGCGGTGACGGGTGCCAGCGACGCCTACAGTGCTGCGGCACAAGACATTCTCAGGACACTCGACGCGGCCAGCACCACCAGCGCGACGATTACCAACCACGCTGAGGATCTAGATGCCTTGTTAGTCAACGCGATCGGGTTCTCCCAGGCCGGTATCGATTTGCTCGGACCCAACCGCGATAACCTCGTGAATGCCGTGAACATGCTGCGGCCCACGTTCGACCTGCTGATGAAGTATCAGCCCGAACTGACGTGTCTGCTCACCGGCGCCAAGTTGTTTCTGGACAACGGAGGATATGACGCATTCGGTGGCGATGGGCGCACCGAGATACTCGACGCCACCTTCCTTCTCGGTTCCGACCCCTACCGCTACCCCGACAACCTGCCCATCGTGGCAGCCAAGGGCGGTCCGGGTGGCAAACCCGGCTGTGGATCGTTGCCCGATGCGTCCAAGAACTATCCGGTGCGACAATTGGTCACCAACACCGGCTTTGGCACCGGCATGGACATCCGACCCAANCCCGGGATCGGCTTCCCGGGCTGGGCCAACTACTTCCCGGTCACCCGCGCGGTTCCGGAGCCGCCGAGCATCCGCTACCCAGGGCCACCGGCTCCGGGACCGGTGCCCTATCCGGGCGCACCACCGTACGGCGCACCGCTGTACGGCCCCGACGGTGCCCCACTGTATCCACCGCCACCCGGAGCGCCGCCGGGACCATGACAGCAAAGAGCAAAGGATTCTTGCCATGAGAGACGGGCTGGTTGGTGCGCTGTGGCGCCTGTCCATCTTTGTGGTGGTGTGCGGACTGGGCACGTTCGCGTTGTTCATGGTGTTCGCGCAGTTGCGCTTCCAACACGAACGCACCTACAACGCGGAATTCGCCAACGTCAGCGGACTGAAGGATGGCGACTTCGTGCGCGTCGCCGGCGTGGAAGTCGGCAAGGTCAAACACATTTCGCTGCGACAGGACAATGTCGTGGTTGTTCAGTTCCACACCGATGACAGCGTGGTGCTCACCGACGGCACCAAGGCGCTGGTCCGGTTCGAGAACCTCATCGGTGACCGCTACCTGCAGCTTGCAGAAGGTGCGGGGGGAGTCAAGCGGCTAAACGAGGGAGGGACGATTCGCTTGGATCACACGCAGCCCGCGTTGAGTCTTGATGCGCTGATTGGCGGGTTCCGGCCGCTGTTTCGCGCGCTGGACCCTGTCCAAGTCAATGCGCTTACCGGCCAGTTGATTCAGGCGTTCCAGGGCCAGGGCGCGGCGATAAACTCCTTCCTCGCCCAGACAGCCGCCCTGACCAGCACGCTGGCCGACCGCGATCAGCTGATCGGGCAAGTCATCGTGAACCTGCAGACGGTCCTCGGCTCGGTAGGGGACCAAACCCAGCAGTTCGATAAGACGATCACCTCGCTCGCCGGCCTGATGGAGCGCCTAGCCGCCCGCAAGTCCGACATCAGCACGGCACTGGCCTACAGCAACGCAGCCGCCGCGTCGATCGCCGACCTTCTCGCCCAAGCCCGACCCCCGTTGAAAGACACAGTGGCCCAGACGGATCGGTCGGCCGGCATCGTTGTGGCCGATCATGAATACTTCGATGAATTGCTGAATACCCTGCCTGATGCCTATCAGGTACTTGCCCGGCAAGGCATGTACGGCGATTACTTCACCTTCTATCTCTGCGATGCCGTGCTCAAGCTCAACGGTAAAGGCGGTCAGCCTGTGTACGTCAAAGTAGCAGGCCAAAGTTCAGGGCGGTGCGCACCCAAATGAAGCCATTCGCAGAACGCAACTTGACCGTCATCGGCGTGGTCGGAGTCGCCTTAGTGGCGGCGATCGTGGTGGGCACGCTGCAATACAAGAAATTGCCGTTCTTTACCGCGCAAAAGAACACCTACTTAGCCTACTTCGCTGAATCCAGCGGCCTGACTTCCGGTGCGCACGTGCAGGTGTCGGGCTTGAAGGTCGGCGATGTCACCGACGTGACACTGGATGGCGCGCGCGTGCTCGTGACGTTCAACGTGGACAAGAACATCCGCCTCGGCGACCGCACCGAGGCAGCGATCAGGGCCAAGAGTCTCCTCGGCGCAAAGGTTCTGGAGATCACCCCCCGAGGCGACGGCAACTTGGCAGAACCCATTGCTATAGAGCGCACCACTCCGGCGTACCAGCTGCCTGATGCCCTCGGCGATCTCACCAAAACCGTCAACGAGCTCGACACCGATCAACTCAACCAATCGTTGACAACGCTTTCACAGGAGTTCCAAGACACTCCGCCCGAGTTCAAGAGCGCGGTCGGCGAGGTGGCCAGGTTCTCTCAGACTCTCAACGATCGTGACACCGAGTTGCGCAATCTGCTGACCAACGCCAACAAAGTGACCGGGGTGCTGGCCCAGCGGACCGACGAGGTGGTCGGCCTCATCACCAATACGAACGCTCTGCTGGCGCAGCTGCGGACGCAGAGCGCGGCAGTCGATGAGATTTCGGACAGCATTTCGCAGTTGGCACGACAACTGTCGGGATTCGTCGCCGACAATCGCGAACAGATGCGGCCCGCGCTCGACAAGCTCAACGGGGTGCTGACCATCGTGGACAACCGCAAGGAACGCTTGCAGAAGTCGATCAAGCTGATCAACACCTACGCGATGTCGCTGGGGGAGGCGGTGTCATCCGGACCGTTCTTCAACGGCTACGTGGCGAACCTGCTGCCCGGCCAATTCCTGCAGCCGTTCGTCGACGCCGCATTCTCCGACCTTGGACTCGACCCGAATGTGTCATTGCCGTCGCAGCGCACCGACCCGCAGACCGGCCAACCCGCCACCCCAGCCTTGCCAGTGCCCTATCCGCGCACCGGACAGGGCGGCCAGCCGAATCTGACGTTGCCCGACGCGATTACCGGTAATCCCGGTGACAATCAGTGCGGTCCGCCCGGAATCGCGTTGCCCGGCCCGGGCTGCTACCCCTATCGCGAACCGCTGCCCGCCCCGCCGCCCGGTGGCCCACCGCCGGGGCCGCCCGCCGTGGCGGCGCCGGGCTTGGCGTCCACGCCAGACCCCACACCGTCACCGGTCTACGTGCCCGCCCCGGGTGAAGTAGCGCCGGGTGCTCAGGGGGCACCATGACGCGCCGCTACGTACGCCTCGGCGTTGCCGCCGGGCTGGTGCTGCTGCTTGCGGCCGCGATCGTCGTGATTGGCATTGCACCCAGGTTCAACCGGACTCATGTTGTCGCCTACTTCGACAACAGCAATGGCATATTCGTCGGTGACGAGGTGGTGGTACTCGGCGTCAAGGTCGGCCAGATCGACAAGATCGAACCACAGCCGCAAAGCGTCAAGATCACAATTTGGTTCGACGACAAGTACAGGGTTCCTGCCGACGTCAGCGCGGTGATGCTGTCACCGAAGTTGATCACATCACGGGCGATCCAACTGACCCCGGCCTACACCGGTGGCCCGACGCTGGCCGACGGCGCGGTGATCCCACAAAACCGCACCGCGGTGCCCGTCGAGTACGACGACTTGCGCCAACAACTCGAAAAGCTCACCGGGAGCTTGCAACCGACCCAACCCGGCGGAACTAGCCCGATGGGCCAGTTCATCAACACGACCGCCGATAATCTGCGCGGTCAAGGCGCGCAGATCCGAGACACGGTCATCAAGCTCTCGCAGGCGGTGTCGGCCCTGGGTGATCACAGCAGCGACATCTACGGCACAGTCAAGAACCTGTCCACCCTGGTGTCCGCCTTACACGACAGCTCCGATCTGATGCGCCAGCTCAACACCAACTTCGCCGCCATTACCGCGCTGTTGGCCAACGATCCCGACGAAGTCGCCCGAGCCGTCACCGATCTCAATACCGCCGTGACCGATGTCACCGGTTTCGTGGCCGAAAATCGCGAGACGTTCGGCACCACATCGGACAAGCTCGCCTCCATCACCAAAGCCCTCACCGACAGTCTCGACGACGTCAAACAGACCTTGCACACGCTGCCTAACGTGCTGCAGAATTTCGTCAATATCTACGAGCCCGCCCACGGCTCGACCACCGGTGTCATGTCGGTGAACAACTTCGCCAATCCGATCAGCTTCCTGTGCGGGGCGATCCAGGCCGCGTCGCGGCTGAACAACGAACAGTCCGCGAAGCTGTGCGTGCAGTATCTTGCGCCGATCGTCAAGAACCGGCAGTACAACTTCCTGCCTCTCGGGATGAATCCGTTTGTCGCCGCGCAAGCACGACCCAATGAGGTGACATACAGCGAGGATTGGATGCGTCCAGACTATCGCCCGAAGCCGCCACCACCAGCACCGTCACCAACTGCGTCGGCGCCGCCCGACGGGGGTGCTACGGCCGGTGGTCCGCCGCTTGCCGCCGAGGCCACCGTGGCGACGAACCCCGCCGATGGTCTGCCCGGATTGATGGTCCCCCCCGGCGGTGCACCATGAGCATAAACTGCCTGTCCCGCAGGGGAATTGCGCTGATATTGGTAGTGGCAACCACCGCCGTGGCGGGCTGCAGCTGGCGCGGCTTGAATTCTTTGCCTATGCCCGGCACGCAGGGTGGGGGCCCAGGCTCCTACCAGGTCGAGGCTCAGCTGCCGGACATCACCAATATCCAGCCGAACTCACGCGTGCGGGTCAATGACGTCACTGTCGGCACAGTAACCAAGATTGAACTGCAAGGTTGGCACGCGCTGGTCACCATGAGACTGAACGGTGGCGTCGACCTTCCCGAAAACGCCACCGCCAAGGTAGGGCAGACCAGTCTGCTCGGCACGCTGCACGTCGAGCTGGCACCGCCGACGGACGCGGCGCCCAAAGGTCGCTTGCACGACGGATCCCTGATCCCGCTATCGAGCGGCGGTGCTTATCCCACCGCCGAGGAAACCCTTTCGGTGGCGTCGATGCTGTTGAATGGGGGAGGCCTCGGTCAAATCCAGGACATCACCAAAGCATTCAGCACCGCGTTCGCGGGCCGGGAGAACGACCTGCGCAGCGTCATCGGGCAGCTCGACGAATTCATCGGCCACCTCGATGCCCAGAAGCAGGACATCATTGCAGCCAGTGACGCCGTCAACCGACTCACCGGACAGTTCGCTGAACAAAAACCGGTCGTCGACAAGGCCTTACGCACCATCCCCGATGCGTTGTCGGTGTTGAGGGATCAACGCGACAACCTTGCCGAAGCGCTGAACCGGCTGGGACAGTTCAGCGCACTGGCCGCCGACTCCGTCGATCACAGTAAAGAAGCGTTGGTGGCCGAACTCAAAGACCTTGCCCCGGTGCTGGATGCATTGGCCAACGCTGGTCCGGCATTGACGCGGTCTCTGAGCGTGCTGACGACGTTCCCCTGGCCAAAGGAGAACATCACCAAGACTTTCCGCGGCGACGCGATGAACATCACCATGATCGTCGACATGACTCTCAGTCGGCTTGACACCGCGTTCTTCACCGGAACCCGCTGGGAAGGCAACCTCACTGAGCTGGAGATGCAATGGGGCCGCACCATCGGTCAACTCCCCAGCCCCTCGACCGCCGGTAATCCACTTGTGGCTCCCTACCACGAGGATCAAGGACCCTGAGATGATCCTTAATCGAGGAATCAAGATCCAATTGGCGTTGTTCACCGCGATCGCGGTGGTCGCGGGTTCCCTGATGCTCTTCAAATACGTCAACGCCCCGGCGCTGCTGTTCGGCGTCGGCCACTACACCGTCACCCTCGAATTGCCCCGCGCCGCAGGTCTCTACGCCAACGCCAACGTGACCTACCGCGGCACCGAAGTGGGGCAGGTCACGAACGTGACGCTGACCGACACCGGCGTACGCGCCGAGCTGTTGCTCAAGTCCGGAATCAACATCCCGTCGAACCTGCACGCCCAAGTGCACAGCCAGTCAGGCATCGGCGAGCAGTACGTCGCGCTGCTACCAGGCAATGCGACGTCTGCACCGCTGAAAAACGGCGACGTGATACCCGCAACCGAGACGTCGGTCCCACCGGACATCGACTCACTGCTGGACGCCACCAACCGCGGGCTGGAGGCAATCCCGCAGGACAACCTGAAGACCGCCATCGATGAAAGCTACACCGCGGTAGGCGGATTGGGACCGGAGTTATCGCGGCTCGTGATGGGCGGCACGCAGCTATCGATGGACGCCGACAAGAACCTTGACTCGCTGACCACCGTGATCGACCAGTCCAAACCCATCCTCGATTCCCAGACGGACTCGGCTGACGCGATTCAGGCGTGGTCGGCCCACTTGGCCACCATCACCAACGAAATGCGTTCAGCCGACACCTCGTTCGCCGGCCTACTGCACAACGGTGGCCCATCCTTCGACGAGACACGGCGACTACTGCAGCGGCTGCAACCC
>JGI12053J15887_10000465_pt1 | contig 16457 bp, 17 predicted proteins | sample MedBloCAOM1_O3_FD_15887 | JGI IMG/M metagenome (IMG submission 15887)
CCACGGTCCAGCCCGTGCCAGCACCGCAGCCGATCGCCGACGGGCCGTGCCGCTATCTGTCGCCGGCGTCGGTACAGGCGGCCAACGGCGAACGTGTCATCGCGGTACGGCTCTCTGACACCGGTCCAGACCGGCCGCAGCCGGCTTGTTTCTTCTTCGCAGCCAACGGCACGGTGCAGCTGCGGACCTGGATCGTCGGGAGTACGCCGCAGGTGGCGCGGGCAACCGTCGACGCTGCCGCCCCGGTCGCCAGCTCCGATCTGGCCGAGCTTCCCGGTGGCTGGTCCGGCGGCTCACAGCCGACCGCCGATGGAGCGGTGTTCGCGGTCAGCCGACAGGGCACCGCCGTGGTGATCACGACCAATCAGCGGCAGACGATCGGAGCCCGCCGGATCGCCGAGCAGGTGATCGCCGCCCTGGGCCTGTAAGCCGCTGGGGTAGCTAAGCCGCTGAGGACTAAGACCTCGACCGAGCTGTCCGCTCAGTCATCGCCGGCCGAAGGACGTTGCGCGCGGACAACGCCGTTGCCGGTCGGAGAGCGCCCGGTGGCGACCTGGTCGCGGTACTGCACAGTCGCCCGCTCGACCGTCCGGGTCGCCAACCACTCACGATCGGGCCGTGATTGCCGGCGGTTTCGCAGCACCACGCCGGCGACTCCCGCGATCCCGAGCAACAGCGGAACCACCCACCCCCAGCGGCGGATAGAGCCCTGCGCCTTCGCATCGTTCACGTCCTTCGCCCTTCATGATTGTCGCCGTCGCTGCGTGGCTGCTCGGTACCGTCGATCTGAACTAGATATGCCCATCGTGCCGCGTCCGCAACCGAACTACCGTTCACCAACAAGGCGGTCTGGCAGGATGGTCAGGTGACTGAACCCACGACAGACGAGACGCAGGTCGTCCTGCACACCAGTGAGGGTGACATCCGCATCACCCTCTTCCCGAGCCATGCCCCGAAGACCGTGGCGAACTTCGTGGGCCTCGCCGAGGGCAGCAAGGACTATTCCCAGAACAACGCCAAGGGTGAGCGCTCTGGGCCGTTCTATGACGGCTCCGTGTTTCACCGGGTAATCAAGGGTTTCATGATCCAAGGTGGTGACCCCACTGGCACCGGACGGGGCGGACCCGGCTATCGCTTCGGCGACGAGCCGCATCCGGATCTGCAGTTCAACCGGCCCTACCTGCTGGCGATGGCCAACGCAGGCCCGAACACGAACGGCTCGCAGTTCTTCATCACCGTCAGCACTCCGACACACCTCAATCGGAAGCACACCATTTTCGGCGAGGTGGCCGACCAGGAATCCCGCAGCGTGGTGGACAAGATCGCAACCACGGCGACCCGTGGAGACCGTCCCGACAAGAACATCGTGATCGAACGGGTCACGGTCAAGCCCGCCGGAGTATGACGGCGATGGCCGGTCCAGTGTGTGTCCGGCACCCGGGCCGCGAGACTGGGGTGCGCTGCACTCGCTGCGACCGGCCCGCTTGCCCCGCCTGCCTACGCGAAGCTTCGATCGGCTACCAGTGCGTTGACTGCGTCGCCGAGGACGCCCGGTCGCGCCTGCCCCGCTCCCAACCACGCTCCGGCACCGTAGCGTGGGCACCACCGGCTGGTCCCTCGCTGGTGATTCCGGTCCTCATCGCGATCAACGTCGCGGTCTTCGTGTTCACCGTGGTGCAGGCCGGCAGCCTGTCCAACAACGCCGACGCGCCGCTGTTCGGGCAGTGGGCGCTGCAGCCCGCGGCGGTCGCGCAGGGTGCCTGGTGGCAGCTGTTCACCTCAGGCTTTCTGCATATCGGGCCGCTGCACCTGGCCTTCAACATGATCGCGCTGTGGGTGATCGGGCGGGACCTAGAGGGGGTATTGGGCCCGGTCCGCTTCTTGGTGGTGTACCTGGTCTCGCTGCTCGGCGGTTCACTGGTGGTCTACCTGTTCGCCAACCCGATGACCAACACCGCGGGCGCGTCGGGCGCGGTGTTCGGGCTGATGGGAGGCCTCGCGGTGGTACTAATGCGGCTGCGGCTGTCCCCGCGCCCGGCGCTGACCATTATCGTGCTTAACGTGATCATCAGCTTCGCAGTGCCGAACATTTCCATCCTCGGCCACCTCGGCGGCCTGGCGTTCGGCGCGGCGGTCACAGCGGCGATGGTCTACGCCCCGAAGCGACGCTAAAGAGCGCCGCGCCCAGCTGGTCGGTAGGCCGTCGGGCGTCTTGTCCACAGGGGTTATCCACAGTGGGGATGAATTTCACTGGTGTTGTTTGCGGGGATCAGCGCCAGCGCATGGTCATCAACAGGCCGGTGACCATCAACGTGAAGCCGATCAGGAAGTTCCAGTTGCCGAGGCTGTTGAGCAGCGGGATCTTGTCGATGGCCAGATAGTTGACCACCAGCCACAGCAGACCGAGCAGCATCAATCCCAGCATCACGGCGACGTAGAACGGGTGCGAGGGACCCGCGACGCGGACCTTCGTCGCGCCGAGCGCTTCGGCCGGCGGGGTGTAGACCGACTTCTTGCGGACCTTGGACTTCGGCATGGTCATTCCTCGTTCGACGTCGGCTCTTTCGACCTGCGGGGTGTGTGGCGGCGGCCTCATCATCCATAGCGGGGCGCTCGGCGCACACGTTACGGCACCCACTACCGTCTCCGTGCTGGCGTCGGTGCTGGCTTCTGTGTTGACGTCGGTGCCGGCTTGTCCGGCGAGCGAGGACGATGCAGCTGTCCTGCGAGGAGGTTTCGTGAGCCATGTGCTGTCCCCGGTCCGGGGTTCGCCGCCACCACGCCGACGCGGCGACCGTGTGCGGACGACCGTCCGCGGGCTGGGTGAGCTGCTCTTGACAGCAGGCCTGGTGGTCCTGCTGTTCGTCTTCTACGAGGCCTACGTCACTGACTGGACCTCAGCCCAGAAGCAGCGCCAGGCGACCGCCAAGCTGGATGACACGTGGCGCAACGGTCGGGGTTTGGTCGACCGGCCGGTCAAGGGCGCGGGTATGGCCAAGATGTACGTNCCCGCNTTCGGCCCCGACTTCATGTTCACCGTGTTGGAGGGCACCGACCAGGATGTCCTGGCGGTCGGACCAGGGCACTATCCGGGCACTGCGTCGCCNGGTCAGCTAGGCAATTTCGGGGTGGCCGGGCACCGGGTCGGCAAGGGCTCTCCGTTCAACTCCCTGGACCTACTGTCCTCCTGCGANGCCATCGTGATCGAGACGGCGGACCACTGGTACGTCTACCGGGTGCTGCCGCTGCAGGGCGAGTCCGACGGCTGGGCGGTCGGCAAGGGGACGCAGCCGCAATGCCGAGGTGTGGCACCGCTGCCTGGTCGCTACGCGAACGTGGTGGGCAAGACGATCGTGCTGCCCAATCAGGTCGACGTGATCGCTCCGGTTCCTGGCCAGTCAGGTCGAGCTCCGGTTAACCGGCTGATCACGCTGACCACGTGCAACCCGCAGTTCTCCGCTCGGGAGCGGCTCATCGTGCATGGAGTGCTGGTCACTTCGTATCGCAAGGCCGACGGTCAACGCCCGGTCGAGCTGACTGCCGGCGCCTGAGGAGGCTCATGTACAGCTGGATTTGGCGGCACCTGCCTGGCTCACGCGCAGTGAAGCTGTTAGAGGCCTTGTTGCTCGTCGCAGCGGTGCTGACCCTGTTGATGCTGGTGGTATTCCCCTGGGTCGAGCCTCGGCTGCCGTTCAACGAGGTNACGGCGGGGTAGGTGGCGCCGCTGACGCGGTCGCCGCTTGTGAGTGGGTCACGTGTCAGAAGACTNTTATGCACTCATGGGCATGCCAGGCGGCTACGCTGCCTGCCATGCAGGTCCTCGTGATCGACAACTACGACAGCTTCGTTTACAACCTTGTGCAGTACCTGGCGCAGCTGGGATGCCAGTGCGTGGTGCGGCGCAACGACGCGGTCGAGCCAGAAGACGTCGCCGCCGCGGACGCCGTGTTGATCAGCCCCGGCCCAGGTACGCCGGAGAGAGCCGGCGCCAGCATGGGAATCATCCGGGACTGTGCCGCGCAGCGCCGCCCGCTACTCGGCGTCTGTCTTGGGCACCAGGCAATCGGGGCCGTTTGGGGCGCCACCGTGGCGCGAGCCCCAGAACTGCTGCACGGGAAGACGTCCCTGGTGTATCACAACGGCGTTGCGGTGCTCGCCGGGTTGCCGCAGCCATTCACCGCCACCCGGTATCACTCGCTGACGGTGCTCCCCGAGACGATCCCGGACGAGCTCGAGGTCACCGGCCGCACCGAGTCGGGGATCGTGATGGCGCTGCGCCACCGGGAGCTTCCGGTGCACGGCGTGCAGTTCCACCCGGAGTCGGTGCTCACCGACTCCGGGCACCGGTTGCTGGCGAACTGGCTGCGTATCGCGGGAGCCGAGGTGGACGAGGCACGGGTGGTCGAGCTCGAGAATCAGATGCGCAAGCTCGCCTCGGCCGCGGCGGTGCGCTGACCGGTCAGCCACCTGGGCTGGGGAACCCTGTGGTACCGCCGAAGATCCCACTGGTGGTGGTTGTGCTGGTTGCCGCGTTGTTCTGGCCGACGGTGATCGTGATGGTCTGATCGCGAGCGAATCCGGTACCCGCAGGAACGTCCTGGGCGACGATGAGCCCGACCTGAGCCGCGTCCTCGACCGGGGTGAAGACCTGCTTCAAAGTCCCGGTCCAACCCAACTTCCGCAGCGCGTTCTGCGCCTGTGTCGGGGTCTGACCGCGCAGGTCCGGCATCTGGATCTGGTTGCCTCGGGACACCGTGAGGGTGACCGTACTGCCCGCCTTGACGGTGTTGCCGCCGCCTGGGCTCTGCCGCAGAACCTGGCCCTTGGGCGCCGTGGAGTCGACGTCCTGGACCGCGGCGGTGAGGTGCGCGACCACGATGTTGCGCTGAGCCTGGTCGATGTTGGTGCCGACAACGTCGGGCACACCCACAGTCTCCGGCGCTACACCGACGGTGATGGCCACCGCTTTGCCCTTGGCCAGCCGTCCCCCGGCAGCCGGATCTTGAACGAGCACCCGGTTGATATCCTTGTCGTCCTGGGCGACCTGGGTGCCCTGGTCGGGTGAAAGCATCAGACCTACCTGTTGCAGGGACGCCTGGGCTTGCACGCGGTCCAAACCGAGCAGGTTGGGCACCTCTACCTCAGCCGGCCCGGCACCGACGTCCAGCCGCACCGTTGTTCCCCGTACCGCCTGACCGACCGGGTTCATCGCCACCACCCGATCGAGGTCCTGCGGGGTTGACTCGACCGGATGACGCTCGGTCTGGAAGCCGGCGGCGTTGAGCGCCTGCTCGGCAGACGGCACCGGCTGGCCGACTACGTTCGGTAGCGAGATGGGCTTCGGTCCGCCACCGAAGACGTCAGTGAACAGCAGCAGGAGCAGTCCGACGATCGCGATGATGACTACCGTGGTGAGGATCCCCAGACCCCGTGCGGGCCGCCGCTCCTCGACCGACGCTCCTGCGGGGTCGGCGTGCCGGCGGCTGGCCCGAGTGGGTCGGATCGGCCGCATGGCGACCGTGGGGCCCGAGTCGAGCATCAGGTCACGGTCCGCATCGGTCATGATCACCGGCGCCAGCTGTCGCTGCCCGGACAAGACCCGAACCAGGTCGGTGCGCATTTCAGCAGCGGACTGGTACCGGTTGGCCGGATTCTTGCTCATCGCCTTAAGCACCACCGCGTCCAGCGCCGCGGAGACGTCAGGGTTCTGTCGCGACGGTGGGATGGGGTCTTCACGGACGTGCTGGTAGGCCACCGCGACCGGGGAGTCACCGGTGAACGGCGGCTCCCCAGTGATCAGCTCGTACAGCACACAACCAGCGGCGTAGACATCCGAGCGGGCGTCCACGAGTTCCCCGCGGGCCTGTTCGGGGGACAGATACTGAGCGGTGCCGACGACCGCTGCGGTCTGGGTCACGCCCTGCCCGTCGGCCAGCGCCCTGGCGATGCCGAAGTCCATCACCTTGACCGCGCCAGCGTTGTTGATCATCACATTGGCGGGCTTGACGTCGCGGTGAATGATGCCGTTGCGGTGGCTGAAGTCCAGTGCGGCGCAGATGTCCGCCATCGTCTCCATCGCGCGCTGCTCGTCCATCGGACCCTCGGTCTTGACGATGTCGCGCAGCGTGCGGCCCTCTACGTACTCCATCACGATGTAGGGCAACGGACCGTAGTCAGAAACTGTCTCACCGGTGTCGTACACCGCGACGATGGCGGGATGGTTCAGCGCGGCGGCGTTCTGCGCCTCCCGCCGGAAGCGGTGCTGGAACTGCGGATCCCGGGCGAGGTCAGCGCGCAGCACCTTGACCGCGACGTCGCGGTCGAGCCGCATGTCGCGTCCGAGGTGCACCTCGGACATGCCCCCATAGCCGAGCGTCTCGCCCAACTCGTAGCGGTCCGACAGTAGTCGGGGAATGGTCATTCCGGCGCCGTTCCGGTCCTTGTTCGTGATCCGTGCCGTGGTCGGGCCCGGTCCGGGCTCCATCATGCCCCCCCTCCGGCTGTCACCCGATGGGGACCGATCGCTCACTGTCCCTCCCGGCAGGTCAGTCTCAGAGTTGATCTGGGCGGGACGTATCCGGACAGCGGATCCACTCCGGTGACGCGGCACTGGGACCGCAGGTCAGGGTCGACCTGGTCGCCGTTGTCGTCGACCACTCGCGGTATCAGCCCATGCGATTTCGCGGTCACGACGGCATCGCTGCCCGGGTAGCCCAAGTAGTCGGTCGGAATGATCAGTACCTCCGGGGCTGCGTCGCCCGGGTTGGTCGACTCCGGGTCGGGTTGCATCTTGGTGGGTTCGGGCTGGGCTGGCTGCTGCGTGGCAGACGGCGTTGTCTCCACCGGGCCTGGGACCAGCGACGGTGTTACTGGCGCAAAAGGCACCGTGGTCATGCCTGTCCCGGTGGCCACCCCGGTGGGCGCGGCAGTTAGTAGCACCTCGCGGACCAGGTAGCCGCCCAGCACCAGCGCGAGCACCCCGAGCAGCGCAACCGTGATTCGCCCTGCGCCGCGCCGTTCGGCGTAGGGCGGTCTCGGGGGCGGCAGGGAGGGCAGCAGCGCGGTTGGTGGTGGCTGGCTGCCTCGCAGTGCTGCCGTGACGGTGCCGCCGGTCACGCCGGTAGGCGGCGGCATCCGGCGCCCGGCCTGGATGGCGGCAACGGCGGCGGCGAACTCACCGCCGGTGCGATAGCGCTGGCGGGGATCCTTGGCCAGCGCCGTCTCGATCAGCTCACAGACCGCTGGCGGCACATCCGGCGGCAACGGAGGTGGTTGGTCGCGGATGTGCATCATCGCGATGGTCACGGCGTTGTCCGCCGAGAACGGGCGCCCGCCGGCCAGGCACTCGTAACCCACCACCCCCAACGAGTAGACGTCTCCGGGCGGACCGGCGTCCTCGCCGGCCGCCTGCTCCGGGGCGATGTAGTGCGCGGTGCCCATCACCATCCCGGTGCGCGTCACCGGAGCCGCGTCGACGGCTCTGGCGATGCCGAAGTCGGTGAGCTTCACTTTGCCGTCGGGGGTGATCAGGATATTCGCGGGCTTGATATCCCGATGCACCAGACCGCGCTCGTGCGCGGCCTGCAGCGCGTCGCCGGCTTGACCCAGGATGTCCAGCGTCCGGTTGGCGCTCAGCCGCGGATGCCGGATCAGGATGGTGTCCAGCGGATCCCCCGGGACCAGCTCCATGACCAGGTACGCGACTACCGGATCGCTCGCTGCTTCACCGTAATCGTGCACTGCGGCGATGCCGGGATGGTTCAGCGACGCGGTCATCCGAGCCTCGGTGTGGAACCGCTGCCGGAACTCTGCATCACCGGACAACTCCGGCCTGAGCACCTTGACGGCGACCTGGCGGTCCAGCCGGGTGTCCGCCGCCTGCCACACCTCTCCCATTCCGCCGATGGCGATGCGCCGCGCCAACTGGTAACGCCCCGCCAACACCTGCCCGCTGCTCAACATCAGCGGGCTCCTTGCAGGGCGGCACCAATGACGGCTCGGCCGATGGGGGCGGCTAGGGAGCCGCCGGTGGCTTCCAGGTTGCGGTCTCCACCGTTCTCCACGAGCACTGCGATCGCGACCTGAGGGTTGCCGGCGGGCGCGAAGGCCACATACCAACCGTGCGGAGGGGTGTTCTTGGGATCAGCGCCATGCTCTGCGGTGCCGGTCTTCGCGGCGATACTGACACCGTTGATCTTCCCGTCGTTGCGGTAGCTGTTCTCAGCGGCGACCATCAGGTCCCGGATCTGATCGGCGGTGACGCGAGACATCGCCACGCCGACCTGCTCCGGTCCGGTCCGGTCCAGCACGGACAGGTCTGGGGCCAGGATGTTGCGCACCAACTGCGGTTTCATCCGCACCCCGCCGTTGGCAATCGTCGCGGCGATCATGGCGTTCTGCAATGGGCTCAGCGCCACATCGCGCTGCCCGATGCCGGACTGTTCCAACGCCGCGACGTCGGGAATGGCACCCAGCGTCGACGGTGTCACCGGGGTCGGGATGGCGAGGTCCTGCTGACCGATACCCAGCAGTTGGGCCTGCTTGCGCAGGTCCGCTTCACCGACCGTGGCGGCGAGCTCTGCGAAGGCGGCGTTGCAGGACCGGACCAGTGCCGTCTTGAGCGTGACGGTGGCTCCCGGTCCGCACGGCTGGTCGGCGAAGTTGTGGAGCAAGGTCCTGGTGTTCTCCAGCTGCAACGCCGCGGCCGCCGTCAGCGGGCTCTGCGGGGTGGCCTTACCCGCCTCCAGCGCGGCGGCGGTGACCACCAGCTTGAAGGTTGACCCCGGCGGGTAGATCGCCGCGACCGCCCGGTTCGTCAGCGGGGCGCCACGTTGGGCTGAGGTGTCGGCGTTCCAGGCGGACTCCTGCTGCGCCCCGTCATGCGAGGACAGCTGATTCGGGTCGTAGGACGGGGTGGACGCCATCGCCAAGATTTCGCCGGTACTCGGCTTGATCGCCACCACCGCACCGGTGTAGCCCCGCCGGGTCAGCTGGTCATAGGCCACCCGTTGAACGGCCGGGTTGATCGTGAGCTCGACGCTGCCGCCGCTGGGCTCGCGTCCCGTGACCAGGTCTGACAACCGCCGCACGAACAACCGGCCGTCGGAACCGTTGAGCACGGAGTCCATCGCGTTCTCCATGCCGCCCGCGCCGTAGCGCAGCGAGTAGTAGCCGGTGACCGGGGCGTACATCGGGCCGTCGAGGTACCTGCGCAGGAAGCGCAGCTGCCCGCTGGTCTCCGCCGAGCTGGCCACCGGCAACCCGCCGGCGATGATCTCGCCGCGCTGACGGCTGTACTCGTCGAGCAGCACCCGCCGGTTGCGCGGGTCGGTCCGGTAGGTGTCGGCGTTGACAACTTGGATGTAGGTGGCGTTCGCCAGCAGCAGCACGATCATGCCCATGACGGCCAGCGCAACCCGACGAAGCGGAGTGTTCACGGGCGCTGCACCATCTCGGTCCGGGCCTCGGCCAGCGGCGCCACCGGCTTGCGCGGGGGCGAGGAGGCCGCCGGAGAGCGCGCCGCATGGGAAATCCGCAGCAGCAGCGCCACCAGAATGTAGTTGGCCAGCAGCGACGAGCCGCCGTAGGCCAGGAACGGCGCGGTGAGCCCGGTCAGCGGGATCAGCTTGGTCACCCCGCCGACAACGATGAACACCTCCAGACCGATCGCGAAGGCCAGGCCCGCGGCGAGCAGCTTGCCGAAGGTGTCCCGAACGGTCAACGCGGTACGCATACCGCGCATGACCACCAGCAGGTAGGTGAGCAGCACCGCGGCCAACCCGACGAAACCCAGCTCCTCGCCGATCGCGGCGGTGATGAAGTCGGTGTGCGCCTCGGGCACCAGGTCGGGGCGGCCGGCACCCAGCCCGGTGCCGAATACGCCGCCGGTGCCCAAACCGAACAACGACTGCGCCATCTGGTAACCGGCGCCGTCGTAGTCGGAGAATGGGTTGATCCAGGCGGTCACCCGCTGTTGGACGTGCTTGAAGATCATGTCCGAGACCGTCGCGCCACCGAGGAAGAAGATCAGCCCGATCACCATCCAGGCGGCCCGTTCGGTGGCGACATAGATAAGCACCAGCACGATCCCGAAGAACATCAGCGAAGTGCCAAGATCCTTCTCGAGCACCAGCACGCCCAGCGAGATGCCCCAGGCCGCCAGCAGCGGGGCGAGGTCCCTGGCTCGGGGCAACTCCATGCCGAGCACTTTGCGGCCGGCGGTGGTGAACAGATCACGTTTGGTCACCAGGAATGCGGCAACGAAAATCATGATCAAGATCTTGGCGAACTCACCCGGTTGGATGGTCAGCCCGCCTAACCGCAGCCAGATCTTCGCGCCGTTGACCTCGGAGACGGCACTGGGTAGTAGGCCGGGCAGGGCCAGCGCGGCCAGCCCGACCAGCCCGCAGGTATAGCCATAGCGGGCCAGCATGCGATGGTCGCGGACCAGCGCGAGCACTCCCACGAACAAGGCAAGGCCGAAGGTGGTCCATGCGATCTGATGCGGAAGGTTGCCGGCCGGTACCCGGTCGCCGACCGAGGCGGCCGATGCCGCGTCGGCCAGGTCGAGCCGATGGATCATCACCAGCCCCAGCCCATTGAGCAACGCGACGCAGGGCAGGATCAGCGGGTCGGCATAGGGTGCGAACCGCCGCACCGCGACATGGGCGGCGCCGAACAAGGCCAGGTAAGCGGCTCCGTCGTAGAGCACCGACCGGGTTACCCCCTGCGGTTGGTTGAGCTCCACCAGCACCAGCGCCGTGGTCACCACGATCGCCGCGAAGGCCAGCATGACCAGCTCGAGGCTGCGTTTGGTGGGCGGAGCGGACCCGGGCTGCGCGCCCGCGTCCGTAGTGGGAACCGCCGTGACCATCAGCTCACCGTCCGGCAGTCCACTCCGGGTTCCGAGGGCTTATCCGGCAGTGGCGTACCGGTCGTTGTCGGCGCCCCAGCAGTGTCCGTAGCGTTTCCGCCGGCAGGAGCTTCGGTGGTGGGGGAAGGCAACGGCGACGCCTCGACGGGAAGGTTTCCGGTGCCGGCGCGGGGGCACAGCGGCAACAGATCATTGGTGCGCAGCCGGCCGATGATCTCGCGCGCACCCTCCAACCCGCTGTTGCTGATCATCCCTCGGTGAACGTTGCTCCGGGCGTACGGTTGGAGGTCGCGCAAGAACACCGCCTCGCAGCCGTGCGCACCGTCGCGGCAGCTCCCTTCGGCCCAGGTGTGCAGCGGCAGACCGAGGAACTCGCCGCGGACACCGTGGAAGACGCCTACCTCGCCGGTGTTGGCGGCCCCGACGTAGTACTGGCCCAGTACCAGGATCGAGCTGATGGCGGCGACGGTGCCNACTAGCACGGCGACAACAGCGAGACCGATTAGCGCGCGCCGTTGCTTTCGACGGCGCAGCTGCGGGTCAGGGGGCGNGGGNTCGATCCGGGTGGGTTCCGCTGGGCGTGGCAGCGTGGCCGTTGCGGCCCGGGAGGCCGCCGAGTCGGGCTGCGGTTCCTCGATCCCGTCGCCCGCCGCCCCGCCGATGATCGGCTCATCATCGCCGTATTCGACGTCCACCACGTCGGCCACGATGCAGGTGATGTTGTCTGGGCCGCCGCCTCGCAATGCCAGCTCGATCAGCCGGTCGGCGCAGGCCTGAGGCTCCGGGATGGTCAGTCCCTCGGCCAGCGTCTCTGCGCTGACCACACCGGAAAGGCCATCGGAGCACAGCAGGTAGCGGTCGCCGGCGAAGGCCTCCCGAACCGTGAACGTGGGCTCGACGTCGTGCCCGGTGAGCGCCTTGAGCAGCAGCGAGCGCTGCGGATGGTGGCTGGCCTCGTGCTCGGAGATGCGTCCTTCGTCGATCAACGACTGGACGAAGGTGTCGTCGTGGGTGATCTGACTGAACACGCCGTCGCGTAACAGGTAGGCACGCGAGTCGCCGACGTGCACCAATCCGATCTTGTTTCCGCCGAAGAGCACCGCCGTCAGCGTGGTGCCCATGCCTTCCCGCTCGGGTTCCTCGCGGACGAGCTCGCTGATCGCGGCGTTACCGGCGAGGGTGGCCTCGTGCAGCTGGTCCAGCAGGTCGTTGCCAGGTTCGTCATCGTCCAGCGGGGCAAAGGCCGCGATCATCACCTTGGCTGCCATGTCGCCCGCCGCGTGACCGCCCATCCCGTCTGCCAGCGCCAGCAGGCGCGGTCCCGCGTACACCGCGTCCTGGTTGTTCTGTCGAACCAGGCCGCGGTCGCTTCGGGCTGCGTAGCGCAGAACCAGAGTCATGAGCGCAGCTCTATCACCGTCTTGCCGATGCGGATCGGGACTCCAAGAGGAACCCGGGTAGGTCCGGTGACTTTAGCCCGGTCCAGGTACGTGCCGTTGGTGGAGCCCAGATCCTCGAGAAACCAGTCCCCGCCCTGCAAACCCAGGCGGGCATGGCGGGTGGACGCGTAGTCGTCATCGAGCACCAGTGTGGAGTCATCGGCCCGGCCGATCAGAATGGGCCTGCCATCCAGTGAGATACGGGTGCCCGCGAGGCCGCCCGCAGTCACCACCAGCTGGCGTGGTGTCCGGTTGCGTTCCGCGATGCGCGCACCGCGGCGGGACATCGGCAGGCTGGCGCGCAGCCCGGAAGCGACGAACAGGTCGGAGCGCACGACGCGTAACGCGGCCACCACGAACAGCCAGAGCAGCAGCAGAAAGCCCGCTCTAGTCAGCTGTAATACCAGCTCCGGCACGCTGTGGCTATCCCTGGGTACGGAAGACGAGCCGGGATTGCCCCACCCGTACCACGTCGCCGTCGACGAGTTGCCAGGACTGGACCGGGGTGCCATTGACTGTCGTGCCGTTGGTCGATCCGAGGTCGGCGAGCATCGCGGTCTGACCGTCCCACGTGATCTCCGCGTGGCGCCGGGACACGCCGGTGTCGGGCAGCCGGAACTGGGCGTCCTGGCCACGACCCACCACCGTGGTGCCCTCGGTCAGCTGGTAATAGCGATTCGAACCGTCGTCGAGGGTGAGCGACGCCGAAAGCCGGGGATAACTCACCTGGTTTGCCGGCGGATAGCCGCCGTAACCCGGCTGGCCGCCGTGATACTGACCGGAGCTCTCGTCGTAAGTCTGGTAACCCGGCTGGTAGCCGTCCTGGACATACCGGGAGTCCGCAAAGTCATAGCCAGCTGGTTGTCCGTAATCCGGGGCGGGTTGCTGGGTCATGGCTCGGCCTCCTGCGCTACGACGTTGCGGTGTGTCTGGATCGACAGACGAGCTGGTGCGGAACTGTCCCGTGTGCAGCGTCTCAGACCGCTCCAGGCTTACCACAAGGCCTCCGTAGACATCCCACGCCTGCTCTGCGAGATGGCTCTGGATGCAGTCCGTGAGCATTCGGATCACCCGCTGCTCGTCGCCTGCGAGCCGGTCGTGGTCGGCCGCTCCGAGCGTCACGGTGTAACGGTTAGGTGCGAGCACTCGCCCGCCCGCGAGCGGGCGTGCGTTGTCGTCAGCTTCGCGCTGGAGCGCCTGCGCCACCTCCTGCGGCACCACGCTACCGCCGAAAACCCTGGCGAAAGCGTCGCCGACCATACCCTGCAACCGACGCTCGAACCGCTGCGCCTTGCCCACGGCGACCTCCGTTCCCAGGTTCGCGCCGGCCCTACTGGCGGGCTGCCCCGATGGTATCGGGGACGACTAACCAGTGGAGTCCGCTGCGTCGGAGTTCGATGAGCGTGCGTGCTAGGCTGCCGGCGGTCACTCGGGCGAGTGGCGGAATGGCAGACGCGCACGGTTCAGGTCCGTGTGTCCGTAAGGACGTGGGGGTTCAACTCCCCCCTCGCCCACTTCTCCGGTGGCTTCCCGTTGGAGGCTCCTCCCAGCGCCTCATCCCACCAGCCCCGCTCTGGGGGCGGTATAGGTTCGTTGCGGACGTGCCGTGTCGGGACTTCCGGCGCAACAATTGCCCAGAAAAATAGTGGAGGGGTGACCTTGTTGCTGGCCACCCCTCCACTGCCGACGACACCGCACCCAATTCGGCTGCCCCAGTACCGCCGGTCACCCGGTGCCGTTGCCTAACAAGCGGCACCGTGGGTCATCACTTGTTCTACTCAGCCGTTGGCTCAGCCGCCGTTGGCGCTGCCACCGTTGCCGCCGCTGGCGTCACCAGCGGTGGCGGTGCCGGTGCCCAGGACGCCGAGGCCGCTCAGGACGTTGACGCCGACGCCACCCTGGGCGTTGCCACCGTTGCCACCGGTGCCACCATCGCCACCCTCCGAAAGGGTGAACATCGACATGACAGTACGTGCGGGGAGCAGCTCCACGTGCTGGCCGTCGATTTCAACAAAGCTCAATGCGTCAGACATGCATATCCTCCTCGAAGAGGCCCCCAACGGGCCGGGAACAGAACACCTCATCGACGGTGTTGCCGATTCGGCTTACTTACACAATGGTCACCGAAAGTGCCTATGGCAACCTCCATCTACCACGTAAAACCAGGTCCGCATTACCTAATCCATCATCGGTCGTCGCACGGTCAGCTGCCGCGCAGAACCACGCATCACACCAGCTGACCGAGCAAGTTGAGACGCTGTTTGCGGCATTGCTTAGAAACCAACGCGGTGACTACCTAGCTTCCACACGAGTTCTAAGGCCGCCGAATACAAACGGAGGGGTGGCCAACTACTGGCCACCCCTCCGTTACCAACGGCATCGCGCATTGCTGCCTGAACTGCAGCACCGCCGTGAATACCGCCGGCCACGCGATACCGTTTCTTAGCCAACGGCACCGCGCGCCACTACCGGCTCAACTCAGCCGTTGGCTCAGCCGCCGTCGGCGCTGCCACCGTTGCCGCCGGTGGCGTCACCCGCACTGGCAATGCCGGTGCCCAGGACGCCGAGGCCGGACAGCACGTTAACGCCAAGGCCACCCTGGGCGCTGCCACCGTTTCCACCGTACCCACCATCGCCTCCGTCGAGGCTGAACATGGACATGACAGTACGTGCGGGGAGCAGCTCCACGTGCTGGCCGTCGATTTCAACAAAGCTCAATGCGTCAGACATACATATCCTCCTCGAAATAGGCCCGCAAAGGGGCCGGGAACAGCGCACCTCCTCGGCGGTGTTGCCGACTCGGCTTACCTATACCATGGCCAGGACAACGCCCTATGGCAACATCAATTCACTACCTAAATCACGTCCGTATTACCTAGGCGTCATCCCGGCTTCGACCTGTTCAGCCGCGGCGAGAAGGTCCGCATACCAGTCACTCAGCTCAATCATAGGCCCAGGTCAGCCTCGCCTTGGCGGGTCACTCAAAGCACGCTCACACCGCCCTTGACCTCGTGGCTAACGTAGGCGGCCTCGACCGCGAGCTCACCTACGCCGTAGCGGAGTTGTTCCTCGTCTCCACTTACCGGCAGTGCTATAGCTACCTAGTTCTCGCGCTCCCTCGATGGGGCCAAAATAGAAGGAGGGGTGGCCACTTCTGGCCACCCCTCCTGCAACCAACGGAACCGCTCATTTGACGTACTGACACGACTCACGCTGCAGTCGGCTGCCCCAGCACCGCCATGAACGCTTTCGCTGGCCATACCGGTGCCGTTCCCTAGCCAACAGCACCACACGCGATCACCACTCAGGCACTACCCTCCGTTGCCGCCGGTGGCGCTACCTGCGCTGGCGACCCCAGTCCCCAGGATGCCGATGCCGCTCAGGATGTTAATGCCGAGGCCGCCCTGGGCGTTGCCTCCGTTACCGCCATTACCGCCTTCTTCACCGCCTCCTCCGCAGCAGTCAGCGGTGAACATGGACATAACGGTCCGCGCCGGGAGCAGCTCCAGGTGCTGCCCCTCCATCTCGGCAAAGCTCAATGCGTCATACATCCAGATCCTCCTCCACAGTGACCCCCTCGGGGGCCTGGAACAGATCACCTCGTCGGCGGCATTGCCGATTCGGATAGATCTCACCTTGGCCAGAAGAAGATCGCCCGACAACATTTCAGGCACCTAACTTTTCACGCCGCCACGTAGTCGTAATTGGGCGCCGGAGCACCTAATCAGTTGTATTTACCACGTACATTTCTGGCAGCCGGACACCTACCGGCGCGGCGGGATACCAGCCAATCGATGTGCCATCTGACCGGCATCACGGCTGGTAGCCGTCGTGCCGTGGAGATCACTAGGTAGTCAGACGTCGCACCCCACAGTTCATACCGGGTTTGCAAGGTCCTGATTAGTCCGATTCAACGACTGACGCTCGAACCGTAACGTCGACGAGCTAACGCTGACTACTTAGATTCAGCGATATCACTACCTAGTGAGGATAGTGAGATGGCTACCCACCGAGACCGAGCGATAACACAGCGGTGACGATATCCACCGTTGACTTCCAGCATGTGATGCGCATGCAACTGACTCATTACGTTTTGTCGGATTCATCGACACGAGCTCCTGCTGGTCGGATGAATTGTCCCCACT
>JGI12053J15887_10000466_pt1 | contig 16435 bp, 21 predicted proteins | sample MedBloCAOM1_O3_FD_15887 | JGI IMG/M metagenome (IMG submission 15887)
CCGGTCTGTCGTGCTGAATCTCCTCCGGCACTCCAACCCATTCTTCTGCTGCCCGACCGGTAATGATACGAACGTAGGCTCTCGTTTCTCGTGGAAGCTGACCACGACCCACAATCCAATCCCTGACGCGCCGTGGCCCCGCATTATAGGCCGCCGCAGCCAATCCCAAATTCCCAAATTGGTCGCGAAGTTCACCAAGCCAGCGGGCTGACTCATAAAGTGCTTCTGTTGGTTCGAAAGGATCGGACAATCCGCGCCAACGCGCTGTCCCGGGCATAAACTGCGCTATGCCCTGCGCTCCTGCACGGCTGACCGAATTGGGATCGAAATTACTTTCCTGCCGAATCAAACGCGCAAAAAACTCGGGCGGAATGCCATGAGTTGAAGCGGCGCTATTGAGAATGTCACAACTTGTGTTGGCAGGCGCGATTGAAACCGAGGGCATAATTCTTACGGCGTCGTTTACTGTTTGAGCGGTCGACACATTCGCATCACCATCCGGCACGACGGTCATGTTCGGGTCTTGTGCGGCTTCAACCGGCGCTGTGGCATGCTCTATTGAGGCGTCTGGCTCCGCGTTGCTTCCCGAGGCAGAACACAAAATTAGAAATGCAGCAGTCACCGCGCTGTTTAATCCCAGACTCTTGCGCATTTCCATGACCTACGCGCTGACATAAAATTCTCGCATGGCCCGCCAACGACTGCAGGTCCTCCTGCTTCGCCGACAGAAGCTCATCGCTTCAAACCTTCGCTGGCAATTACCTTCCGAACATCCACTTGAGAAATTCCGAACTCCTTGGCAATTTTTGAGGGTGTCACGCCAGCTTTGAAAGCAGCACGAACCGCATTTAACTTACCGAGGTTGAGAGAAACGGCGGCTGCATTGACAGTTCGCTGGCTCGGGGTCTTTTCAGGCACGGGCGATTTCATGCCGCGTCGCAACCGCTCTGCGACGACAGCATCGAACAGCAGGTCGAGTTCTTGATCCTCCAAGTGCTTAACCGCTGCTGGCAGGTCGTTTGGCAGCACATGCCGCGAAGCCGTGGCTGTCACGTTACTTGGGATATGTCTAGGTGAATTCGGCCCGCGGCCCATACAGCGATCATGCCGCCATTCCCAGAAAGTGGCAATCGAAACCTGACCGGTTATTCTTGACTCTTAGCAGGCGATTCAGGAAATGCCCGCAGGTTCCCATCCGCCCGCGCGGCTGGCCTTGAACGAGCAAGCGCCCGAGTCTCTTGTCGGGAGATCGGGCTGATCAATGTGAAACCCGGCATCGCTTAACTTGCCCGGCGTTTTGTTCACAGTCCGAATGTGCCAGCGTTAACGGACATGGGTTGTAGCATGGCCGCCGGGATGAAGGCGGACCTTGCATAACCTCAACGATGGAATTTATCGAGCCGGTCCGGCTTCAATCGCGCGCTGACGACGCTATTTCGTCAGGCCAGTTCACCGGCTAAAAACAATCCAGCCTCCTCGTGATCTGCGACGAATGTCACACCGGATTCCGCAGAAATCGCATTCAAGATGTAGCCAATTTCGGGATTGTCGGCTGTAGGAACTAGTCGCGCTACGTTATTTTGCTGGTCTGCACGAACAAGGATTTTGGTGCCGTCGAAGATGAGTGTGGCGGTCAGCCTCCCGTNTCGCCCAGTCACGGTCGCTATGCCATATCGATCAAGGCGACCATCGGTTAATTGCGCAAANGACGTGTCGCTGTNTAATTTAAAATGAATCATCTTTTTCTCCCNTTGGCGGTNATTTGCTTCCGATAATGCAGCGCCACTTCTGACGATCACCGTGATGGTTCGTTATTTAGTATTACGAGATCGATAGGGTCGGTCTACCGGAGCGAGATCAATCCCATTGAATCATTGTGTGCGCCGCTCGGAGCCGGACTTGGCCCTCATCACGCCACAACAGTTGCTCGATGGCGGTGCGGATGAATCTGGATCGTGTTGAATACCGCGAGCGAGTGAGGACGTCGGTAGTCCAGGCCAGAGGATCGACGACATTAAGTTTGCAGGTCTCAAGAAGCGATGCGATCATGGCCCATCCCGCCGCGCCGCGATCGTGGCCGGCGAACAGTGCATTTTTCCGTGTCAGGGCCAAACCGCGGATCGAACGCTCGACCGTGTTGGAGTCGATCTCGATACGGCCATCGTCGAGGAAGCGGCACAAGCCGTCCCAATGGTTGAGGCCGTAGGCGATTGCTTCGGCGAGCTTGCTGCCCTTTGACATCCTGGCGAGATTATCCTCGAACCACGGCTTCAAGGCTTCGATGACGGGTTTTGACCGCTGCTGCCGTGCCGCGCGCCGGACTTCGGGCGGCGAGCCACGGACCTCCGCCTCGATGTCGTAGAGCAGCTTGATGCGTGCCAGTGCCTTGGTCGCGATCGGCGCGTTGTCGCCGACATAGACCTCGTAGAACTGTCGCCGCAGATGGCTCCAACAGTAGGCAAGCGTCACCGGCCCACCATGCCGTGTCGGCGCGGCCAGCTTCTTGTAGGCCGCGTAGCCGTCGACTTGCAGGATGCCGTTGAAGCCGTCGAGCAGCTTGGCGGCGTGTTCTCCGCCGCGGCCCGGCGCATAGGAGTAGGCCACCGCCGGCGGACCACTTCCCCGGTGCTCCGCAGGCACAGCCGCATCCACACCTCCGCCCCAGGGCCGGTCGTCACGCGCGAGTGCCCACAGGTATCCGGTCTTGGTCTTGCCAGCGCCCGGATCGAGCACCGGACAGCGGGTCTCGTCGCAGAACAGCCGCGGTGACACCTTGAGCAGATCGATCAGATGATCGTGCAGAGGCTGCAGTTCTGCAGCCGCGGCGCCGACCCATTGAGCCAGGGTCGAGCGCTCGATCTTCACGCCGTGACGGGCGAGGATCTGCGATTGCCGATACAACGGAAGATGATCGGCGTGCTTTGACACCACCACGTCGGCGACCATCGCCTCCGTCGGCAAGCCGCCTTCGATCAACCGCGCCGGCGCCGGGGCCTGGATCACGCCGGCGACCGTGTCGGCGCCAGTCTTCTCGCAGCTCCGGCATGCATATTTCGGCCGCCTGGTCACGATCACGCGCACCTTGGCCGGGACCTTGTCGAGCCGCTTGGACGTATCCTCGCCGATGACGTGCAGTTCGCCGCCGCAGCACGGACACGCCTTGCTTTCGGGTTCGATCACCACCTCCTCGTGCGGCAGGTGATCGAGGTTCTCATTGCGGCTGGCGCGGCGCTTGCGCGTCGCGGCGGTCTTGAGCGCGGGATCAGCCTTCTCCTCCTCTGCTTCGGCCTTGGCGAGCGAGGTCTCGAGTTCCTCCAGCGCGAGCGACAGCTGGTCGTCGGTGATGCGCTCGGATTTACGGCCAAAATACGCGCGGCGGATCTCGGAGATGATCGCCTCGAGCCGTTCGTTGCGGACGACGAGCTTATCGCGCTCGGCGACAACAGCGGCACGACTAGCGCGCTCGGCCAGGAGCAGCGCGCGCAACGCGTCGATGTCGTCTGGCAGCGTGTCGCTTACTTCCATCGTCGCCCGGTGCGTCTTGCCGAAGATGAACCAGAGTTTTGATGATTCTGTCGACGCACGCAGCACCGATTGTGAGCCTGAGTCGTTGTGTCGCAGCATCATTGCGTAGCACTCGGTCGAATAACCTCACGGCGCTCCACGCGCGCCCACTGGCCTCCTTCGAGCAGTGCAGCGAGCTGCACCGCCGACAGCTTCATCACCCCGTCTTCGATCGGCGGCCAGCGGAACTGCCCACTCTCCAGCCGCTTGGTCATCAGACAGATGCCAGTTCCGTCCCACCACAACAGTTTCACTCGGTCCATCCTCTTGGAGCGGAACACGAAGACCGCGCCGCAGAACGGATCGGCTCCGAGCGCCGCCTGCACAATGGCGGCGAGCCCGTCAGCCTGTTTGCGGAAGTCCACGGGGCGTGTTGCCACCAGAACCTGGAGGTCTGCTCCAGCCGTGATCATGAGGCCCTCCTTACTGCACGCAGCACCGCGACGAGCGCTTCAGTCTCGACCTGGCCGATGACACGCACGACTGCATCACCGATCGCGATCTCGATCGTGCCGGAAACAATCGGGGACGGTTGGGAAGATCTCGACGGTGACGATCGGGCAGACGCCGAGATCACCACCGGTGCAAACGCTGGCGCGTCGTCACAGATCTCGGGTGTGGGCTTTGGCCGGCCTTTGCCACGACGTGGCCGCGGTGCCGGATTTGCAGCAGACCCATCCCCCGGTGCTGCGCCCCCGCCTTCATGCAGCAAAGCCCGGGCCTCGCGACGCCACGCGAACAACTGCTGCGGGCTCAGCCCGTGGCGCCGCGCCACCTCCGACACGCTGACGCCGCCCGTGAGGCTCTCCACCACGATGCGGGCCTTGTCCTCCCTCGACCATCGCCGGCGTCGGCCAATGCCCGTGATCAGCTCGATCCGCCGCACCTCCGAGACGCCGCCACCGGCTCCGGCCGCCTTGCTTTCAAGCTTACGCTCAAGCCTAATGTCAAAATCTTCGCTCATGGGTCGGCATTACGCCACAACCCCAGCACCACCGAAACGTGGGAACGAAGCCCCGCTTACGTTATTCTGGGGTTGATTGGTGAAAATATGCAGGCCGGAAATGGGGCTCCCACTCGTAGAAATGAAGCAGCAGCGTTTGTCAGAATGAAATCCAGTGCTCGCACTAATAAGACACAGAAAACATTGGGGCGCCACGGTCGACGAAGATAGGCAATATTGCTTCGCGGTGGCGCTATGATGCCGGAACCCACCATACGCTCCACCCCGAAAGCCAGCGATCGCCTGCGATTCTAGCTACGCGCTCTGGGTGGCTCCGATGTCGTGGTCGTCCTGTTACCCTTCGCCAGCCGGCGCGCGGCTCCCTAATAGGCGCAATGTCAGGTATTGGGAGCAAAGCGGAAGAGATATGCTCAATCTGAGGTCTTCCGGGTGTGACCCAAATGAAATCGCGGCCGGGGCCGCTGTTCTTTCGACGGCTTGCGGGCGCAACCTCACGACGCAGTGTCTGCTTTCACCCGCGGGGTGAACCGAAACGTGGCACCGTGGCGTACGTTTGCCGTGGCCCACAGCCGGACACTGTGGGCTTCCATGATCGAACGGCAGATTGACGGTCTCCCGCCGATTTGGTGGTGAAGAAGGCGGAGCCCTCTGAATCACGAACGGCCAGATTGGGCCTCTGTTTATCGGTCCGAAGCGTTGTAGGACGGATCAAAGCCTGATAAAATTGGTTCTTGGCTCTCAGGTACATTCCGACAAAAATCCGAAATCGGTCGGAGACGTGGCCATGGTCACGGAAAAGGCGTTCCTCTCGCACTCGCTCTCATGCCGGCGGCAGTTTCTCGGTAGCGCCGGGGTCCTGACCCTGGCACTGACCTCGGTTCCCGCGTTGGCCGACACGGTGGTCAAGCTTCTCCTGCCGGGCGGGCCGGACGAGCGGACGATGACCACAGCCTTTCCCCAGAAGGGGGCACTCATCCTGCAGCGCACCCGACCGCCACTGCTTGAAACGCCCCTCGAAGTGTTCGATCAGTCGGTCTTGACGCCGAACGACCGGTTTTTTGTACGCTGGCACTGGGCCGTCATCCCGACCGAGGTCAAAGTCGATACCTTCCGGTTGGCGGTGCACGGCCACGTGAATCGCAACCTGTCGCTCTCGCTCAATGACATCCTTGCCCTCCCCCAAGTGGACCTTGTTGCGATCAATCAATGTTCTGGCAATTCGCGCGGCTATTTCCAGCCGCGCGCCTCCGGTGGCCAGTGGTCCAACGGTGCGATGGGCAATGCGCGCTGGACCGGCGTGCGCCTGAAGAACGTGCTGGATCGCGCAGGCGTGAAGGCCGGCGCCGTCCAGGTCCGCTTCAACGGCTTGGACGAGCCGGTCCTCCCGGATGCTCCGAAATTCATGAAGTCCCTCGCGATTGATCATGCGCGCGACGGCGAGGTCATGCTCGCCTATGCGATGAACGGCGAGCAGCTGCCGTTACTCAACGGCTTCCCGCTCCGCCTTATCGTACCGGGCTGGTACTCCACCTATTGGGTCAAGATGCTAAATGACATCGAGGTGCTGGACCAGCCGGATACGAATTACTGGACGAAGACGGCCTATACGATCCCGGACACGCCGCGCGCGAACATCCGGCCGGGGGAAACCGACGTCAAGTTCGTGCCGATCAGCCGTATGGTGCCGCGATCCTTCATCACAAACATCAAGGAGGGCGACACGTTGCAGGTCGGCGCTTCGACGCTCGCGCGCGGCATCGCGTTCGGAGGCGATTCCGGCGTATCGCGGGTCGATTTCTCGAGCGATGGCGGCAAGAGCTGGCAGGCAGCGGCGCTCGGCACGGACGAAGGTAAGTACAGTTTCCGACAATGGCAGCACCGCTTCACCCCGCCGACCAAGGGAGGTCAAGTGCTGACGGTCCGCTGCACCAGCAGCGGCGGCGAGGCGCAGCCCGACACGCCCAACTGGAATCCGAGCGGGTTCATGCGCAACGTCATCGAGCGGACAGCCGTCGTATTCGCGTGAGGAGGGAAGCATGTTGCGCCCGATGCTGCCGATCGCTCTCGTCGTCGGCGTTGCCCTTGCGCCGGTTTGTGCGCCGGCCGATAGCCAATTTTCGCTGAAATCCGTCAGCGTCGATCTGCCGCCCGGCGTCGACATGTTTCCGAACGGGCCGGACGCGGACGCGATCAACAACAATTGCCTCGCCTGCCACTCGGCCGACATGGTGCTCAATCAGCCGGCGATGTCGAAAGTGCGATGGCAGGCCGAGGTCGACAAGATGCGCACGGCCTACAAGGCGCCGATCGACCCCAAGGACGTCGACGCAATCCTCGATTATCTGGTCAGCGTCAAGGGCGAGAAATAGGCCAAACCCGACCAACTCCTTCCGATCACCTCAATCACCTAGCTAGGAGTCTGCTGATGCACTCCCTCACCAAGATCCGCGCTGCGGGCTACTTGATCATGCTGGTATCAGCCGGGGCGCTTTCTGTGCCGCTCACGGCATATGCACAGGGCGATGCGGCGGCCGGCGAAAAGGTCTTCGCCCATTGCGCCGCTTGCCACTCGATCAAGCCGGGTGAGAACAAATTCGGACCGTCATTGGCTGGCGTTGTCGGCCGCAAGAGCGGGACGGAGCCCGGCTACAACTATTCGTCGGCAATGAAGGGGCTGAACGTCACCTGGGATGAAACGAACCTGGACGAATATCTCCAGGGGCCCGGCAAGTTCGTCCGCGGCACGAAGATGGTCTACTTCGTGCCGAACGAGAAAGACCGGCAGGACGTTATCGCCTATTTGAAGACGCTGCCGAAATAACTTGCCCAAGCCACCTCGAGCACGAAATTATGACGTTCCTTTTGTTCTCTGTTCGCGTCGCTGGGAAACCAATTCGTGACTCTTCAGCCGCTCAAATCCCTTTTATAGGTCCGAACCCCATAGGATGGCATAGTCCGACCGACCAGACTATGAATGTTCCCGGCACGTCGGCTTATGGGGCACTTCTCTGAAATCACCTGCAGCGGCGAACTTCCGCTTTCGGCGCAACAAAGCGGTCCTCGCAAATTCCATGATCGGCGCGCAATGCGGTGCGACTGCTTGTTCGCCGAATGTTGGATTTGGAACTTCCGCTTTCACGAGGCGTGGCACCGATTTGGCGCCGCCGATAAGCACGGGGAAAATCGGTTCTTTTGAGTGCTGGTCCACCGCTTCGATCAATGCCGGCAACTGAATAGTCTGCAAGAGGAACCACGAGGGTCGTGACGATGACGATACCGGCCTCTGTGCAAGATCGGCGTTACACCCGGAAGGAAGCAAACAACGCTCTTTCCGCCTGACTCGCATAGCGCTCCTTGTGCCGCAGAGCGAAAAACGAGCGCTTAGGCAGATCAATCTTGACGCGGTGAAGCGTTCCCGCAGCCAGTGACTGCACTACGACCAGATCCGAAATCGCAGTGGCACAGTCACCGGATTCCACAGCAGTGCGTACGGCCTCGTTCGATGGTAACTCAAGACGGATATCAAGGTCCGATAACTTGATGCCAAATTTCTTGAGTGCAGCCTCGAACATCGACCTGGTGCCGGAGCCTCGCTCTCGCAAAATCCAGCTTGTCTCGATCAGAAGCTTTGGTGTGATGCGCGCCTTGCCGATCCACGGGTGGCTCGCTCCGACCACCACGGCCAACGAGTCGCCTTCCATTTTACGAATAGCCAGCGACGGATCGTCAACCTCGCCTTCAACGAAACCGAGGTCTGCACTTCCTCCATGGACGGCCTGGGCGACTTGCTCGGTGTTTGCGATCGTCACGTGCAGATCAATGCCGGGATGGGCCTTGCGAAATGTCTCGATACGTGGCGGCAGCCAGTAATTTGCGACGGTCTGGCTGGCTGCCAGGCTCAACGAGCCGCGCTTGAGGCCAGCCAAATCATCCAAGACCTGCGCCGCGGCCTTGGCGCGCCGCACAACCTCGCGTGCCTCATCCAGGAAGTCGCGGCCGGTTTGGGTCAGCACGATGCCACGGCCGACACGGTCAAACAGCTTGATCGCGTAACGCGTTTCAAGCGCCGCGATAGCGGCGCTCGTTGCTGATTGCGTCAAATTCAGTTCGCTTGCTGCCTGCGTAACATGCTGCTTTTCGGCTACTGCGATGAAGATACGAAGCTGCTCCAGAGTCATAGAGTGTCACTCCATCAATTTGATTAGCGTGAGACTGAAGCCCGCGATGAACAGCAAGGCGAGTGCACCGAGCAAGACCGGCCGAAAGCCTTTCGCCGTCAGTTTGCCGATGCTACTTTCTAAGCCCATCGTGGCCAATGCAATCGAGAGCAATGTCGTCGCGGCGACAATCCATGCCTTGGCATCGGCGGGGATCGATAGGCGAACATCGCGACCGATCCGAAGACGGTTACACACGCGATTGCGTAGCCAACGTCTTCGTCATGGGCAGTGGTGATGGTATTGGTAGCAATGACTGCCGATGCGCCGCAGATCGACGTTCCGGCTGCGATGAGCTGCGCGAGCTTGGGCTCGACGCCCACCAGTTCCTCCATCCAGATAGTAAAGGCGAAGCAGACGCGCGCTGTCGCCGCAATAATGCTGAGACCTCCGCCGCCGATCTTGATGACTTGGCTTGAAGTCAATTGAAGCCCGAGCAGGATGGTAGCGATACGAAGCAGCTTGCGGAGACTTGACGTCACGCCCAGTTTGGCCCAGGCCGCCGCTCCGACAATGTTGCGGAACAAGATTCCAATCACCATGGACAGGATCATCGGACTGAACGTCGCCATGCCCGCCAGCTGTCTGATGGCGAACGCCGCTCCCGCGATAACCCACTTCAGGAACAGGCCCGACAGAAATTCGCGGGGGCTCCGGCCGAACCATCGTTGGATGGTGGGATGGAGACGAGCGTCATTCAGCGATGCGGCAAGTTTGGTGCTTGAGATAAAGGTCATGAGTTGGCTCCTCGGCCTTCCAACCCAATATCGGTTATCTCTACCGATCAATCTAACAGATAATACCTGTAAAACTAATCGATTTAATAGATCAACGCTTACCTTGGCCGGCGGAACAATCGATGGCGCCGGCTCTATGCCCAATCCCGTGACCGCCATTGTCAATGATTCCACTCGTCAAGTTTCGAACGGAAGCAGGATACTGCACGCGCTATCCCACGATCGCATCCGGCCTTCCGGACAAGATCGGCACTGTCGTGCAAGCTCGAACGCCCTAAAGATTACAGCGCCGCGTCGTGCTCCGAACCGACCCAGTACAGCCATTCTCAGAGGTGATCCGATCTATCGAAGGCGTCGATTGGAACGACGCAAACAATAAGTTGGATCGCTGAAGTGGGGGACTCCTAAGTTGAGCAACATCATCATGCGCTCGACAACAAACGAACGGAGAGACGAAATGCGACCATTCTTTATCGCCCTGGCAGCAATGGCATCCATTAATGACCGTTCTGGCAAGCACGCAAACGGAGCCAACCAATGGCGCGCCTGCGCTCCGGTCGGCCAGTCGGGAGGTCAAGCGATGAACGGGGAGGTGATAGAAGAAAGCATAAAGCTGCGTTGCAAAACGCTAGCCAAAGTGTTTGCGGTTTCGCTCATCGTATTGACCAGCTCACCTGCGCTCGCGACGCAGCTTGCGCACCATGATGCGCACTGCAGTTGCTCTGAACAAAAAGCGGGCGTGTGTCGTCATCGGACATTCGGCACCTGCGTCCCGGGTGAGAGCTGCGCGCCGCGTGGGAGCGGTGGGAATACAACGCACGATGACTGGCCGGCCAACATGATCCTGGGATAACTCCCGATCGCGCATCTTGCGCGGAGCTTCATGTTCCTTGTACGAGGAGAGATTCAATGATCGCTAACTACGCGAACCACGCGGCGAATGAGCGAACCTTTCTTGCCTGGATACGCACCGGCTTGGCCGTGGCGGCATTCGGATTTTTTCTCATCAAGCTGAATGTCTTTGTCGATGCGGTCGGTGGCGGAAGCATACCCCATCTTCCGGCGCAAGACGCCGGCGCGGTTGTCGCGGTCGCGACCCGATATGCCGGACTGGCAATGGTTGCTATTGGAATTGCCATCATCGCCCGAAGCAGCTTCGCCTTTGAGCGCACCCGCCGCGCTATAGATCGCGTTGAGCTTATCCAGATCCCGCAGTCCCGTGCGGAGTCGCTACTTTCCGCGGCGCTTGCGATCGCCGTACTGATTTTCTGCATCAATCTCGCGCGGATTTGACGTTCTTGCCGCGCGATTCCATTCGAACCCCGATAGGAGAAGTCTGCGATGGATATTAAAACCGACAACCGGTCCGGCACGGCTACGCGCCCCGTTGGATTGATCATCCGCCAAAAAGACCCGAATAATCTCGAAATGCCATTCGATCAGCTCGGCGAGTTCATCACGCCGTCCGAGCTGTTTTACATCCGCAGTCATTTCCCCACGCCGGAGCTGGATCCTCTCGCCTATCGGCTATCGGTAAGCGGCGCCGTGCGGAACGAGCTAAGCCTGAGTTACGCCGATATCCGCGCCATGCCTTCACGGACCTGCGTCGCCACACTGGAATGCGCCGGCAACAGCCGGGTATTCATGGTGCCGCCTGTGCCCGGCGCACAATGGCAACTCGGTGCGGTCGGCAATGCCGAATGGACGGGTGTTCCGCTTTCCGTGCTGTTGGAGCGCGCCGGCATCGGGGACGAGGTTTGTGAACTGGTGCTCGAAGGCGCCGATCGCGGCGTGCCGAAGGAAGAGCCAAAGCCCCCGGGTCCGATCTCTTATGCCCGCAGTATCTCGCGGGCGCGGGCGATGGAACCCGACGTGCTGATCGCCTACCAGATGAACGGGCAGGATCTGACGCCCGATCACGGATATCCACTGCGCGCCATTGTGCCGGGGCATTACGGCATGGCGTCGGTCAAGTGGCTGACCGACATCGTTGCGGCCACGCAACCGTTTCAGGGCTACTGGCAAACTTCCGACTACGGCTATTGGGATGATTCCGAGGGGACGCCTGTGCGCCGGCCGCTCGCCGAGATGAAACTGAAGTCGCAGATCGCACGCCCCCGCGTGTACGAGAGGCTCGAACCGGGTCATCCCTACACCATTTTCGGTGCCGCTTGGGCCGGGGACACCGAGGTCACCGAGATCTGGATCAGCCTCGACGGCGGCGCATCGTGGGTTCAGGGCGATTTCGTCGACCCGATAAACCGGCACGCATGGCGCCGCTGGAAATACGATTGGATCACGCCGGCACAACCGGACCGTTATACGCTGTTGGCGCGTGCGAGGGGAGCAGACCAACGTGGCCAGCCAGACGCTCACAATCCAAATTTCGGTAGCTATGTGATCGATCACCCGCTCCCGATCGAGGTCTTTGTAGCTGCGCTTTGAACTGCGGCGTACGCCGCTCCGCAAACGGACAATGCTTCTTTCAGCAAGAATCCGCGCATCGCGTTCGGCGTCTGAGGCGACAAATGCAACCGGTGGGTCCGGGTGCGAAGGCGCGCCGGACCCATGTCCGGTCCTGGCACAATGCGAAGTGCCGCGACGCACGCGCTGCCTCAACCGCGAAATTGCGGTCCGCGAAGGCACGCAGGTCGACGGTGGGCTCCTCGGCAGTGAACACGCGCAAGAAGGCGATCGCGGAGAGGGCCCCAAGCCCAGGCGAAGACCGCGCACCGCAGCTGAGGATGAACTTGCTTACCGCTTCATCCCGATCGGATAGATCAGCGATTGATCGTCGATATCCTGAACGGGGAGTTTGTTTACGCCTGCCATCGTATGGAACTCCTCCAACGACGGCATGGCGGCCGTCGATAGTTCTATCGAAGGCGCTCGCGGCGACAGCATGGAGGTTGCAACGACGATCAAGGTGATAGCCGCAAAAGCAGACGTCAGCAGGCGCATCGTGGGACCTCTCTGTTAAACTAGGTCGGCAATGCTATTGCAAGGTTCAACGTACTCTTGCAGTCGGTTCGGCGAACGCCAGCGCAGCGGATTGCTGCATGAAGTTGTCAAGAATGGCAGCGGCTCCCACAGCGATAACGACTGCGGTCAAGCAAGCAACGGCAAAGGCGCGCATCTTCTTTCTCCTAATCCTCAAATCTGTAGCGAAGTCGTTAGGTTGCATTCGACAGACAAACACCGTGTTCAGGCCGGGCGAGAAAAGGCCTCCGCTTCGACATCCACAAAGGTTCGCCCAAGCAAACCAACAGCTGAGTAAAAATCGGCCGCTTCAGCGTGTTCAAGGTCGAAAAAAAAGCGCCTGATCCATGACGAGAGGTGTTCTTGAAAGAACTCACGCTCGGCGCCAGCTGGCACCGAAATGCTGCCTGCGGCAAGGCCTGCCATGACTTCACAAAGAATTGCGGCGTGATCCTCAGGTTCCGAGCGCTCGGGTGCTATTTCGATACCGAAACCTTGGAGCGCTTCCCGCAGTCGCGCGAGCGGGCATCCGTATAGGGTCCCCGCCAAATAATGAGACGAATAGGGTAAGAGCGAGCCCTCCCCAAGGCCGGCAAACAGGGCAAAATATTCCTGCGCCGCCCTTTCTTCATTCACCCGCACCGCGGCCTCGCGAACGGCGCCGTGCGCTACCCCGATTGGGCTGGCGTCGTCGCGCAAATCGGCCAGGCAAGAGAGAAGGACCGAATCCGGACTGCGCGAAAGCAAGGTCGCCAACAGCGCATATTCCTGCGCACGGGCACCGTCGATCTCCTCGACATTCGGCATGAAAGACTCATGAGAGACTGATTCCGGCATGGTTCCTAGCTCAACGTGAAGAAATGTAGCGATCGCCGACAGCGGCGATGCCCGGCACTACTTTGGCAAGGCGCTCCCATGACTGCGACGACTGCAGGGCGCATGGTATTCTTCAACGCCATGCACAGCCTTCGTCGCAGCACGTGCTTCGGCCATGGCGCACGATGAAATGATGCTATCGGTGGAAGGCGATTGGCGAGCGTCAATCTGCGCATGCTGATCGGCCTCGGACTGTTCGGAACAAGCTGTGTTCGAGGCGACACGCTCGACGGGCGTCGCCCTTTCCGCGAGCAGGTCCGGCATCTCCCCCGGCGTGCCTAAGACTTGCGCGAGAAATGTAACTCCGCTTTCCGTTGCGTCCAGCCGTCCGAATCCGGGAATCCCATACGGGTCATTAAAATCCCACTGGTTTTCCGCGATGCCGATGAAGTCGCGAATGGCCGGATCGCTTGTCCAGGCCCGGCGCAGTGCAGCAAGCGTCAACTCAGTCGGAACGTCAGATTTCAGAAATGCGACGATATCCGTATCGGCTGTGATAGAGCCAATCGATGGCAAGCTCGCCGGATCAAACGGCTCCTGCACCGCCGCGTTGATTCCTGGATGCACGGTCGCCGCCTCAACATCTATCGAGACTGCTTCTGCTTGTTGCGCCGTCGTTTTCGCCTCGTGTTTCAATCGCACCCAGCGCAGGAAGACGTTGCCTTTTTCAGTCACTGCTCATTCTCTTTTTCCGATCCGGAAGCTTTTGTCCATCGCGCTGGCGCTTGACAAAGGGACGGTCGATATGATGTTGGGCAACGAATTGGCCGACCATTTCGGCGATGTCGGGCGGTATGGGCACTTGTTCAACCAGATTGTTGCCAGCGTCGGTAAGTCCTTCGCCCTCTGCCGGATCTGCTGTGACAGCTACCAACTCGTATGGGGGCTCGGAAGCCGTTGGGCGCAGAACGATCCACAGCGCAGGCGCGCCCGACGCGAGATTGTCGCGATAGCTGGATGTCTCGGTGCGATGCAGTTCGATCGCGGCCTCGCCGGCGTAGAACAGGGTCGTTTCCGCCTCGATGCCGAGCGGCGTCCAAGGTGCAGCCGATGGGCTTCCGGTAAACACCGAAACCGGCCGCCACAGAAAATCGGCCCAGGCGCTCCTGGCCCTGCGCCGCTCGACCATCACACCCACTGCAATGCGCGCGAGAGCTGTCGTTCTCAATTGACTGCCTCCACTTTGCGGATGGGCAAGCTGGCTATCAGATTTTGCGGCTTCAGCCGTAACACCCCGTCCGCGTTCATCGCTAGCAGCAGATACAACGGCTCACCTCGAACATTTTCGATCACATCGGCCGGGTCTTGGAACGTCAACCGGAACAGGCTCACCAGTTGAGGCCGCGCCCCATCATCTAGATCGTCGCCATTCCAAATAGCATCGCCGATGCGTGTGGCGTCGGAGCTCAGTCCGACATACCAGCTAAATGGCACGCTCTGCAGTTCCGCCAGTGGCTCGACCACGACGTCGATCGCAAGCAAATGGGAGAGCCAGCGCGCGACCACATCGCCGAGAGCGATCAAACCGCGCCGACCGGTCGTCAGATCGAGCGCCATGTCAAAGCGATCGCTGCGCTCCCGATAGCTTTCTGCGGTGGAATCGCTAAGCAGGTCGATTTCGGCGGTGGGCAACAATCCGAGCAATGTCGAGAGCGGTGATGGAGAATGCAAGCCGGGCGACGGGTCAGTCTCTTCATCGATCGCGACGATCGAAGCTTCCTGGAGCACTAGCCTCTGCGGACGGAAGAACATCTCCGCGGCCCGCAGCATAAAAACGTCGCCGCAATCGTCCAATGCGTTGCGCAGGATAGCGTGCACCAATTGGCAGATGAGGATGTGGGGAAACTTGATGTTGCGCCTGACGATTTCGAGATAGGCAGCCTCCAGGCTGCAACACCTCATCAGATGATCGCGCCAGGCGATCATCGTCTGCCAGTTTTCGCGTGCGTCCGCATCGGCGATCGCGACCACTCGCGAGGCAGCGATCGGCTGCCGCGGATCGAGCAACAATGCGCTGTGCAGTCCTCGCTCTGCTGAGCACGCCTCCGGCGGTGGCATCAGTTCAGGACGCGCCAGATACGCCCTCAAAAATTCATCGGTGACAAGCAACTTGCCTGTGGCGTCGCGATCGAGCAAATGATGCCCGCAAGAGAGCCAGAAGTCGTGCGATGCACTCACGCGCCTGCTCCTTTCCCGAGCCCGGCAAGATCAAGGTATTCATCCGGCGCATTTTCCTCGCCGACGACTTCCAGAAACTCGAAGGCCCGTGCATGCTGCCCTGCCCCTTCGCGCGGACGCAGTGCGCGGAATGTCTCGCGGATTGTTCCCTCCTCGTAGCTGCGGGTCACGGCGACAACCGCACCCGCCGGATAAACGCAGAGCGAAGCCGCGAAGTCGATTTCATCCTCTGCCGCCAGCCGGGCGGCGTAAACATCCGGGGCACCGAAGTGCGCAACGAGTTGCGCCGCGAGCATGTCCACGACTGCTCCGCGATCAGCTTCACTCGCTTGGATAATCTGCACCAGCGTCGAACGTCCAAGCGAGGTCAGTCCCAAAAAGCCGGCGCGAAATGCGCTGCGTGCCTTGCCACGCAAGTTCGCCGGCTCGTCACGGGCGAATGCGAAAGCGCCCGACACCGCCCACTCACCGGGCTCTGCCGCCATTTCAAAGATAAACGAATCCGACGCATCGAGCTGGATGGTGCGCAATAGCTTCACCCTTCGGTGCTCCCGCGCTCGCAAAGATAGTCGTCAGTGGTGCGCACGGTCTGAGACGGCATTCCGTAAGGTTCGAAGTTCTCCTCTGCGGCAAACGCAACGCGACAGTCTTCGCACATTTTGATGACGTCAAGGAGCTTGGATGAGCCGGAATACATCCAGTGCTTGCCCTTAAGCTTTTCCAGCACGCGATCGATCGCGCTCGTCACGCCGAAGGGCTTGTCGCAGCGGATGCAGCAAAACGGCTCTTCCTCCTTGAGGACTCGGGCGGGCGCCCAGGCCGCGCGGAAATCTATCTGGGGCTTGAGCGTAATCACCTTCTCCGGGCATGTGGCCTGGCATAGCCCACACTGCACGCAGGCGTCTTCGACGAACCGCAGC
>JGI12053J15887_10000467_pt1 | contig 16411 bp, 14 predicted proteins | sample MedBloCAOM1_O3_FD_15887 | JGI IMG/M metagenome (IMG submission 15887)
CGAAGCCCGCGACGAGCGCCGCCTGCCAGGAGAACCCGAACGCCAGCGCGAAGCCGGCGAGCACCGCGCCGGTCGCGAGCACCTGCGCGCCGCCGAGGCCGAATACCGGCCGGCGCAACACCCACAGGCGACTCGGCTGCAGCTCCAGCCCGACGAGAAAAAGCAGCAGCACCACGCCGAACTCGGCGAACTGCAGCGTGGACTCCACCTCGCCGATCATGCCCAGTCCGAAGGGGCCGATCAGCATGCCGGCGCCGAGATAGCCGAGCACGGCGCCCAACTTTAGGCGCTGGAAGAGCGGCACGAGCAACACCGCAGTGAGAAGAAAGACGGCTGCCTGTTCGAGAAGATGCATGGCGAAAATCCGAGGAAAGGACTCGCCGCATTATGCGCGACCGGCGCGGCGCGTGAAACCGGATAGGGCGTTGCGCTAGCTTGCGGACATTCCCGCGACCGCGGTGAGCATGCTGAGCGAACCCAGCTCGTATCCGTCGACGGCAAAGGACATTTCCTCGTCTTCCCTCTGTAGTGCGGCGATATAGAGGAGCGGCAGGTAATGCTCGGGAGTCGGCACTGACAGTCGCGCGTCCTCGCCAAAGCGCTCGAAATCAACGAGCACCCGGTGATCGCGGGAGGCGAGCGCCTCCCGAATCCTCTCGTTGAACCGCACCGCCCAGTCGAACGGCGCCCCCCCTGCCCTCTTCATGAGGCGCAGGTTGTGCACGACGTTGCCGCTGCCGGCAACGAGCACTCCCTCATCTCGCAGCGGCGCAAGCCGCTTGCCGATTTCGTAGTGGAATTGCGGCGGCTGGGTGCCATCGATGCTCAGTTGGACGACGGGGATCTCCGCGCCCGGGTACGCGTGCTTCAGAACCGACCAGGTGCCGTGGTCGAGTCCCCATGACTCGTCCAGCCGCACTTCCACGGGCTCGAGCAGGTCGCGCACTCTGGATGCGAGCTGCGGGTCGCCCGGCGCAGGATACCGAACGTCGAAGAGCGCCTGCGGGAAGCCGTAGAAATCGTGGATGGTTCTCGGCTCGCGCATCGCCGTCACCGCGGTCCCCTCCGTGTACCAATGCGCGGACACGCATAGGATGGCCTTGGGTTTCGAAATCGAATTGCCGAGCCGCCGCCAGGCCTCCGTGTACTGGTTGCGGTCCAGAGTATTCATGGGACTACCGTGGCCGAAGAACACCACCGGCATCCTGGATCTCTTGGACTGCATCGGGATGCCTTTACGCGAGATCGAAGAGCAGGACCTCGGCGTCCTTCCCTTTTTCCAGCACGAGCTCGGCGGTCTGGGCGGCTTTCAGGGCGTCACCGGCCTCGAGCGGCTGGCCGTTCACCGCCAAGCGGCCGCGCGCCACGTGCACGTAGGCACGCCGACCTGGTTGCAGATGGTGGACGGCGCGGTCCGCACCGTCCAGAAGCGCAGCGTAGACAAAGGCGTCCTGGTGGATCGTCACGGATCCCTCGCGCCCGTCGGGCGAGGCTACCAGCCGCAGCCGCCCGCGCTTGGACGCCGCGTCGAAATGCTTCTGCTCGTAGCTCGGCGGAATGCCGGTGACGCTGGGCTCGATCCAGATCTGGAGAAAGTGGGTCACGTCCTGGGCATGATTGAACTCGCTGTGCAGCACGCCCTTACCCGCGGTCATGCGCTGGACGTCCCCCGGCACGATGGTCGAGCCGTTTCCCATGTTGTCCTTGTGCGCGAGCTCGCCCTCGAGCACGTAGCTGATGATCTCCATGTCGCGGTGGCCGTGAGTCCCGAAACCCGTACCCGGCTGAATTCGGTCCTCGTTGATCACCTTGAGATGGCCGAATCCCATGTTCTCGGGATCGTAGTAGTCGGCGAAGGAAAAGGTGTGATACGAGCGCAACCAGCCATGATCGGCCAGGCCGCGGTCCTCGCTTTTGCGGATTTCGATCATTGCGGGCTTCCGTGTCGATCGAATATGGGGTTGCACGCGCAATTCATCAAGGGCTGATGATCTTCATGTTGAACGCACGCTCGACGAGCCAGATTCCGGCGACCGCGGCGATAGCGATGGACCCCCCGACGAAGACCAGGCGCCGGTAGAACCAGCTCGCCCTCAGCACGTACGCGACAGGCAGGAACGCGCTCACGATCGCGAGCTGACCTACCTCCACGCCGAGATTGAAGCCGACGAGCGCGATGAGCAGCGCGCCCTGCGGCAGTCCGAGGTCTCTGAGAACGCTGGCGAAACCGAAGCCGTGGATCAGCCCGAAGGCGAAAGCGACCATCCAGCGCCGGCCATGCACGACGGGAAAGACGTTGTTCAGCGCGGCGAGCACGACCGAGGTCGCAATCGCCGATTCCACCAGCCGCGAGGGCAGCGAAATCACCCCCAGCGCAGCGAGGCTCAGCGTGATCGAATGCGCCACGGTAAACGAGGTGACGATCTTGAAGACATCCCAGAAAGCCGGGGGAAACCGCGCGACCGCCTGCCAGCGTCCCCCGTCGAGAACGAGCACGGCGGGCAGGAGCAGCGACAGCAGGAACAGGATATGGTCGAAGCCGATCCAGATGTGCCATACGCCTTCACGGGCGTAATCGACGAACTGGGTGAGCGCCGAGATCTTCGCGAGCTCGAAGCTTTGGGTCGCCCGTTCCGGGCCGAAAATGGCGGTGCGCGTGGCCACGCCGTGTTCCAGCCTCAACAATCCCCTGTGCTGCGGATCGAGGTCGGCGAAGAGGCTGTAGGTGATTTCGAGCGTCGTCACCTCCCGGGGACAGGCGGCCGCAAAGCGCATCACGGAATATGCGCCGTCGCTGTGGTCGTCGACGAGAAATTCGGTCGCACGGGCGGGGCAGTCGACGTCCCCAGAGCGCAGCTTCAATCTCGCCAGGGCATAGGCCGCGATATCCGCCTGATGCGCCTTCACCTCGCCCCAGGTGATATCGCCGTCTCCGCTGTCGTCCAGTCCGATCGCAAAATCGAGATCGCGCAAGGCGATGTCCCATTGCCCGCTCAGGTTCGCACCTTCTGCACGGATCGCGAGGTAACTGTCGCTCGGCTTGTGCGCATGCGCGAACGCGGCTGCAAAAAGGAGCAGCAACGCGAGGAGCGTTCTCATCGCTTGAGCGCCTTCAGCTTCTCCGCCGTGCGGCGCAGACCCGGCTCCTCATGCCCCGAGCGCTCGAGCCAGTCGAGCGCCTCCTGCGCGGCCTTCGGGTCTTTCATGGCGAGCGCCGCCTCGAGCAGGACGCGTGCATCGCGCGGCTCGCGCTGCAGCTTCCAATTCTCCTGTGCCAGCGCGAGGGCCTTTTCCTTGTTGCCGAGAAGATAGAGGTTGAAGCGCGCTTCCTCCTGCTGGTGCAATTTATCGCCGCGCAAGGCCGCGGCGTCGAACCGGGATCTGAGCGAATCGATGTGTTCTCGCGCCTTCGGTGCCTTGAGCGCCTGTTCGGCAAGAGCGAGGCGAAGGAGCAGGATGTCCGACTTCACCCAGTCGACAAGCAACGGAATGACTTCGTCGGGGCGCCCTTGGTCGAGCAGAAAATCTGCGTACGCCGCGAGCAAGAACTGGTCGTTGATTGGCTCAAAGTACGCTGCACGGAAATGCTCCTCGGCCTGCTTCAGGTCGCCCTGTCGCAACGACATCTCGGCAAGGCGCGTCAGCACCCAGACCTTGACTTCGGGCGGAGTGTCCGCGTTCTTGGCGAACGCTGCGGAGAGGGCGCGATGTGCGGCAGCGGCCTTGCCCGTCGTGCCATCGAGGTAAGCCGTGCAGCCGACGGCGTAGAGCTCGGATTCGACCTTCTGCAGGGCCAGGCAATCTTCCCGAGCCTTTGCGTAATCCGCCTGCACCATGTGGATCGCGGCGCGCCAGGACCAGGCGCGCGCGTTTCTGGGGTCTTCGCGCGTTGCGGCTTCCAAGTCCGTCATTGCGCCGGAGAAATCGTGGCTGTACTGCTTGAGGATCGCGCGCATCACCAGAACGTCCAGCGGCGGTGCAGTCAGGTCCCACCAAGGCTTGAGCGCCGCCTGCGCATAGCCTACGTAGCGAGGGTCCCCTTCCGAGGTGGCGAGGGCGAAATAGCGCTCGGCGAGACGGACCGCCGTTTCCCGCTTGCGCGGATTGGCGGTCAACTCGGTGCGCAACTGGCGCAGCTCGCGAGCGATCGGATCGCCCGGCCTCACCGGCAATCGCTCGAGCACGGTTGCGTCGTCCTTGGGTACGTAGGGCGCGGCGCATGCGGCGGCCGCAAACGACGCGATCGCCAGCGCGCGCAGCCAGTCAGTGACTGTGCCGATGATGGATGTCCGGGAAGTGCGCATGGCTGTGGCTGAGGCGATCATGCGCGTGAGTGTGCGAGTGCGGCTCGGTGCCGTCCCACGCGAAATCGTGTTGATGGCGGTGATGCTCGTCATGAGTGTGGGGGTGTGCGTGCGTCAGCGCCTCGTGCCGGTGCAGGTGCCGGTGGCGCTCGGTGAGATGCAGCGCAACGCCGACCGCCATCAAGCCCGCTGCTACCCAGAAGGACGTGTCAGGCGCCTCGCCAAGCAACGCAAAGGACGCGGCTGCCCCGATAAAAGGAGCGGTCGAAAAATAAGCGCCGGTTCGCGCGGTGCCGAGGTGCCGCAACGCCACCACGAAAAGAGCAAGGCTGACTCCATAGCCGAGCAGGCCGACCAAGGCGGCGGCGGCGGCGACCTTCGGTGCCGGAAGAGCTGCTCCAAAGGCCGCCGCCACGCAAAGGTTCACCGCTCCGGCCGCCAGACCTTTGATGCCCGCGATCTTGACGGAGTCCCCGGCGGAAATCTTACGCGTGAGGTTGTTGTCGAGCGCCCAGCACAAGCAGGCGCCGGCCACCGCGAGCGCGGGCCAGGAGGTGGCGACATCCCCCGGCCGCCAGCCGAGAATCACGCCGCCACAGACGATCAGAGACATCCCCAGCATCAGGCGTCGGTCGAAATTCTCTCGAAACACGAACCAGGCCAGGAGGGCCGTGAACACGCTTTCGAGGTTCAAAAGGAGCGATACCGACGAGGCGGAGCTCGCGGCAAGGGCGAACATCAGGAGCGCGGGGCCGATGACGCCCCCCGAAACAACGGCACCGGCGAGCCACTTGTAGTCGCCCGGCGCGAACCGGGGCCGCTCGGCCGCCCGCCAGAGCGAGCCGCGCACGGCAAGCCAAAGGCCGAGCCCCACGCCCGACCCGGCATAGAGAAGCCCGGCAAGCATGACCGGCGCGATTTCTCCGACGAGGAGTTTGGCAATCGGGGTGCTCGCCCCGAAGAGTGCCGCGCCCAGAAAGGCATAGGCGATGCCCGGGTTCACGTGCCAATCCGTGCAAGCGGCAGCGGAGCCGGGGGTACGCGGCGACCGGCCCGGCTTAGGTCCCGCGAATCCTTCGCCCTTTCAACGATGTATGCTAGGATACGCCGCGGTTGACGGGTTTCCGGTGACCGGATCATTCTAATAACGAACGCTCAGAGAGAGGAGACATTGAATGAAGAAGCTCATGTCGCTGCTGGTAGCCGCGGTCTTCGCCGTGTCGAGTGGTTTTGCTGTCGCTGCGTCCCACGCCGGGGCGCCGATGAAGAAAGACGAAATGAAAAAGGGCGATGGCAAAGACGGAAAGAAAGCCGCGAAGAAGAGCGATAAGAAAGGCGACAAGAAAGCCGCGAAGAAGGACGACAAGAAGTAAGTTTTCCTATCCGCTGGAAAAGGCAGGGAAGTTCTTCCCTGCCTTTTTTATTTCCTCTGAGCGTGGCCAGAGCCTCGGCTGCGTCGTACGTCAGGCCTTCGCCTGGGGGCTGGATTCCCGGTCGGTGATTTCCTTGTGCACCATCGCCATGTCGATTTCCCTGCCTTGGTTGATGACCTGCTCGAGCGCCGAACCCGGAAGGGCGCCCGCCTGAGAGAAGAGAATCACCTTCTCGCGGAAAAGCATCAGAGTCGGGATCGAGCGAATATTGAACGACGCGGCGAGGTCCTGCTCTTCGTCGGTGTTCACTTTTCCAAACACGATGTCGGCGTGCTTTTCCGAACTGGCCTCGAATACGGGCGCGAAACCTTTGCATGGCCCGCACCACGGCGCCCAGAAATCGACGAGGACCATGTCGTTACCGTTCACGACTTGCTCGAAATTGTCCTTGGTCAGCGCGATCGTTGCCACGCGAGGATCTCCGGAATTTGTCGGGAGCCGCGATTATAGCAGGGGCGTTTGCGTCCCCTAGCGCAGCGCCTTCAGGAAATCCGAGATCGAGCGCCAGTATCCGGGTTCACCGGAGATGCTGTTGTGATCCGAGCGCGGAACTTCGTGCCAGGTTTTCGTACCGCGCCAGGCTTCGAACAAAGCGCGCGAATTCGCGGCCGGGATGACTCGGTCTTCAGTCGCAACAAGGCACAGCATGGGCGCTTCGATCCGTGATGCAAGCGCGAGCGATTCGAAGCGATGTCGGAGCATGAGCGACACTGGCAGGAAAGGGTAGTGGCGCTTCGCCACTTCGACGATACTGTCGTACGGCGACACGAGTATGACACCCCGCAGGACGCGATGCGCCGCCAGGTGAACCGCGACCCCGCTGCCCAAACTGCGGCCCATCGCGACGATACGTTTGGAATCCACCTCGCGGCGCTGTTTTGCATAGTCGTAGATCACGAGTCCGTCCTCAAGGAGCTCCTTTTCCCCGGGTTTGCCTTCGCTTTCCCCGTAGCCGCGAAAGTTCACGAGCAGCAGCGACCAGCCGGCGAAATGGTCCGCAAGGTCTGCAAGCCAGGAAACTTCCTCAGCGTTGCCACCAAAGTAGATGACGAGGGGCGCGGGCGCTCCGTCGCCCTTTACCAGCCAACCCCGGAGCCTGACGCCATCTGCGGCGACGATGCCAACCTCTTCGACGTTCGGGCGCGGTGTAGGGCGGGAGTCGAGCGGACGCGGGAAGAACAGCATCCGTTCCTGGAAAACCCACATGAACAGCGGCACGCCAATGGCGACGCCGACCAGGATCTTCAGGATCGAACTGATCATCAATGCAGTTTGACGCTTGGCTCAGTGCCGCGTTTGAGGAGGCGCGCCAGGGTATCGAGCGCGACTCCGACCGGGCCATGGAGCGCGTACAGGTGCATCTTGTACAGCGACAGATACATGAGCCGTGCGAACCATCCCTCGACGCGGTAGCTCTTGCCTGAGAGAAAACCCATCAGCGACCCGATCGTGCTGTATTGGCCGAGCGACACGAGAGAACCGAAGTCGCGGTAGCGGAAGGGCGAGAGCGGTTGCCCGCGCATGCGCTGCGCCATCGTCGCGAGAAGATGGGAAGCCTGCTGGTGAGCAGCCTGCGCGGCGGGCGGCACGGGCGGCGACTTGCCTTCGCGCGGGATCGCCGAGCAGTCGCCCAGAGCGAAAATGTCAGGGTCCCGGGTCGTCTGCAGGGTCGCCCGGACCACGAGCTGGTTGATTCGGTTGGTTTCGAGTCCGTCGAGATTCCTGAGAAGATCCGCCCCTTTGATTCCCGCGGCCCAGACCGCGAGATCTGCGGGGTAGGATTTGCCGCTTTTGGTCTTCACCTCGCTCGCCAATATCTCGACGGCTTGCTCAGAGCAGCGGATACACACCCCCAAGTCTTCGAGGGCTGCGGTCACGGCCTTGGCAATGCGCTCGGGGAGCATCGGCAGGATTCGAGGGTCGGCATTGAGGAGGGTAATATGAAGGAACCGCCCGGGATCTATGTTTTGGAGCCCGTACGCAGCGAGCACGCGCGTCGTGTTGTGCAGCTCGGCAGCGAGCTCGACACCGGTCGCTCCTGCGCCTACGATCACCACGCGCAGCTGGGCGGGCGCGTCGCCGGGCCGATAGTTGGCCTGGATGCAGGCGTTGATCAAGCGCCGGTGGAAGCGATCGGCCTCCGCAGCGGACTCCAGGGCATACGCGTGAGCCTCGACACCGGGGACGCCGAAAGTGTTCGCGACACTGCCGATTGCGATCACCAGGGTGTCGTAGCCGAGGGTGCGGCGCGGGATGACCTCTACGCCGCGCTCATCGACAATAGCCGCTACCGCGATTTCGCGGCGCGCTCTGTCGACGCTCTCCAATGCGCCGTAGCAGAAGGTGAAGTGGTGCCAGCGTGCCTGCGCGAGGTAGTCGAGCTGGTGCGCGTGGATATCCATGCTTCCCGCGGCGATCTCGTGCAGGAGAGGCTTCCAGAGGTGGGTCTCGTTCTTGTCCACGAGAGTGACGGAGGCGCGCCCTCTGCGCCCAAAGCGGTCCCCTGCCCGGGTCGCAAGCTCGAGCCCTCCCGCCCCGCCTCCGACGATAACGATGCGATGGGGATCTGTCATGGATTTTCGGCAGGCCGCGAAACGCTGATATGATTTTCGTTCAGATTATGCATGACTCGACGAGATCCTATCGCGGGCGCTTTGCTCCCTCCCCGACGGGTCTGCTGCATTTCGGTTCGCTCGTGGCCGCCGTCGGCAGCTATCTCGAGGCGCGCTGGAACAGGGGAAGATGGCTGGTGCGCATGGAGGATCTGGATCGGCCGCGCGAGGCTCGAGGGGCTTCCAAGGCGATTCTCAGGATGCTCGAGGCGTACGGGTTCGAATGGGACGGGAAGGTCGTGTTCCAGAGCCGTCGCGACGCAGCTTACGGAGCCGCGCTGAAACGTCTCGAGCATGGGCATGCGGTGTTTCCCTGCGCTTGCACGCGGCGGGAAATCTCCGATTCGACCGTATCAGCGGCGGGCGAACCCATCTACCCCGGCACCTGCCGCAAGGGGCCTCCGCCCGGGCGCACGGCTCGAGCGATGCGCGTGCGCGTCGACAACGCGGTGATCGCGTTTGAGGACCTGCTTCAAGGCAGGATCGAGCAGAACCTGGGTCGAGAGGTCGGCGACTTCATCGTGCGGCGCGCGGACGGCCTCTTTGCCTACCAGCTCGCCGTGGTGGTGGATGATTTCGAGCAGAACATCACCGATGTCGTGCGCGGCGCCGATTTGCTCGCCTCGACGGCACGGCAGATCCTGTTGCAGCGCTTGCTCGGTCACCCGACGCCGCGATACATGCATCTTCCGGTCGCCGTGAACCAGGCCGGCGAAAAGCTCAGCAAGCAGACACGTGCCGCCCCCTTGACCGTCACCGAGGCCCCGTCCAGGCTTTGGCAAGCCTTGCGCTTTCTCGGCCAGGAGCCGCCGGCGGAGCTCGTGGCGGGGAGAATCGCCGAGATCTGGAACTGGGCGCTTGCAAACTGGCGTACCGAAAGGATCCCGACTCGACGCAGCGTCAGGGAAGGCGACGCGGGCTGAACGTGCCGGATTACGCCGCCAGCCGCTGCGGCAGGAGCACGACCGCCAGAGCGGCGACGACCAAGACGAGCGCGACCAAATCGCTCCATTGCGGATGCTCGCCCAACAACAACATCCCGCTGAAAACGCCCACGACCGGGATCATCAACGTGGAGAGCGATGAAACGCTGATCGGCGCGTGGGTCGCAATCTTGATCCACGCCCAGTTGCAGAAGATCGAGCTGACCAGCGCGTTGTAGACGAGCCCCCAGAAGGGCCAAGTCGAGAGCGTGAGCGGCGAAAAGCTTCCTTCCTCGAATAGCATGGCCCCGAAGAGAATCGGCACTAGGGCGACCAGCATCTGCCAGCCGGTAAAGGAAGTCGTGGGCAGGTCGACGGGCCAGCGCTTCATGATCGCGGTGCTGACCGCCCAGCTGATCGCGGAAGCGATGAGCAGCAGGGCTCCGGTCGGCGAGCGCCCGACCGCGTGGATCTCGTCCCCGAGCAGCACCAACATCCCGAGGACGCCCAGAACCACGCCCGTGAGCCGGCTTCCCGTCACCGGCTCGCGCAGAACCCACACCCCGAGCAGCACGCCCCACACGGGAAACGTATAAGCGAGGATCGCGGCACGCCCCGATTCCATGAACGTGACGCCGTAGACCGCGAGAACATTCCAGGCGGCCACGTTGAAAAGCGTGATCGCGATCAGCCTCGGCCAGGCTCCCGAAGGGACGCGAATCGGCAAGCGGTTGGCCCGCGCAATCGCGAAAAGGCCCGCAGCCCCGGCCGAAAGACACAGCACGCGGAAGTGCAGCGGCGGCATTTCGGCCATCACCACCTTCATGATCGGCCAGTTGACCCCCCAGCCGAGGGTGAGCAGGACAAGCAGGGCCAGGATTGATGGCGGCGGTGCATAGGTACGCGGGCTCACGATTCGCTCACTTTCCGGCCCTTCCGGAGAAAAGGCTCGGATCATTTAAAAACAAAGAGTTGGAGGTAAGTGTCTACTGGCTCCCAGGACGACTATCTCGACGTAACCTTTTATTTATTTGCAGTTTTCACTTCTCGCCTTGGAAAACGTAGTGCGTCGCACAAATTATTCTTGACATCAATTGATATCCTTGTAGAATCCATTATGTTGCAGTGCAATAAACAAAGAACTTGCCGCACATAAATTTCAAGCTTAAACGCAGCCCTTTTTTCTAACGGAGATGATCATGAACTTCACGCCCGAACAAATCGCCACCACGAACAAGGCTGGTATCGAGGCCATCCTGGGTCTCGCCCATACGCAGTTCACCGCTTTCGAGCGCCTGTCCGCGCTGTATTTCAATGCAGTCAAGGCCGCATTTGAGGAAGGCGTCGGCCACGCCAAGGCGCTGCTCAACGCCAAAGACCCCCAGGAATACCTCAACCTGAACGCCGCGGCAACCCAGCCGACGATGGACAAAGCCATCGCCTACTCGCGTAGCGTATACGAAGTCGCCGCTCAAACGAACGGCGAGTTGGCCAAGTTCCTCGAAGCGCAAGCCGCCGAGCTTAACAAGAACCTGATCGGTCTCCTCGACAAGGTTTCGAAAAACGCGCCGGCCGGATCCGACGTCGCCGTTCAAGCTGTGAAGTCTGCGCTCGCCGCAGCCAACACTGCCTATGACAGCTTCAACAAGGTCGCCAAGCAGGCCACGGAGATCGCCGAGGCGAGCTTCGCAGCGACTACGACGCCTGTCAGGGAAACCCCGAGGAAGCGCGCGACGGCGTAATTTGCAGGTTTCGCGGCGGCCCACAGCCCCTTCTCCTCCTCCCCTCTGTGGGCGCCCTAAAGCCCTGGCGCAAGCCAGGGCTTTTTTGTTTGCACGCAAAACCCGGGGGGTTACGGACGCTTTTCCTCCCACCTGCCGCCGAGCGCGGCGACCCCCAGCTTCATCCGCTCAATAGCTGGCGTGACTTCTTCCGGTGCACCCCGCACCCCGAGTTCTATATGGCGGCGCACGCCTGCCTCGCCCATGCTGGGTAGGCTGAACGACTTCAAGCCGCGGTAGCGCTGTTCCACTTCGATCATGAGCGGCGTGACGGTAGATTCCGGAAGGTCGTAGACGATGACGGAAGCCTCGGCTTCCGGCGTGCGGTGAAACAGGTGCGCGTAGCGTTGGTCCAGCACCCACTCGACCATGGGCCAGGCCATCACTGGGAAACCCGGTACGAAATGGTGATCACCCATCGAAAAGCCGGGGATCTTGTTGTATGAGTTCGGAATGATGTGCGAGCCCGCGGGGAATTCGCCCATCTTGAGGCGCTGCGCCGTGACCACCATGTCGGTGCGCGAGCGGATCGCCGCCTCCGCATCGGGATGCAACGTCAGCTCCACGCCCGCCGCGTCCGCGGCGCACTGGCGAGTATGATCGTCGGGTGTCGCGCCGATGCCGCCGAAGCTGAAGACGATGTCTTCCGATGCCATCGTGCGCTTGAGCGTGGCGGTGATCAGGTCTGGCTTGTCGCCCAGATATTTGCACCAGTCGAGCCTCATTCCGCGCACGCGCAGGATCTCGATCAGCTTGGCGAAATGCTTATCCTCGCGTTTTCCGCGAATGATCTCGTCACCGATTATGATCGCCCCGGTTCCCATCTCACACCCGCGCCGCCGCGCCCTCGATCGGTATGCTGCGCAGCTCGCCGAGGCGCTCGAGGCCGTAATGGATGAACGCGAGCCCGCCGTATACCGGCATCAAGAGTCCGAGAACGGGGACATGACCGACGATCGCGAGCGCGACGCCCAGAAGAAACAGCCCGCCCCGATGGCGGCGGACGATCTCGGCGATTTCGGCGGCGGTCGCGTGCTCCGCGAGAGCGTCGTAGCGGAAGACTCGCTGGTTGAAATAACCGAAAAGAACGATGGGCAGCACCGGCCACAGCAGCGGAACCAGCCATAGCGGCAAAGTGACGGCAAAGAGCAACGCAAACAGCATGAGCGCGGCGAAGGCATTCCAGAGGCTGCCGGCGAACGTGCCCCCCTTCCGGCGGACGAGCCCCGGGTAGTCGCGCCCGCCGACATGAGCGACCATCGTCGGCATCGAAACGATGCTGATGACCAGCACCGCCGTGATCAGAACCGCGGGCACGAACAACAGCAGCAGGAGGATCCAGCCGAACCATGCCGCAACGAGCTTGAGGGGCCAGACCGAGACAGCCCATTCGTACGGCGGCCACTGGTGGAGCTGTGCCGCTATCCAATGCGCGGCCTCGCCCCAGTAGAGCACCGCGAGCGTCACCCATAGCACCAGCGCGACGATCACTGGCCATACCATGAGCCAGAGCATCTTCGGATGCAGCAAACTGACAAACGCCCGCGCGAGGGCATTGAGTATCGCGTTCATATGGGCCGCCCGATGCGGTGAAAAATCAGCGCTGAATAGTTTGCCACATCTTCGACAGTCGCTTGACCGAAACCGGCACGGAGGTCTTCAGCTCCTGGGCGAAAAGCTGTACGCGCAATTCCTCGAGCAGCCAGCGGAACTGCTCCAACCGGGGATCGGGCTCTCCGGACTTCGCCTGCTTCAGCTGCTCGCGCTGCCATTGGGCGAGCAACGGAGCGAGCTCCGCTGCGAGGCGCGCGTCGCGCTGAGGATCCGCGCGCAGCTTGTCCAGGCGCAGGCCGGCCGCCTTCAGGTAGCGCGGGAAATGCTGTAACCGCTCGTAGGGCGTTCGCTCGATGAATCCTTTGGGCAGCAGGCGGCCGACGTATTCCTGCACATCCCGGCAGGGAGCCGGAAACGCCTTGGACATCTGCTGCAGCTTTTTCTGGAGGCTGGCCTGCTCGGCGAGGATCGTTCCGGCGAGCCGGGCGATCTCCTGGGCGAGCAGGCTGACGCGCGAGCGCGCTTCGTCGCAGCGTCGCGCGAACTCGGCGCGCGTGCGCGGCAGGGGGTCCTGCATGCACGCCCGGTCGAACGCGGCGGCGAGCAACTGCGAGCGCAACTCGTCGCCGCTGCCCAAGGCTGTGAACTGCATCGCCGTCGCCTGCATCCCCGGAAGGCTCTTTTCGATGTAGCGAGCCTGCTCCTTCAGCTGCAGCATGAAGAGGCGGCGCAGGCCGGCGCGGTGCTCCGCACGCGCCTTGTCCGCCGAGTCGAACACCTCGAGGCTCACCGCGTCGCGGTGGTCGATCAGGGCGGGGTAGCCGATCAGGGTCTGCGAGCCCCGCCGGACTTCCGCGACTTCCTCGAGATCGCCGAAGTCCCATCCCGTGACTTTTTCCCCCGGAACCTGGGTCTGCGCGAGCTCGGCGAACTGCTCGCCGGCCGCGTCGCCCAGCTCGGCGCGCAGCTGCGCCAGGTTGCGGCCCATCGCGAGCTGCCGGCCGTGCTCGTCGACGACACGGAAATTCATCGACAGGTGCGCGGGGAGCGTCTCCGGGCGAAAAGCGTCGAGCGGCAGGGCGAGGTTCACTTCGCGTCGCGCATGCCGGGCGATGGCCTGAGCGAGCGGTGCGTCGGCGGGCTGGTTCGCCGCGAGGAAGGCGTCGACGAACTCGGGCAGGGGACCGAGCTGGTGCCGCAGCTTCTGCGGCAGCGACTTGGCGAGGCGCATCGCCTTCTCCCGCGCGAGACCCGGCACCAGCCAATCGCATTTCGCGGCGTCGATCTGGTTGAGCGCGAGGAGCGGCACGGTGAGCGTCAGGCCGTCGCGGGGCGAACCGGGCTCGTGATGGTAGTCGAGGGCGAAGCTCTGCCCCGCCATCTCCAGCCGGTGCGGAAACTGGGCCGTCGTGATGCCGGCCGCCTCGTGGCGCATCAGGTCCCCGCGCTTGAGGAAGAGCAGCTTCGGATTTTTTGCTTCCGCATCGCGGCGCCAGCGGTCGAAGTCCGCGCCGTTGTGGATGTCCTCGGGCACGAGGCTGTCGTAGAACGCGTGGATCAGCGCTTCGTCCACCAGCACGTCCGGCCGGCGCGACTTGTGCTCGAGCTGCTCGATCTCGCGCACCAGCCTGCGGTTGTGCGCGAAAAAGGGAGCGCGCGTCTCGTAGTCGCCCTCCACCAGCGCTTGGCGGATGAAGATCTTTCTCGACTCGACCGGGTCGGTCGGACCGTAATGCACGCGCCGCTTCGCGTAGAGCAGCATTCCGTAGAGCGTCCCGCGCTCGAACGCGGCGACGCGCGCCGGCTGCTTCTCCCAATGCGGCTCGTATCGATGCCGCTTGACGAGATGCGCGCCGACCCCCTCCAGCCACTCGGGCTCGATCGAGGCGGCGCAGCGCGCGTACAGACGTGTGGTCTCGGTCAGCTCCGCCGCCATGACCCAGCGCCCGGCTTTCCTTCTCACGCCCGAGCCGGGATGTATCCAGAAGCGGATTCCGCGGGCGCCTAGATAATTTCCGTCCTCGGTCTTCGTGCCGACGTTACCGAGGAGGCCCGCGAGCAGCGCCCGATGGACTTGCTCATAGGTGGCGGGTTTGTCGGATACGCGCCAGCCGAGCTCGCCGGCCAGCTCCTTGAGCTGCCCGTGGATGTCGCGCCATTCGCGCATGCGGTTGAACGACAGGAAATGCTCACGGCAGGCCTCGTGCAGCTTGCGGCTGGATTTCCCGTGCGCCAGCCCTTCCTCGAAGAACTTCCAGAGCTTCAGCCAGGAAAGGAAATCGGACTTGTCGTCGTCGAACTGCTTCTGCGCCTCGTCGGCCGCCGCGGCGCGCTCGCTAGGCCTCTGGCGGGGGTCCTGCACCGAGAGCGCCGCGGCGATGACGAGCACCTCGCCGAGCGCGTTCTCCGATTCCGCTGCGAGCACCATGCGGCCGATGCGCGGGTCCGCCGGCAGCTTCGCGAGCTGCTTTCCGATTTCGGTCAGCTCGTTGGCCTCGTCCACGGCTCCCAGCTCGGCGAGGAGCGCGTAGCCGTCCTGGATCGCCTTGGACGCCGGCGGATCGATGAACGGAAACTCCTCGACCGTGCCCAGGCCGAGCGATTTCATCCGCAGGATGACGCTGGCGAGCGACGAGCGCAGCACTTCCGGATCGGTGAACGCCGGGCGCGAATTGAACTCGTCCTCGGCGTAGAGGCGGACGCAGACCCCGCTCGCGACCCGGCCGCAGCGGCCGGCGCGCTGCTTCGCCGAGGCCTGGGAAATGTTCTCCACGCGCAGCTGCTCGACCTTGTTGCGGTAGCTGTAGCGCTTGAGGCGCGCGAGACCGGAGTCCACGACGTAGCGGATTCCCGGCACGGTGAGCGAGGTCTCGGCGACGTTGGTCGCGAGCACGATGCGCCGCCCGGCGTGCGGCCCGAACACGCGCCCCTGCTCCTCCGCCGAGAGCCGCGCGTACAGCGGCAGGATCTCGGTGTGGGACGGATGGCGCTTGCGCAGCGCCTCGGCAGCCTCGCGGATCTCGCGCTCGCCCGGCAGGAAGACGAGGACGTCGCCCTGCCCCAGGCGTGCCAAATCCTCGACGGCGTCGCCGATCGCCTGGTTGATGTCGGAATCGTCGTCTTCTTCTTCGAAGGGACGATAGCGGACTTCTATCGGGTAGAGCCGTCCCGAGACCTCGATCACCGGCGCGCCGTCGAAATGCTTCGAGAAACGTTCGGCGTCGATCGTCGCCGAGGTGACGATCAGCTTGAGATCCGGACGCCTCGGAAGGAGCTGCCTGATATACCCCAGGAGAAAATCGATGTTGAGGCTGCGCTCGTGAGCTTCGTCGATGATGAGCGTGTCGTACTGTCGGAGCTCGCGGTCGCCCTGCGTCTCGGCGAGCAGGATGCCGTCCGTCATCACCTTGATGTAGGAGCGCGCGCCGACCCTGTCAGTGAAGCGGATCTTGTAGCCGACCGCGCCCCCCAGCTCGGTCTTCAGCTCCTGAGCGACGCGCGCCGCGGTCGCTCGCGCGGCGATCCTGCGGGGCTGGGTGTGGCCGATCAGTCCTTCGATTCCGCGGCCGAGCTCCAGGCAGATCTTGGGAAGCTGCGTCGTCTTCCCCGAGCCCGTCTCGCCGCAGACGATGACGACCGGGTGCGCGGCGACGGCCTTCGCGATCTCCTCGCGCTTCGCGGAGATCGGCAGCTCGTCGGGGAATTCCGGCCGCGGCGCGAGCGCGCGGCGGCGCTCGATCTCTTCGCGGGAAAACCCCATCAGCGGCGGAGCAGCCGCTCGGCGTAGCGTGCGAGAGGGTCCAC
>JGI12053J15887_10000469_pt1 | contig 16397 bp, 14 predicted proteins | sample MedBloCAOM1_O3_FD_15887 | JGI IMG/M metagenome (IMG submission 15887)
CTCCACAGCGCGCTGATACCGCCGACCACAAGCGTCCACCATTCACCGCTGAGGTGTCCAATCGACTCCGTGCTGAACAGGGGGAAAAAGCTAGCCACCCGGCCCAGCACGTCACCTTGTAAGTTAGGGGGCAGGAAGTAGCCGAGTAGAGTGACAAAGATCAGCAGTAGCGGAAAGACCGAGAAGAATGCCCAAAAGGCAATTTGGCTGGCGAGACTGGCCGAGTCGTCCTCGACGAATTTCCGGATCACCGCGATCGGTAGGCCCAGCACCGGGTGCCGTTGCTGGTATGAGTCCAAGCGCCTGAGTGTTTCCCGCGCCCGGTCAGTGACACTGTCCTTGTCGAGTTGACTCATGGGTCCGCTGATGTTCACCCCCATTGCCGCTCAGCGCGATGCCATCCCTAGGCCAGCCCGGGGTTATGCTCCCCCATTGAGGGGCTGACGGAGTTCACGTTGACCTCCTGATTTGGGCCGGGGATGGACGCCAACGCAATGCTCCCTCGCCCAGCGGCTGGTCACTTGGACCTGGCAGCACTAATCGGGCCGCCCTCCACCGGCCTGCCGGCACACCGCCGTGGCTTGTGAGGGCTCGTGCTCGTCCCCCGCCTGTCAGGGCTATTCGTCGCAGCGACCTCGACCCGGTGGGTCATGGTGGCGAGTCCTCGGCGTGGTGGACGGTTGGACGTGTGAGATGGATCCGTTCTGGGCGGCCTACAGGCGGCGACGTGGTGAGCGCAGTCACCTGGTTTCTGGTGGGTTGGCCGACCGGCGCCGGATGAAGTTGCACGGAAAACGCCTTGCATACGAGTCACGAGAGGGATGGGCATGATGGCCGGTGTCGCAACGCGCAACCGCAGTGAGTGGAAGAACACCCTCGACCAGCTGACTGCCGACTACGACGGGCAACACGTGACGATCGAACTGTTTGATCCGTTAGTCGGACACCAGCACGAAGCGGAGCGGCTGCCGTTCTCTTACATCAACTTTGATGTCAAGGACGACGTGATCATAGTCGCAGTGGGCGGGAAATCGCGCCGGTACCCGGTCGTGCTCCGGCACATGGTGTGGCATCCCACGGAGGTGGATGTGGCCCTCGAAGGTGTATCGGAACCGGCGGTGAGAATCGTCGAATCGGACGGCACTACCACCCTGGTAACCTTTTTTGAACAGACGGAGCGCGCAACGTCAACGACCTAACACCCGCTTTAACGTGCATCTCGCCACCCGCGCCTGGGACACCGGTAAAGCCGGAGTGACCCCCGTTGGGGCGGGATTGCCCTGCCTTCTGAGGTCGACTCGGCGCGGCGCCTCTCGTGCCGCGAGGCTCAAGTCTGTGCCGTCCCGACCGGGCAGGGTGTGTGAGGTGGCGCGCGTCACCACGGATGTGACCCGACTTGTGAGGAGATGGGATGACCACACAAACCGACATCGAGAGCAAAGAGCGCGATCTTGTCGTGAAGTGCATCGGCCAGGCGTACGAGGCACTGCACCTCTTGCCTGGAGTGGACGAGAACGGCCCGGTCCTGGTGTGGCTTGCCGAGCAGTTCATGCAGATACAACGCAGAGCAGACAATGCCTCCTGAGTACCTGCCGACGCGATGATCACAGCGGAAACCATCAATCGGATCGTGCGGTTCAGGGGCAACGGGCTGCCGGTCGTGTCGCTGTACGCTCGGGTACCCACCGATCTGAGTAGTCGTGGCGCCATGGTTCGCAGCCAGGTGGACAGGGCGCTGCACGATCTCCGGCTGATGGCCAAGGACCACACGCTCGGCCACGATGCGATCAAGTCGATCCGTGGTGACATCGATCGGATCGCGGGAATGGCTGCGGAACGACGTTGGTTGCCCGGCGCGGTGGCGCTGTTTTCCTGCAGCGGTCGTGGGTTTTTTGAGGAGGTGCAGCTGCCGCGGGGCGTCCGCGATCGGATGACCGTGGACGAGACGCCGTGGGTCCGTTCGATGCTGGCGGTGCTGGACGAATACCACCGGTGTTGTGTTGCCGTGGTCCACCGGGAGTCCGCTCGCACTTGGGAGNTGTACCTGGACGAGATGCGTGAGACGGGCAAGCTGCGGCTCTCGGCCGACCCAGGCCGGAACGACAACAAAGCCGACGAGCTGACCAAGCGGCACTTCCGTCAGGTGGTCACCAGGCTGGATGAGCTGCACCGGACCGACGGGTATGAGCTGTTGGCCATTGGCGGTCACCGGGCCGAGCTGCCCCGCTTCATCGACTTCCTCACGTCGGACCTGCGCGCACGGGTGGCTGGCACCTTCCCGGTCGACGATGCGACATTCAACCTCGGTGACATCAAACGGCGGGCCAGCGCGATAGTCGATCGCTATGAGCGTTCCGAGGAAGAACGCATGGTCGCCGACGCAGTTGAGACGGCAACCGCCGGCGGCCTGGCCGCACTCGGTCTAGAACCGTGCTTGTGGGCCGGGAGCGTCGCCGCGGTGAGTCACCTGCTGGTTCAGGATGGGACGGTCACACCGGGCGTGATCTGCGACTACGACCGCTGGCTTGCCCTCGCCGGTCAGATTTGCCCATTGTGTGAACGCCCGGTTCGGCCCGTTCCCGACATCATCGACGAGTTAGTCCAGGTGNTCATCGATGAGGGCGGCTCGATCAAGCACGTCGGCGCCGACACCGCACTCAAGGAGTACGTGGTTGCGGCCTCGCTGCGGTTCCCGCTCCCGTCCCAGCCGGACGGCTGATCTCCCCGACCGAGCAGCATCCGGCAAGCGGGACGGAAGTCGCGACCGAGCTACTGGCTGCTCGGCGAGTGAAATCTTTGGTTGGTCCTAGGCAACTCCTGGATGTATCGCCGTGGCAGCCCAAGTCGGCGCACACGCACTTGCGCTGGGAGCGCGAATCGGCGCCCGCCAATTCGATATACGAGGCCTATGCGGATCGCCGAGCCTGTTGCCACTCTGGTGAGACGGCCGGTCTCGATGAAGAGGGGACGAGCGCGCATTCAGGCCCCGGCCTTGACTGGTCGTCCAATCCGACCGTATGAGCCGGTTGGGGCCTGGTGGTGTGGGTGGTTGGTACAGCCGAGAACGGCGACGAGTTTGCCGCAGGCGAGGAACAGTCCAAGGGCTTGTCCGGCGGTGGCTCGGTGGCACGAGCGCAGGGAACTCCGGAGGTGTTGTGCGTGGAGAGCTCTACACCGGCGCCGCCCGTGTCAGTAGACGAATTACCCACGGATGGTGTCGCGAACCCACCACCACCGGGGCGCAAGCTCAGACGCTCTACTCGCATCGCCCTGGTTGTGATCCTCATCGTTGCGGTAATCGCCGGCGTCGGTTTCGCCATCAGCTACTTCCTCAACGCTCGCAACTACGTCAGCACCGACAACGCACAGGTGGATGGCGACAAGATCGTGATCAACGCCCCCACCAGCGGCACCATTGACGACTGGCGCGCCACGCTCGGCACCGTGCTACAACGGGACGAGATCATCGGCCATATCAAGATCCAACAAGGGTTCGCCCAGCCTCGCATGAGCATCCACGCGCCAGCCAATGGCACCGTAGCCATGGACAACGTTGTGGTGGGTATGTATGTCACCGGCGGTACCCAACTCGCCATCGCTTATGACCTGGCGAAAATCTACGTCACCGCCCGCGTCGACGAAACTGACATCAAGGAGGTCCATGTCGGCCAGCTAGTCGACATCTCCGTCGACGCCTATCCTCAAGCCCGGATCATCGGCAGGGTCCTGGAGATTCAGCCCGGTGCCGCGGCGGTGTTCTCGTTGTTCCCTCAGTCCACTTCCCAGGGCACGGGGAACTTCCAGAAAGTCACTCAGGTCATTCCGGTCAAGATCGGATTCGAGGACGTTAGTGCCCTGAATAACTTCGACCTTGTCCCGGGCATGAACGTGACCGTTCACATCCATAAACACTGATCTCCATGGCGAACACAGCTACGCCGCAGGGCGCCATCATCGGCAATGGTCGTTATGCCGAGCCCAGCCTGCGGGCAGCCTCGACGAGCCCGGCTCCCACCCGAAGATGGCTCGTGCCGCTCATGGTGCTCATCGCCGGAAGTTTCGTTTCGGTCCTGGACACCAGCATCGTCAACGTCGCCATCCCGCGCATTCAAAACGAGTTCGGGGCGACCACCGATGAGGTTCAGTGGGTGGCCAACGGCTACACGCTCAGTCTGGGCGTGGTGGTGCCATTGAGCAGCTGGCTGAGCGCCCGGTTCGGGCTCAGCCGGCTTTACGTCATCTCGTTGCTCGGCTTCGGGGCCGGCTCAGCCCTGTGCGGGCTGGCGGGGAGCTTGAACACCCTGGTGGCTTTCCGGATCGTCCAGGCCATCGGCGGGGGCATTCTGCCCGTGATCACACTGTCGATCCTCTACCGGATCGTCCCCCGCGATAAGATCGGGACCGCAATGGGACTGTACGGCCTTGGGGTCGTCTTCGCCCCGGGGATCGGGCCGAGCCTCGGCGGTTACCTTGTCGAGTATGTCAGCTGGCGGCTGATCTTCTACATCAACGTGCCCATCGCGATTTTGGGTGCCATCGCCGCGGTGATAGTGCTACCTCGTTTCCCTGGTGGCCACGCAGGCCGCTTTGATGTGCTCGGGTTTCTCACCGTGGCCACCGGATTGTTCACCCTGCTGCTGGCCCTGTCGGAGGGACAGAGGTGGGGATGGAGCTCCTACCCCATCTTGGCACTGCTCATTGTGAGCGTGCTAAGCCTAGCCCTGTTCGTGGTTATCGAACTGGAGATGGATGAGCCACTGCTGGACGTGCGGGTGTTTCGCTACTGGCCGTTCACCAACTCGCTGCTGTTGATTTCGGTGCTGTCGATCGGGTTGTTCGCGGTGTTGTTCTACATACCGTTGCTGCTACAGCAAGGCTTGATGCTGGCGCCGTTCCCGGCTGGCCTGACGCTGCTTCCGCAGGCGCTGGTGATGGCGGTACTCATGCCGATCTCCGGACGGCTGTATGACCGCATCGGTCCCCGGTGGCCGGCCGTCATCGGGTTGCTGATCGTGGCCTGGGGCACTTACCGGATGCACCAGATCACCCTGGACACGTCACGCGCAGAGATCATGTGGTTGCTCGGCTTCCGAGCAGTGGGACTGGGCCTGGCCATGATGCCGATCTTCACCGCTGGTATCGCTAGCATTCCACTGACACAGATCAGCCAGGCCAGCGCGTTCAATAACGTGGTACGGCAGACGTCGTCGGCGCTGGGCGTGGCCGCGTTCACCGCATTGCTGACCCGCCAGCAGGCTCAGCAGCTAGCCAACCGCGCCGCCTTACTGCCCGCGAACACCCCCGTCCCGCACCTCGGGCCGCCGCAGGTCCCCGACTGGCTAGGTGTGTGGGCCATCTACCAGAAGACCCAGCTGCAAACCTTTGCTGATGCCGTGGACTGGTTGTTCATTATCGTCGCAATCCTTACCGCCGCCGGAGTCGTCCTTGCGATATTTCTACGCTCAGGACCGGCACCGGCCGCCGACCAAAGCCCTGACACAGTAGTGATTACCGGATAGGTTGTCTGCCGGAAGCTTCGCGGTGATCATTCTTTCTTGTCGGCACTTTCGCCACCACGCCGCACTGCGGCCGGCTGGTCCGCATTTGGCGAGCCGGCGCCATGGGCGAAGGAGCTGAAATGCGCGTCGTGGACGGGCAGCGGCTGTCGCTGCAGCCGGGGCAGCGCACGCTGTAGATCATCCATCAGCAGATCGGCTAGGTCGTGGGTGAAGCCGTTGCGCACGACGATACGCAGCACCGTCAAGTCCGTACGGTTTTCCGGGAAGCTGTAGGCGGGCACCAGCCATCCGCTCTCCCGCAGGGCGGCGGACACGTCGAACACCGAGTACGCAGTGATCTCCTCGCGCAGGGTGAAAGCGAACACCGGCAGCTGGCTGCCGTCGGTGAGCAGACGAAATGGGCCTAACTCGGCGATCCGCTCGGCCAGTGAGGTCGCCACCTCGCGGCAGTACTGTTGCACCCGCTGGTAGCCGTCCAATCCCAGCCGGATGAAGTTGTAGTACTGGGCGATGACCTGCGAGCCGGGGCGGGAGAAGGTCAGCGCGAAGGTCGGCATGTTTCCGCCCAGGTAGTTCACCCGGAAGACCAGGTCCTCGGGTAGCGCCGCGCTGTCGCGCCACACCACCCAGCCCACGCCTGGATACACCAGTCCGTACTTGTGCCCGGAGGCGTTGATGGAGGCCACCCGGGGCAGTTGGAAGTCCCACTTCAGGTCCGGGTCGCAGAACGGCGCGATCATTGCGCCGGACGCACCGTCCACGTGCACCTGAATGTCCAGGCCGGTGCGCTCGTGCAGTTCGTCCAGCGCGGCACAGATCTCCGCGACTGGCTCATAACTGCCGTCGAAAGTTGAGCCGAGGATGGTGACCACGCCGATGGTGTTCTCGTCGCAGCGGGCCACCGCCTCCTGCGGCGACAAATGGAACCGATCACCCTCCATCGGTACCAGACGCGGCTCCACGTCCCAGTAGTTGGCGAACTTCTCCCAGCAGATCTGGACGTTCACGCCCATCACGATGTTTGGCCGGTCAGCCTGCTTGCCAGCCGCGCGGCGGGCGTGCTGCCAACGCCGCTTGAGCGCCAGGCCGGCCAGCATGCACGCCTCGCTGGACCCGATGGTCGAGCAGCCGATGGCCTTGTCCACGTCGGTAACGTGCCACAGCCGAGCGAGCATCCGCACGCAGCGCATTTCCAGATCGGCGGTGCGTGGGTATTCGTCCTTGTCGATCATGTTTTTGTCGAATGATTCGGTCATCAACCTGGTTGCTTGCGGCTCCATCCAGGTAGTGACGAAGGTGGCCAGATTCAACCGTGCATTCCCGTCGAGCATCAGCTCGTCGTGCACGATCTGGTAGGCGATGTCCGGGTCGATTCCAGTGGCCGGGAACTCGTTTCGCGGAACCTTCACCGGTTCCCTGGTGAACACCGGGTTCACCGACAAATCCAGTCGACCCTGCCTACGCCTGTTCGATGGATACGACAGCGGCATGGAACTGACAGTACGGGTGTCGGCTACGCGGCGCCGTTCGGCGACGGCACTTTGTTCTGGCGGGTCGAAAAGTGACTCCAGGTTGGGCTGCTCACCCTGGCCTGGCTGGTTCGGTGACCACTATGCCCTCGTCGATTGTTATCTGATCTTTATTGCTGGACTCCTATCGCGGCGCCTGTTGCTGGGTCGGGCGGGGTATCCGGCTCCCCTAGCAGGGGGGCGCCGTGTGGTTTCGTTGCCCGCCGCCTGCACCGAGCATCTGTCGTGTGGCGCGGAAGTCACCGGAACGGAAGTCGTAGACCAGTGCCTGCCGTGGGAGTTTACGCTGGGCCGGCGGTGGGCACCGTCGGTGTCGTGCAGACCTTCCTGCCGTATCCGGACTTCGCAGCCAGCGCCATGGCGTTGGACCGCCGTCGGCTTGGTAAGCAGCGCGTCGAGGCCCTGCAGATCCTGCGGGCGCTGACCAGGGAACGTTACGGCTGGAAGCACCATCCCGCGGTTCGAATGTGGGCCGGCTACGAAGAGGCACTGGCCTGCTACGCGATGGAGGTCTGCGCGGAGTGGGTGCGCCGCGGGCATGCCGACAGTTGCGCGGCGAGCATCGGCGCTGACCTGACGGCCGCGGGGCTGCCAGCGCCTCGGTCCCAATCAGAACTCGCAGCCATGCGGCGGCTGCCGCCCTGGCTCGGTGACGAGCGGCTGCACCGCAGCCACCGCTCGGCGCTGGTCCGCAAGGATCCCCGTCACTACCGGGACCGCTTCGACGATGTCGAGGACGACGTAGCCTATTTCTGGCCGGTGCGCGGCTGAATATGCATTTCACGGTGGCGTGAGTTCGGCCGAGCCATCCGGAGTGGTGGGAGGTAATGAAGCCAATACCACCAGGGCATTTCCGCAGTGAGAAACATTTTCACGCGATACGTCGACGTAACTTGGGTAGCCTAGCCTGCCCGTTGTGAGTCGATACGCGAAGATTGTCTGTACGATCGGCCCAGTCACGGCGACCCCGGAGAAGATCCGGGAGCTGGTCCGGGCCGGTATGGACGTGGCACGGTTGAACTTCAGCCACGCCAGCCACGCTGAGCACGCGCGGGTCTACTCCATGGTTCGGGAGGCGAGCGACGAGTGCGGTCGGGCGGTGGGAATCCTCGCCGATTTGCAAGGACCCAAGATCCGGTTGGGGCGGTTCGCGGCTGGGCCGGTGGAGTGGCGCACCGGTGGTGAGGTGCGGGTGACCGTCGAGGACGTCGCCGGCACTCATGACCGGGTCTCCACCACCTATCCGGGGTTGGCGAGGGATGCCCGCGAGGGTGACGCGTTGTTCGTCGATGACGGCAAGGTCGCGCTACTGGTGCGCAAGGTCGAGGACTCTGACGTGGTCTGTGAGGTCATCGAGGGTGGCACGGTCAGCGACCACAAGGGCCTGTCCCTGCCCCGCATGAACATCTCGGTTCCGGCGCTGTCTACAAAGGACCTCGCCGACCTGGAGTTCGCGTTGCGGTTGCGGGTGGACCTCATAGCGCTGTCTTTCGTGCGCTCCCCGGCCGATCTCGACGTGGTGCACCAGATGATGGACCAGATTCCCGGTGGCCGACTGCCGGTGATCGCCAAGCTGGAGAAACCCGAGGCGGTGGATAACCTCGAGGCCATCGTGCTGGCCTTCGACGGCGTGATGGTGGCCCGGGGTGATCTCGGGGTCGAGTTGCCCCTGGAGCACGTGCCGCTGGTACAGAAGCGGGCCGTCCAGGTGGCCAGAGAGAACGCCAAACCGATCATCGTGGCCACACAAATGCTCGACTCCATGATCGGCAACGCGCGGCCGACGCGGGCGGAGGCTTCCGACGTGGCCAACGCGGTACTCGACGGTGCCGACGCGGTCATGCTCTCCGGGGAGACCAGCGTCGGTCGCTACCCGATCGAGTCAGTGAAAACGATGAGCCGCATTGTGGAGGCCGTGGAAGTCGGCTCGCCGAATATCCCGCCGCTGAACCACGTGCCACGAACCAAACGCGGTGTCCTGACCTACGCCGCCCGCGACATCGGGGAGCGCTTGGAAGCCAAGGCGCTCGTGGCATTCACCCAGTCCGGGGCCACCGCCCGCAGTCTGGCCCGGCTGCACCCCCACCTGCCGCTGCTGGCATTCACTCCCGAGCCCCCGGTGCGTAACCAGCTCACACTGACCTGGGGGACCGAAACGTTCCTGGTACCCCGGGTCGACACCACCGATGCGATGGTCCGACAGGTAGACCAAGCGATGCTGTCGATCGCGCGCTATCAGCCGGGCGATCTAGTGGTAGTCGTGGCGGGATCCCCGCCGGCCACGGAGGGCTCCACCAACCTCATCCGGGTGCACCGCCTAGGCGAGGAGGACCTTGGCTAAGCCCCGACGTGGCTACCGGCCCGCTATGCGGATAGGCGTGCCGGGTTCGGCTCCACACGCTGGATTGTGTTGACCTCCGCCGCCGACGCCGCTGCCGTGGTGCGCCGCTGGGCGATGCGCAGCAGAGCGAGGAGGGCGATGAAGAACATTCCGTACACGGTGAGCAGGACCGATGTCTCATAAATGTCACCGGTGCGCCAGGTCGCGCCGGCAGCGTCGGTGACGGTGGTGCGCTCGCCGGTGAAGAACTGTGGGAAGAACGAGATCGCCGTCGCCGCGTAGAGTAGGACCCCCTGCAGGTCACTGGCCGTGGTTCGGTCCGGCTGTGCGGCCGGCAGCGGGCCGCGGCTGCGCAGGTAGAGGGCGAAGACCTGCATGAACAAGTAGACGGTGAAGGTCCAGCCCAGGAAGTTGACCAGGGGAACGCCGAAGAACGCGCCGCCGTTTTCCCAGATCCAGGCATGGTTGATGGTCGAGGTGGCGGGGTCGAGGGCCAGGTCCCAGGCGGTCATGGCGAACGCGCCGATGATGGGGGTGCCGATGGTTGTCAGCCAGGGCGAGTTGCGGCGCACGTCGCCGAGCAGCACGGTGGCCACGACCCAGGCCAGGTAGCCGGTGGCCAGGTAGGCCGGGCCGATGAACCATGGCACTTGGAAGATCTTGCTNCCGCCGGTGTAGTGGTAGTGGCCGAATGGGAAGCCGGTCTGGATGCTGAAGTTCTCCAGGATGTTGCTGATCACGAGGCCCGCCGCGACGAAAACCCCGATGGCGCGCCAGCTGTAGCGCTGCGCTCCGTGCAAGAGCGCGAACCCGACCTGCGCCACGATCAGCGGCAGCCTTACGCCGGGAACAAAAGCCGAGACGAGCAGGCCGAGGAAGACGACGGCGGTGACGGCCCACAGGGTGGGGGTCTTGTGGGAACGGTGGATGGCAGACATTTGGCGACTCCAGCGTCTTGTTGGGCCAGCGGCTTCACGTGCGCAGGCCGTTGAGGACGAGCGTGCTCATCAGCGTGTGATCGTCGGCGTCGTCGGGTCGGCCGAACAGCCGTGCCAACGGCGCCTGGCTGTACATGGCCAGTGGCTTGGTGACGGCGAAGTGGAACAGGTACCACGGGATGTCTCGCACCGTCCCCTCGTGCACGAGCCGGTCGAAGACCGGACGCGCCGCATCGCTGAGCGGACTCATCAGCGTGTAGAGGTAGGCCACGCGCGGTGAGTCGCGGCCGGCTTCATAGTCGATGACACGAGTGAGATGGGGACGGCGTGCGGCGGCCTGGTGGAAAGCCCTCACGCTGGCGGTCAGCCGGGCGAGGTCGTCGGTGGGATGCTCCCTGTCGAGGGCGGCTGCGACCTCATCGGTCACGTGGTGGATCGCAGATTCCATGACCGCCCGCCAGAAGGCTTCTTTGGATCCGTACCGGTCGTGGATGAAAGTGTGCCCCATTCCGAGGCGCTCGTTGAGTTGTCGTACGGACACCGCCTCGTAGCCCAGTTCAGCGAACGCCTCCAGGCCGCGCTGAAGGATCTCCTCCAAATTGGGCAGTGGCGCGTCAGCCGGCGGCCTGCCCGGCCCGCGCCGTCTCCGTGCCGTCCGCGCGGTTGTCATGGAACCTCCCTGTGATAGCTAGACAGTGCTAACATTAATCCGACAGCTGCTGGATTAGCAAGGTAACTGGCCCGAACAGGAGGGCAATACGGTGAACGCATCACTTTCGCGCCTCGGCTCGACAGCCGAGGACTACGAGCGGATCGGTATCAGCCCGGACCAGGTTGCGTCCTGGGAGGACGGGGCACGGACCGACGGCAGTGCGGGAACATTCGAGTGGTGGTACTTCGACACCCACCTCGATGACGGCGCAAAGCTAGTCGTGGTCTTCTTCACCAAGGAGTTCACCAACATCAGCAAGCCGCTCGCGCCGATGATCCGCATCGATCTCGACCTGCCCGACGGCACCAGCTACAACAAAATCGCCGAGTTCAAGCCGGAACAGTTCTCCACCGCCCATGAGCGGTGCGACGTGCGCATCGGCGGCAACTCATTCAGCGGGGACCTACGCACCTACAAGATCATCGCTCAGGTTGACGACGTCGCCGTTGAGGTCAGCCTCACCGGTGAAGTCCCGGCGTGGCGGCCCCGCACGGGGCACTGGTATTTCGGCGCCAACGACGAGCACGAGTTCAACTGGCTGCCCGCTGTGCCGCAAGGCAAAGTGGACGCGACCTACAGCGTGGCCGGCAAGTCGTCCCATGCCTCGGGTGTGGGGTATCACGACCACAACTGGGGCAATGCCCTGATGAGCTCTTTGATCAACCATTGGTACTGGGCTCGTGGGTGGGCCGGTCCCTACACCGTCGTTGCGTCATATATCACGGCGGAACAGAAGTACCGCAACGCCGAGCTTCCCGTTTTCCTGCTGGCCAAAGACGGCCAGGTCATCGCTGATGATGCCGGCAAGGTGACGTTCGAGCAGCTCGGAAACTACACCGACACCGCCACGGGAAAGCCGGTAGCCAACGTCACCCGCTACACCTACATCGACGGCGACGATAGCTACATCGTCACCTTCACCCGCCACCGTGACCTTGCCGTTCACAAGCTGATCAACGAGCTCCACGGCCTCAAGAAGGTGGTCGCCACATTCGTCGGCTTCGACGGCGCCTATCTGCGCTTCACTGGAGACCTGCGCATCGAGCACCATCACGTGGGCCAGATCATTGACGGCTACACCGACTCCGCTATTTGGGAGCTCATGTACCTGGGCAAAACTCGGACCAGCCAATAACGGCACCAGTCCCTGAGGTGTCCGGGCGGCAGAGCGGCAGCGACCCTGACAGGACGCAGAAGGATCGGCTTCCGGTGCGACCGACGACGAGCTCAAGGAGTGGATCAAGCGCGGTGTCGGCTACGCCAGGTCGCTGCCGCCGGAGTGATCGAGGCGACAAGCGTAGACGGAGATCCTCCACCGGTGGTCGTCTCCTCTCGTATGTGTCGACATGAGCGTTGGTGACAGCAAGACGGTCAGCGATCACTTGCCAGTGCAGCGAGGGTCCGGCCGGTGATGCGGTAGACCGTCCAGTCGTCCATCGCTTCGGCCCCGATCGAGCGGTAGAAGCCGATCGCGGGCTCGTTCCAGTCCAGCGCCCACCACTGCAGTCGGGAGTACCCGCGGCGCACACACTCGGCGGCGAGCTCCGCGAGCAGCGCCCGGCCAAGTCCGCAGCCCCGGTGATCCATCCGGACGAAGAGGTCTTCGAGGTAGATGCCGTGCACCCCGTCCCACGTCGAGAAGTTCCGGAACCACAACGCGAACCCGACGACTTCGCAGCCGACCTCGGCGACGTGGCCGAACAGGGCCGGCTCCTCGCTGAACAACGCTGTACGCAGCTGCGCCGGGGTCAGACGGCACTGATTAGATGCCCGCTCATAGGCCGCGAGTTCGTGTACCAGCGCGACCACCGCGTTTACATCGGACTCGGCAACGGGTCGGACGACCGTACTTTCCGTCTCAGCCTTCTTCATGCGACGTGACACTCCCTTCCACGGTGCGACCACAGAATCCTGTTGCGGCTGGCCGCGGTTACAGTCGAACCCGGCGAGGAAGTCCACGAGCACGGCGTAACACTGCGCCGCCGAGTCGGTGTGCAGGAGCGGGGTTCACGGCGGCCCTTCCAGGGGCAGGTCGAGGGCCGGCATGGGCGCCGTGCCGGGGCTCCAGGTGTCGAGGAATCCGGCCTGCACTGCAATGTCGACCAGTTCAATGCGTACGCCCAGGCTGTCGAGGCGGTGATAGGTGAAGGAGCGCCCGTAGGGGCACGAGTCGAACTCCATTGGTGCTCCTCGCTCGACGAGGCGGCGCTTGTCGGCGTTCAGGTCACTCGACCAGTAGCCGATATGGTCCATGCGAGATCCAGCCGTCGCGTCCCACGGGCTGCCCACGGGCCCCTGGATGAGCTCAAAAAACGGCGGACCTTGGGTGGAAAAGACGATCCGGTAGTCCCCGTGGCCGAGCTGCCGTCACGCACCGGGCTCCACGTCAACCCCAAGGTGCGGGAGAGGTCGCCAGTGGCACTTACCAGGGGCACGGAGCCTGCGTCGTTGACTGCAAAGATGCCCAGCGGAACCCAATTTCCACACCCGAATCCGTACTCATCATCTGACCGTCCTTTGTTTTCGTTGGGTTTCCAGCCGAGGAGGCGAAGACCGGGTCGTGCGCGACCTACAAGTGAGGCACTTCCGGTCCACCAGTCTCGGGGGCGCGGCGCATTCTCGACGTGACTATCGGCCGCTGTGCTGCAATGTTACACAGATTCGGCATTCAGGCCTGAGAATATTGCCACGTTGGGGGCCCGTAGAACTACACAGGCCACCGAACCCCTCACGCAGCGTCTCAGCACATTCTGTAGTCCACTGGTTGCGGTAAAGACCTCGGCTAACGGTGAGTGACTCGAAAGTTTCACGTAATGAACAAAAGACGTACAATGCGAGCAGGACTAGCGTGAGTAACAGCGGCTCCGGTTATACTTCAGTTCGCACTGGCCGATCGTCACGTTGTCATGATGTTCGCTCTCACTAGCCAACCCTGAGATGGGAGACTGGGATACCTCGGCTGCGGTGATTCTCGCCGCGCGGTCCTTGGTCCCCTTTGCGGCCCGGCCCCCACCCCCCGAGGGGGCCGGGCCGCCACACTCGCGCCACGGCCGCGGCTGGGCCTGCTGGTGAGTTGATCGGTGTGAATGATCGCGGGATGGGCGGCGACGATCCGCAACGCGTGGTATCTGACAGCGGTCGGCGGCTCTCTGCTTTGGTGCACGCTGCTGCGCCGGGTGGCAGTCGGGAGCTGAGGCGCCCATGTCGTATGACTACGTGATTGTCGGGGCTGGCTCAGCGGGCTGTGTGCTGGCTGCCCGGTTGTCTGAAGACCCCGCAACGACGGTGTTGTTGCTGGAGGCCGGTCCGGCCGACCGCAAACGGGACATCCGGATCCCGGCGGCGTTTAGCAAGCTGTTTCACACTGAGGTCGACTGGGATTACGCGACGGTGCCGGCCAGCGAGATCGCCGGGCGGTCGGTGTACTGGCCGCGCGGGCGCACCCTGGGTGGCTGCTCGTCAATCAATGCCCAGGTCTATGTCCGCGGCGACCGGGCCGACTTCGACGGTTGGGTTGCGGCCGGCAACCCGGGGTGGGGCTATCAGGACGTGCTGGACGCGTTCGTCGGCTCTGAGCACAATTCGCGGGGCCGCTCGCCCTACCACGGCGCCGACGGGCCGATGCACGTCAGCGACCTGCGCGACCCACACCCTCTGTCGCGCGCGTTCGTCGCCGCCGCCGTCGGCTGCGGCATCGCGGCCAACCCCGACATGAACGGCGTCCGCCTGGATGGCGTGGGCCTGACTCAGGTCACCCAGTGGCGGGGCCGGCGAGAAAGCACCGCCACCGCGTTTCTGCACCCGGCCCGCCGTCGCCCCAACCTGACGGTGCGCACCGGCGCCCAGGCCAGTCGGGTGCTGCTTGACCGGCGCCGAGCGGTGGGTGTGCAGTACCGCCACGACAACGGCCCGATCGAGGTCGCCGAGGCCCGCCGGGAGGTGATCTTGGCCGCTGGCGCGGTCGGCTCACCGCACCTGCTGCTGCTGTCGGGCGTGGGCCCCACGCGTCAACTACACAACTTCGGGATCAGCGTCGTGCACGACCACCCAGGCGTCGGCACCAACCTAGCCGACCACCCGGTCAGCAGGATACGCATTACCGTCGGCCGCACCGAGACGTTTCCCGCCACCAAGCGACTGGCCCACCTGCTGCGGTTTCTGTTCGCCGGCCGGGGACCGCTGACCTCTAACGTCGCCGAAGCACACGCCTTCATCCGCACCTACCCGGAGCTGCCGGGCCCCGATCTGCAGCTGCTCTTCGCCCCGGTGCTGTTCCCCGCCAAGGGCCTGCAGCCATCCCCCGGTCACGGCCTCATCATCGGCGCGGTCGCCCTGCAGCCTTATGCCCGTGGACACATCCAGCTTGCCAGCCCGGACCCTGCGATCAAGCCAGCCATCCACGCCGGCTACCTCTCCGATCCCGGGGCGCACGATCTGGCCGTCCTGCTGCACGGTATCCGGCTGGGCCGCCGGATCGTGGCCACCGCCCCGCTCGCCGGCGACAGCCTCACCGAGCAGACGCCCGGGCCGGCCGTATACACCGACGCTGAGCTGGCCGACTACGTCCGCGCCGACTGCCAGACCCTCTACCACCCGGTCGGCACCTGCGCGATGGGCACCGGGCCGTACGCCGTGGTGGACACCGAGCTGCGGGTGCACGGCCTGACCCGGCTGCGCGTGGTCGACGCCTCGGTGATGCCCACCATCGTTCGCGCCCCCACCAATGCGACCACCATCATGATCGCTGAACGAGCGGCCACGCTCCTGCGGTCCCGTCGGCCGGTCCCGGCCCACAGCCGGCAATGAGTGCCATCACGACTGGCCAGCCGCAGCTGCGACCGTCGCCCGGCGACCGACCGGCTTAGCCAGCAAGGGATCGATTTTATGAGTTGGACGCCGGTAGCGAGGATATTAAGGGCGTCGGCCCGAGTGGTAGGTCTGTCCTGGCGCCCGGAGTTCACTGGTAGAGGCCAGTTGGCGTTGGACACGTTCTGCGTCGATAGCTCGCAAGCCGACGTCCCGAGGATGTCGGCAACGTGACGCTGCCCATGTTGGATATGTGGCAGCGGACCGCCGTGATGGGTGCAGAAATGCCGGTTGTCGAGGGCAGAAGGCGCTCTCGGCTGGCTTCCGGTTGGCCATCAATCGAGGGACGGGTATGCGTGGGCGAAGGAACGTTCGCCGACCCAGGCCTCGAGCACGGGCCCGAGATGACCGTGAAGGTGAGCCGACGTCATCTGAGCGAGTTCGGCGATACGGTCCAGGAACTCCACGCAGTTCTCGTTGTGCGCTATGGCTGCTTCAGGGTCGGCGTACTCCTCGATGACCACGAAGACGGTCGGGTCTTCCGAGATGTAC
>JGI12053J15887_10000470_pt1 | contig 16393 bp, 18 predicted proteins | sample MedBloCAOM1_O3_FD_15887 | JGI IMG/M metagenome (IMG submission 15887)
CCTCGGGAGGCTCGCGCCGACCCGAGACGAAATCGAAGAAGTCCTGTCCGTCTTCGGCGGTCCTGAAGACGAAGGTCGAGGTCAGGAAGATCGGTGGTTTGACGGCTCCTTCCGACAGTTGCGGATCGTAGCCGTAGTTCAGCATCAGCGTTTCGGGATGCAGCATGTGATTGCCGATGTGGGTCTTCGACGGAAACGGTTTCACCATGGCCTGTCTCGCTGTCTGGATTCGGAACGTCGCCCTGCGTTGGGGGTCTTCCGCAATGGCGAGGCGGTCAGGAGCGGTGGATGCGACGGCATCCAACGGCTCCAGTCAACGTTGCCAGGATCAGCGTAGCAACATCCGGGACTGATTTCATCGCGCCCGAGGCGGATTTCGCAGCGCTCATCCGAGCTGCTGGCCTCTCGCGAATCGACCAAACGTGCTTGGGTCGGAGCGGCTTTCCTCTGACCGACGAGCAATCCCTTATTGTGTCTGTCTTACGCCGCCATCGGCGTCGCCCGACTGATCAAACGGCCGTTTTGGTTGCCCTGGCTTGAGCGGCCCGCGGGCAGCCCCGCAGATCCGCCGCGCGCTATGCCGAGACAGCGGCACCTAATAAAATTCAATTTAATGGTGTCGGCGGATTGCGGACCTACATCAGCTTCACGCGCATCGGCGACCGTCACGTTGATCGCGTGGAAGCAGCGGATCGGTGAGACACGCAGATGCACGCTCGAAGAAAAGTACCCATGCTAGTAGCCGCAATTGTCGCGGTCGTGGGTCAAACTGTTATCCTCTTTAACGACTTCGGCCCGGGCAACGATTCGCAGGGTAGCGGCAACGCGAGGATGATCACGGCCGTGGCGGTGTCCACGGCCGGCGCAATAGAGATTCCGTCAGCGCTGCCCGCCGGCCGGTCCGTATCCGAGACGCGGTAAAGATCGCCTAGCTCGGACAACGTGAGCTGCCTGGCTATCGAACCGCAGAGACATGGTGCGCTTGATTCTCGCATCTGGATTATGTGGTTGATTTGGGGTCTGGCGGGGGGAACTCTACCGGCCCGCGAAACCGCCTGGAAATCCGGTCGAAATTTCAATGACCGGGTCATATTGGGCAGCAAGGTTCGGTGTTATCGGTTCCAGCAGAGGACCGGTTTGGACTATCGTGATGAGTAGTGCCTCGTCATTGACAAGCGCCGCCAAAGCTCAGCGCCCGCTCGAAGCCCAAGTGCGCATTCTAAAATTGATCGCAAAAGACAGTCCGGTCGGGGAAACGCTCGCCGCGCTGACGGGCGGCGTCGAAGAACTTGGGCCATCGCATGTCGGCGCCTGTGCTCAAGCGCCTTACCGCGGAACCGTCGTCACAACGTCACGAACATCAAGATGGTGGCGGCGGCGGGGAAGAATGATACCTTGAAACAGCGGCGGTTTGATCGCCACGTTGGCTCAGCCGCGCAGCGTGCGAGAACCCCGTCAATGTCCGCTTTCACGGGTAACCCGGAAGACATTTGCTCGCACTGAGTTCTTCTCGGTTTGACCGACAAGAGACTCGTGCACCGCATCAATTAGCCGATCTATTCAATTGCCTCGTCGACGCGGGCAAGCAGCGCGGATGCTTCTCTTTTTTGTGTCGCCAAATTGAACAAGAAAAATTGCGCGCGGCCAGAAATGTTCCATAATCACGTTAATGGAAGGTTCCATTCGGGCCATCGGCCTGACTGGCGTTTCCGCCCCGGGATCAGCGCGGCCAGCATCGAGGCCGGGCTCAAGCTCTAAGATTGTTTTTCCGCTCCTAACTCGGAGGTTGTGCTCGCCATTAAAAAGCCGCCCCCTCATCTTAGTTTATGGGCTCATTCGATGCGGGAGTTGCGCATGAGTCAGGTCAAAAGAGACATGGAGCGCATTGAAGGCCTCCATTTTCGAGCCATCGAGGTAGCTCTGGAGGCAAAAGCCTTGAAAGAATGCAGTTTTCCCGGTCATTCTGATTGGGTGTTAGACCAAGGCGATGATGAGGCCAATAGGCTCGCCTATGCGATCGGAACAAACCGCTGGGAGAACGGCGAAATTGATGTCGAGCGCGAAAAATTTTTGGATGCTATCAAACATGCGATCAAAGGCGCGCCCTATGATTGTCCTCGATGCGATCGGATGATGGCAAAGGATTGATGCAGGGGAAGTTGCTCGCACCGCGCGGCCGCCGCGACAAGCGGACCGCCGAAATTGAAAATTCAAACCGAGACACCTGCCGTCAGGCACGAAGAAACTCCGCCGCTTCCTTGAGGCGTTTGATTTTTGCATCCCGACCCGCGGCACCAAAGTACCTCACACTCCGGATTGGCTCCACGAAATCAAGTACGTCGACGGGATTGCACAAGGGGCACGGCGCGCCGTCGCATCGGTGCGCCTTGCGCGGGCGCGGGCGATCACACGGGCTCACTTCCGGAGTCATGGTCAGAGCGGACCCGGTCTAATAGGTCTGATACTCCGCCTTTTTGAGCCAACTCGGAAGTCGGGGCTCACCAAACTGTGTAATGTCGCGATGCAACGGCGTACCGCGCGGCGCGGGTCTGGCCATTGATCTGCAATACCCGGATGAGCTGTTTTGACCAGACAGTTCGCGGCTCACTCCGCTATAGCAGCGAGCTTCCGCAGCCTTACGTTCAGCGCGCGAACGAGATGCTGCAGCTGTGGGTGTGACTGGTTTGATCGCAATGCGACTCAAACCAGCTTGAGCCAGGCGTTGTTGCAATGCAAGGAGGATGCGATGGCCGGTCTGGTTCCGTGCAGATGATTCGCCGATATTGTTCATGTGCGCTGCAAAACTGATCCGTAGTACTACCCTCAGCGATATTGTTCCTTCACTTTCATCCGGGGGCTCGTAATATTCCCGGCGTTTTCGAACAACGGGGTTTGACGGTAAGGGGGATTGTCATGAGCGGGAATGATTCGAAGCAGCGCTATAATTTGATCGCGGCTGCCTATCAGGGGGACGTCAAGACGGCGATAGCCCGGCTTGACGAGGGAGCCGATGTGAATGCGCGCGATTGCGACGGCGACACGGCACTTATGCTTGCCGCCGAACGAGGCCATATCGAGCTGGTGAAAGTGCTTCTCAAGCGCGGAGCTGATGTCAACGCCGAGAACCTCAACCGCGAGACCGCGCTGATGCGGGCGGCGGAGAACGACCGAGCGGCAGCGGTCAAAATTCTGCTTGCCCATCACGCTGACGGCGACGCAGGGGACATCGTCAACTGTACGCCGCTGATGCGGGCCGCGTATCGCGGTCACGTTGATGTTGTGAAAGAGCTGCTTGCCTATGGAGTCGACGCGAATGCCCGCAATGCATTCGGCAACACGGCCGCGACTCTCGCAGCGCACAATGGCCACAGCAAGGTCGAAAGCATGCTGCGGAAAGCCGATGACATCAGTTTTGTTGACTCGGTCCAACCCAAACTCAGCGCGGCGCGCCGCTAGACCCTCACCGAGGGGCATCGCATCAGCGATGCGCCTCGAGGGACGTGGGCCCAATCGTGGCCTCTTGATTCTCCCGGCGAAGCGACGCTTCGTCCAGCACAAATCGGGCGAGGCGATGCCACCGCGGCGTGCATGCGCGCCAGAAGACAGGCTCCGCCGACGATTCTCGCCACGTCGGCGGGGTAATCGAGGGATTTGGAGATTGGGCAACCTATCAACTCCGAAAACCGTTCAGAAACCGCAGAAGGCGTTGCACGCGAAAGCGAAGGCAGAAGCCGGTTATCGCTTCTACGCGCTGTACGACAAGATCAGCCGTGGGGACATTCTGGCCCATGCGTTTGCCCAGTGCCGCTCCAACAAGGGCGCACCGGGAGTAGACGGTCAGGACTTCGCGGACATTGAGACGTATGGCGTCGGGCGGTGGCTTGGCGAACTGGCGCTTGCGCTCCGGGAGGAGAGCTTACAAATCCAGGAGCTTGCAAATCCAGGAGCTTGCAAATCCAAGAGCTTGCAAATCTAGGAGCTTGCAAATCTATATGTGACAATCAGGGCCACCATGCTCGCGAAAATCAGCAAGGCGGGGAGCGATTTTTGGAGCCAGGCGCGAATTGCGCGCAGCCGATGGAGCGGGCCAAGGAGGCACAAGATGTTTCCGACACTCTGTCAAGTCGAGTTCCTGAGTCGGCCATCGAATGAGACCAAATTCGAAAAAATAGTTCTGTCGGATAATCATAATGACTCTGACGCAAGGAAAAGAAATAGGGTTGTTGATAGGGAGGACAAGTTATGAGTACTAACGATTGCACAATAATGGAAGTGTACTGCTTAGAGCGGGCGAAGCTAGAGCCCTTAAATAGAGGAAAATGGATTGCACAGGCCGAGCGTTGGCACGAGCTAACTCGCGCTCAGAACGCTTGGCGACTCCAGAAGAAGCCGCTTCAACAATCAATGCATGTTGGCCCGATGGCAACGCAGCCGAATGCGGGCTATTATTCCACGCGACAACAGGGGTAGCTTTCAGCCTTATTTCCGAGCGTAATCGAACCGCTCAAGTGACCCAGCAAAATCCAACAACCTCGAATTCGAATGACACGCGATGGAAGGCGATTGCTGGAGCATCGCGGCTCTGCGAGGTGTGAACAGCTTGGCGGATTCCAGCGCGCTAAAGAAGAATTTAATTGTGACGGTGCGGTTGTCTCTTATCTGAAAAACAAAGGAGACAACCATGAAACTTACGACAATCGCACTAGCAATTGCATTCGCTCTCCCAAGTACGTTCGCGCTTGCACGAGGTGGGATCAGTATTCGAAGTCACGCCGCTCGCCCCAACCAGGGTTTGACCTTAGGTCACGCCGTTTCGGGTTGGGCCTACGCACCGCCGCGGTCGCCGGTGCACTACGACGACACTCCTAGCTACGACGATCCGTCCAAGTTTGGCGGGCAATCGCTAGGGATGGATCCATAGAGCCTCACTAAGTTGGCGGCGCTATCGCCTAACCGTGCAATTTATCCTTCTTGGGGGCGGATTCGGCATGCGGGGCCCGGAGCTGAGGTCCGCAGCATCAACGCCCATGGTGGCCGCCAATTTGACCGATCGTGAAGCCGCTACAGATTGGGGCGGTGCGACCTGCGCATCACATAAGAACGGTGGTAGGTCGATTGGAGCAACTGCGATGCGTTCTGTTTTGGCCTTAGGCCTGTTATTCACCCTGTGTGCTTCTGCCAACGCCACAACGGTGCGTCGGACATTACACCCACGCACGCGCCAACATGTTATCGTTCCCAGCCAAGGTGTGACCGCCCCGCGCTTCGCCGTGCCCGGCTGGACCGACGAAGCAACCCGGCGCTGGCTGGATAACGCCAGCGCGTCCTGGACACAGGCCTGACGGTCGCTCCTTAACCGATTGTCCGAACCACGCGTCGCGCGGAGAGGCTGCCCGATGAGACGGCCTTACGGTTTCTGCTCGGGGTGAAGTTCAGCTTTTTGCGTCTGCAATTCGTCGATTAGCGCCTTAACCCGGTCGATTGTAATTTGATCGGCGAGTGAAGACGACACCCTGCGGTAACGCTCGATCTTTTTGTCGAGTTCGGCGCATTTATCGCACATAGAACCTCCGCTCGAACCGCGAAACGGAGCAACCCTCATGGTCGCCTGTTTGAAAGACGATTGGACGTAAAAATTGTTCACTCCCAATATTTAGAACAGTTCAACTAAGTCCGCTGCCGCTCAATCATCTTCCGGATCGAGCATGGATGTCACCGGCTGGCGGTTTTGGCCGGGGATAGGGCATCGGCGAGGCCCTGGAAGCGCAGCTCCGAGGCACCCAACCGCAAAGAGGTACATCCGCTCGCCACGGCGTTAGGTTGCCATAAGTTTTCAGTAGACGTGGCGATGCCGCCGATAACCCGCGGGCTCTTCTGTGCTCGCAAAATATGGATTGATGACGCACTGGGCGGCGCGGCCCGATGCCGACGCGTTGCACTGAGGCAGCGACGTGTAGCGGCATTGGTAATAGTTGGCCCCCCGGTCGTACACATGCAGGCAAACCGGATAAGCCGGATCGTACGTCTGAGCCCGAGCAGGCGCCGCCGTCGAAACCGTCGCGAACGTCAAAATCGCCAAAGCCGGAACGCGCATCAGAGCCTCCTTCGGGACATGCGCGGCGCAGCGCACTGTTCGCGCCCAAAATGCCTTTCGCATTGCGTCCTCCAAGGAGACGGGTCCCTTTGTTCCAAGTCAATTCACGTTCGCGCGTTGTTGCATATCTCCGCCGCCGCCCACATTGACTCGCTGACACCGGCATCACGCGTTCGGCGAACGTCTTGGCGCGAGGTGTTGATAGATCGTCTTTTTTTGGGCCTGCCGGTCCACATCGTCTCATCGATGGTTCCATCCTGCTCAATCGTGGGGAAGCGTCCTGCGTCGACGATGTAAGCACGACGCGTCTTGCGCCTGTCCCGGCACAGCGCGCCACCTTTCCAAGGTTGGTTGATCTGCCAAGAATTCAGTCGAAGTGTCTCCACCTCCCTGATAGGGTGTCAGGGGTTTATCTCCAGGTCGACTGATGCGCTTTGCGATGGTGCTTCTCGCACTTGCGGCCACTCTGGGACAGAGCGGCAACGACGCCGCGGTGGCGCAGGGCGAGCAATTTCTTTTCGTCACCACCGGAGAAGGGCAAGCACTTGGCGTAGTCCAGGCGGGAGTAGCGTCCTTCAAAGGACTGCCCTATGCCTCGCCGCCCATTGGCTCCCTGCGCTGGCGCGCTCCGCAGCCGCCACCGGTTAGGTCGGAGATACTTACCGCGGATCAGTACGGTCCGGCATGTCTGCAGCCTCCGATTCCCGGAGAGCCCGAGCCGGATCGCGTGAGTGAGGATTGCCTCACCGTTAATGTTTTCCGACCGTTTGAAGTCAATACCCGGCTGCCAGTGATGGTCTGGATCCATGGAGGATCATTTGTAATCGGCGCGGGAGGAGATCCCCTTTACGACGGATCGAGGCTTGCACAGGAAGGAGTGATCGTCGTCACGTTCAACTATCGGCTGGGTCCACTCGGTTGGTTCGCTCATCCCGTGATGGCACAAGATGGATCTGATGGGGCAATCGCAAATTACGGAATGATGGACCAGCTCGCCGCGCTCCGTTGGGTGCGCGACAATATCGGTCCATTCGGCGGTGATCCCAATAACGTGACCCTGTTCGGCGGCTCGTCGGTCGCGATGCTCATGCTATGCGGCGGGTCGAGCGGGCTCTTTCAAAAAGCTATCATCCAATCGGGAACAGGCCGCGGACCGGTGCGCTCGCTCGACCAAGCCGAGATTGTGGGCAAGGAGTTCTCGCGACTGGTCGGCGCCGCAGGCAGTATATCGGATCTACGAGCCACTGGTCCTGAAATGCTATTATGGGCCGAGAAGAGCCTGCTCGAACGATCTTCGGTGAGCTTTTATCCCACTATCGACGGAAGATTGGTAAAGCAATCCATTGCTGACGGTTTCAGAGCCGGTCGGGAAAACCGCGTTCCTCTTATCATCGGCACGAACGACGACGATACCGATCCCCTCGAAGCGAAGTTCGAGCAGGAGCTGAAGCTTCCGGGCGATTCCGACGAGACCCTGCAAAATCTCTATCCGGAAGCGTCCGGTGATCCAAAGGAAATCGCTAGGAAGCTGTATACCGATAGAGTATTCACGGAACCTGCTCGGTTGCTCGCGCGCGCCCATGCTGCGAACGGATCTCCGACTTACCGGTACCGCTTCTCCTATCTGCCCGAACAACAACGCTCGAGCGTTGCCACAGGTCATGGAGGAGAACTTCAGTTCGTCTTTGGCACTCTCGGCGTGCCGAGCGGTGGCCTGTTCACCTATAGGGACCGCGAGACTTCAAATATCCTACGGGCTTACTGGACGAACTTTGCCAAGAATGGCGATCCCAATGGAGCAGGACTGCCTCTTTGGGATGAGAGTTCGACGAACGACAAGTTGTTGTTGGTTTCCAACGCCGGAATTTCGTCGCGGATTGATCCTTGGGCGCGACGACTGGATCGCCTGGAGCATCAGAGCGAGCGACGATAGCATTGCGGAGAGGGCGTTCTCGCGAACGATCGGTGTAGAAGGCGCGCGAAGCTTCACGGTTGGGTGGAGCGATCACCATTCGCATCACATGACGCTCAAGCAAGCTGCCCAGTCGCTTGGAGCGTCCCGCTGCCGAGCGCGCGCGACGGGATTCGATATTCGAGACGGAAAACTCAGCGCTGTGCTGACGACCGAGGACCCATCACCTGCGATCGCGCCGTTATCGCCGCTGGGGTGGCGGAGAGGTCAGTAGTATCGCGGAAGCCGGGTAACGCCGGTGGAGGGAAGGGACCTCAGCTCAAGACTGACGCAATACATGGTGAAGGACCTGGAGATTGGGAAAACGGCAGAAGAACGATGCTCAGACCTGCGGCGACTAGCATCGCAGGTCGCCCGGCCGCCACCCGCTCAGGTTCTGTGCATCGCTTAGCGTTGGAGTTGCGTAAGAGCGTCAGGGCCGTCAGATCAACCGTCATGCCCGGCCTTGTGCCGGGCATCCACGTCTTAGAATCGCGCAGCAAGAAAGACGTGGATGGCCGGGACGTCCAGCCCGAAGACGCGCTGCGCGCTAGTGCCCGACCACGATGCAATCGTTCTGCGAAGATACGGCCTATTGATTACCGACAGGTCGCCTGACGCGCTTCGCAAGCGGGTGCTTCGGCTGATAGGCAAAGGCGCTGCTGTTGTCGGGCAGGAACGGATCGCGCTCACAAACGCCGCTGCGTCCGGAGACCGCCGCTCGACATTGCTCGATGGTCGCGAAGCTGCAGAGTCGTATTCCGCCCGAACCGTAGTCGATGCGGCAATACTCGCCGGGGCTCGCGGCAGCCGGTGTCGCCATCGCAACCCAAGCCAACGCGATCGCTGCAGCGGTGGGCGCGGCAGCTATTTTCAAAAGCTGTTTCATCTTTCTCTCTGTGTGTTGGGTTTCAGTTCCAAGAGTCACACATGGGATGTCAGAGATATCAGCGCCATCGACGCGAGAAGAAAGCAAAAGAATTCTCTTGGGCGCTTAACGAACGGACGAAATGCACGTGTCTCACACGTAATGTAGTATGATCATCATTCAATAATCAGACGTGGCCGTCATGCGACCATCATATGATGATTTGCTTGTCAAAAACTCCCTCTAAGGTCTGAGTTTGAAACAGAGAGGATGTGCGCACCGATGATAAACTTGGCGTGAGCTTGGCGTGATCCGATGCATCAACCGAATCTGCTGGTTGCGACCGGACCCGGCCTCGTCCTTTTCATTTCGCATTACATATGGACCGGCTTCAATTCGCGTAAACAAATCTCGAAGACGGCACTCACCCGCGGTATTGTCCGATCGCGATCGGGTACGATGCCAACATTGCAATGTGGGATCCAAGACAAACGGCGACCTTGTCGCAGGCGAACTTGCATCATGGCACCCCTGGTGAGGTCTCAAAAATCACGGAATGGCCAAACGCGACGACGTCGCGTGCCGTTTCATCGTCCGTGACGGAAAGCCCGTTGGCGATAAGGATTGCGGCCGTCAGCCGGGCAACGCCGTTCAGGCCTTCGTGACTGCCGGTGCTCTCCCATCAATCCGGAGGCGGCATCTTGACCAGCACGAACGATCAGCGAAGCAAGCAAGGGCTCAGACGTTGCGAGGGTCTCTTGTCTGGCGCGGTTCGAAGGATGCAAACGATCCGAGGTAGGCTTTCGGCCGCGGGAAGGCATAGGCCCCAATTTTTGATGTTTTGAGGCCGAGCGCGCCGAAAGCTTCCGCCAGCTTGACCGCGCTCGCGATCCCTTCGATCACGGGAAGCCCATGCCTTTCCGCCAGACGTGCGGCCAGGTCAGCCATGCCGGCACACCCGAGAACGATCACTTCCGCCCGATCCTCTCGCTTGGCGAGTTCGATTTCCGCGCCGATCTGCGCGGCAGCATCTGACGCTGGATCATCGAGTGAAAGAACCGGCAGTTCGCATGCTCGCACCTTGCCGCAGCGGTTGGCCAGGCCGTATTTCAACAGGTTGTTTTCGATGGCGGCGATGGAACGCGAGAGCGTCGTGACGACCGAGAAGCGATGGCCCAGCATCGCGGCCAGATGAAACGCCGCCTCGCCGATACCGATGACGGGCGCCGACGCGACGCAGCGCGCCGCCTCGAGGCCGGTGTCATCGAAACAGGCAATGATGTGCGCCGAAACCCCGAGGGCGTCGCCTTTGGCGATTTCGGCCAGAAGTCCCGGCACTGAAAACGCCGCGTCATAATAGCCTTCGACCGAGACCGGCCCATCCGGCGGATTGACGACAACGATCTCCGTTCCCGAGGCCGCCGCGGCGCGTCCGGCTCCGCCGATTTTCTCGGTCATGACGGCGGTGGTGTTGGGGTTGACGATAAGAATGCGCATCAGGGCCGATCCTAGACCATTCCCTTGCCGGCGTCCGAGCCATGACGCCGTTGTCGGGCCTGGAGCACCAGAATGACGACCAACGCCGAGAAAATGACGAGAAAGGACACGGCGCTCGTCAGCGTTCCGAGCGCGTAAATATCCGGCTTTGTCACGGTGGTCGTCAATCCCTGCAATTCAAGCGGCAGGGTGTTGACAGAACCGATGGCCTGGCTCGAACGTGCAAGCTCGTCCCACGACAGGGTAAAGCCAAACAGACCGATCCCGACAACAGACGGCAGGATAATCGGCAGCACGACATGTCGAAATGTCTGCCACGGCGTTGCGCCGAGATCGCGCGCCGCCTCTTCAAGCCGGCCATCGAACCGGTTGAAAATCGCAAACATGATCAACAGGCCAAAGGGCAAGGTCCAGGTGAGATGGGCGCCGAGGCCCGAAGTAAAGAGTCCCATTGCGGTGGTCCAACCCTCTGCGCCGTTTTTGATGATGAAATCGTCAAGCAGCCGGAATTCCAGTGCGATGCCGAGCGAGGTAATGATCGACGGCATGATCAGGCTTGCGATGGCGACATAGAACAGGAAGGTCGCACCGCGGAACGATTTGCGGAAGGCCATGCCGGCCGAAACCGAGAGAACGACCGTCAGCACCATGACGACGAGGCCGAGCTTGAGTGACCGCTTGAAAGCCGCACCGATGTCGACGATACCCGTGCCGGAGAATACCTTGCTGAACCACTGCAGGGAAACGCCATTCATCGGAAAGGTCAGGCCGCCATCAGGCCCCTGAAACGAGAGAATGTAGATCGCAAACATCGGTCCATACAGAAACAGGACGTAGGCGGTGAAAAACGCCGCGAGAACATAGAAGGATCGCGACCGCTTCTCGTCCATCTCACAGTTCCTTGCGGATATCGACGATCCGTGTCAGCGCCGAAATGATCAGGATCGTGATGCCGAGCAGGATAACCGCATTGGCTGCGGCCGCCGGAAATTGCAATGCGTTGAGGCGCGACTCGATGATCTTTCCGGCGGATGCGATCTGTTGGCCGCCCATCACGCCTATCGTGACAAAATCACCCATCACGATCGTGATCACGAAGATCGAGCCAATGACAATTCCCGGCTTTGCCAAGGGAATGACGATGTTCACCAGGGTCTGCCACCCCGTGGCTCCGGCATCATAAGCAGCCTCGATCAACCTCTTGTCGATGCGGATCATTGAATTGAAGATCGGCACCACCATGAAGAATGTGAACAGGTGAACGAGGGCCAGCACGACCGAAAATTCGGAGAACAGAAGCCACTCCAACGGCCGCTGAATCAATCCCACGCCCTCGAGGCCCTTGTTGACCAGACCGTTCCGGCCGAGAAGCGGAATCCACGCGATCATGCGGATCACGTTCGAGGTCCAGAATGGAATGGTGCAAAGCAGGGTGAGCACGATCTGCCAGGTTTTCGATCGGACGTGGAACGCGAGAAAATAGGCAACCGTAAAGCCGATCAGAAGTGTCAGGCTCCATGTCAGCAGGCACAATTTCAACGTCTTCAGATAGGTCTTCAGGATCGTGCACAGATTCGGCAGATCGGCGATGCATCCCTCGAACGTATCGGTGTAGCCGCGCAGGCTGAAGGCGGGAATCATCTCATATTCATTGTAGTCCCACGCGCTGACGATCGTCACAAAAGCCAGCGGCAAGAGAAAAAACAGCGCAAAGATCAGCAGCATCGGCGCGGCCTGAAGCCACGCCACGAAGGATTTGCGGTCTTGAACCATGGAAAGGCCGATCTCGGTCACCTGAGAGGGACTTGCCGCGCGGCTTGGCACGGCAAGTCTCGAGATGGCATCAGGCGGCGATGAATTCATTCCACTTCCGGACCATGTAATCGTTCTCGTCCATGACGGCGTTCCAGCAGGCAACGGCGCCCATGCGGTCGTCATACGACCCGCCGTCACGCTTGGCACCGGCCTTCTCGAGGATGGTGCCGTCTGGCGCCTTGATATCGCCGACAGCGGCCTTGCCTTCCATCCAGTAGCCCCATTCGTCGGCCGTCATGTTGGCCTTGGCGGTCGAGAGAACGGCGGAATAATAACCCTGGCGGTTGAGATAGGCGCCCGCCCAGCCCGAGAGATACCAGTTCACGAACTCATAGGCCAAGTCGAGTTTCGGTCCTGAAACCGCCTTCGACACACAGAATCCGGAAGCCCAGGAGCGATAGCCTTCCTTGAGCGGCTGGAACGTGCATGCGATTCCCATGGAGCGCACTTTGGTGACCGCAGGGGACCACATCGACTGGATCACGGTTTCGCCGGACGCCATCAGGTTGACTGATTCGTTGAAATCCTTCCAGAATGCGCGGAACTGGCCAGCCTTCTTGGCTTCGGTCATGATCTTCATGGTGAGATCAATCTCGGCCTTCGTCATGTTGCCCTTGTCGGCATATTTGTGCTGGCCGGTGGCTTCGACCACCATCGCTGCATCCATGATGCCGATCGACGGGATGTTGAGGATCGAGGCCTTGCCCTTGAATTCGGGATTAAGCAATTCGGTCCACGATGCAATCGGCCGCTTGATCAGATCCGGCCGGATACCGAGCGTATCGGCATTGTAGACCGTCGGGATCAGCGTCACGAATTCGGTTGGCGTGGTCGAGAACTTCTTGGAGTTCGGGCCCTCGAGATAAAGCACTTTCCACGGCGCGGTGCCCTGATCGCCGATCTTCTTGCCGTTCGGCAACTGACCCTTGGTGAAGACCGGTGTGATGTTGTCGAATTCCTTGATCTTCTTGGCATCGAGCGCGAAAATATTGCCGGACGGTATCAGTTTCTTCAGCGAGAAATATTCCGTATCGAGCACATCAAACGAGTTCGGCTGGGTGATGACACGCTTGGTCACATCGTCGGTCGTGGCCGTGATATATTCAATCTTGATCCCGGTATCTTCCAAGCATTTCTTCGAGACCTCGTCGCCTTCGTTCACCGCGGTCCCGAGATAGCGCAGAACTTTCGGCTCGGCTGACTGGACATAGGGAAAGCCGGTAATCGCGCCCGAGCCCGCCGTAAGGCCGGCCACGCCGGCGGCGCCCTTGAGCAAAGTGCGGCGGTTGATGCTACCGTTGATTTTCGATCGATCGGTCATGGTCATCTCCAAAAAAGTCAGGCTGCCTTTTCAGGCGACGTGACGGTTGCAAAACTGCGGGTCTTGAGTGGGCTCGCAAGCGCTGGGTTCCAGGTGGCAAGAACGTGCTCGCCGACGCTGTAGTTGGCTGCGTCAAACTGGCTTTCCGTCAGTTGGGCCGAGATCTCGGCTCCTCCCTCGGCGTCAATCATTACGAGGACATAAGTGCCCTGGTATTCGACTTCGGTGACGATGCCCGCGATCGACGGACCATCAACAGCCTCGCCCTGCTTGTTCAGCATCAAACGATCATTACGAATGGCGAAGGTCTCGTCGCCGACGGCAATAACATTGTGACCGCCGATGAATTTCGCCGTGAATTCTGTCCGGGGATGGTTGAAGATTTCGCGCGGCGAACCTTGCTGTTCGATCCGCCCGGCATTCATCAGAACCACGGTATCGGCCAGCGCCATCGCCTCATCCTGACCGTGGGTGACATGGATGAAGGTGATCCCAAGCTCACGTTGCAGCCGTTTCAGCTCCGCGCGCATGCGCAGCCGCAAAAACGGATCAAGCGCGGAAAGCGGTTCGTCCAAGAGCAGGATCGAAGGCGAGGTAATCAAGGCGCGCGCCAGCGCCACGCGTTGCTGCTGCCCGCCGGAAAGCTGCAGCGGCAGTCGCGCGGCATAAGCCTGCATGTCGACGAGTTCGAGCAGCTTCCTGGCTTCGGCATGGCGCGCGGCTTTGGCGACGCCGCGCATCTTCAAGGCGAAGGCGACATTGTCGATCACGGAGAGATGCGGGAACAGTGCATAGGACTGGAACATCATGGCCGTGCTGCGTTCGGCAGGGGGCCGATCGGTCACATTTTTCGGGCCGACAATAATGTCTCCAGAGGACACGGATTCATGGCCCGCGATCATGCGCAGTGTAGATGTCTTGCCGCAGCCGGACGGCCCGAGCAGGCAACAATAAGAGCCCGCTGGAATCTTGAGGTTGATAGAGTCAACAGCGGTTATGCTGCCGTACCTCTTCGTAAGTTGCACCAGTTCAAGCGCCGCTGTGGTCGTCATCCGAATCAATCCGCATTTGTCTTACCGAGGCCCTGGGCGGCCTTGGCGCCCCCCAGGCCTCATGCAACAGATGTGCCAAAAAAGGGAGCAAATCACGATTGTTTAATGGGCTGACGCGTTGCTCCGATCTGAGTTTTACGCAACGTTGGAGCCGATTTATACCGCTGCCGTGGTCTTATTCCATAGCTTAAATAATTGAGGCGATGTTGAAATCTGCCCTCTCGCCAAAGCGGCTTTGCGTCGATCAAAGCGGTCGGGCGCAAGGAGTTTGCGGAAACCGCCGAGCCGCCATGGCTTGCCATATCTTTTCTCCACGCCGAGAATACCGGCTGAACTTGCAGCGGCGGGCCCGTCATCGGCATATTTTTGCGGCGATTGGCATCGCGGGGGAGGGGGCGGAATGCGCTGCGCCGTCGGGTGGACAGAGTAACGCGTCATGTCGGTTGCAGGGGAAAATAGTATGCGCATGACATCGGTGGGCGTCGTTCGCATCGCCACCAGGAGCCCCAGTGATGTCTCAGGTCTGCTGAGCTTTATCGAGGCGGGCAAAATTGAACCAAGGTCGATCCTCGCGATACTGGGAAAAACCGAGGGAAACGGCGGCGTCAACGATTTCACGCGGGAATACGCGGTTTCCGCATTATGTGTTGCCCTGGCGCCTTACGTCGATCTGCCTCCGCACCGCGTCGAAGAGCGGATCGCGTTCGTGATGTCGGGTGGCACAGAGGGCGTGCTTAGTCCGCATATCACCGTCTTCACGCGTGCCGACGTCGTTGGGCGCCAATCCGACGGCATTTCCGGGAAACGCCTGAGCATCGGGATTGCACAAACGCGAGATTTCCTGCCCGAGGAACTCGGGCGCGGCGTGCAAATCCAGGAGACGGCAAAGGCCGTTGCGATGGCCACGGCTGATGCCGCCATCGTCGATCCGCAAGACGTACATTTCGTGCAGATCAAGTGTCCGCTGTTGACGAGCGACCGCATCGAAGCAGCAACTGCCCGCGGGGGGCAGACGATTACAAAAAGCGCATACGGTTCGATGGCATATTCGCGTGGTGCTTCGGCGCTTGGGGTCGCGGTAGCGCTTCGCGAGATCGACGGCGAGATTGGCGACGAGCATGTCCTTCGAAATTTCGAGCTGTTTTCGTCGGTGGCTTCGACATCGGCCGGTATTGAGCTCATGCATAACGTCGTGATCGTCCTGGGCAATTCAACATCGTCGGCGAGTCCGTTTGAGATCGGCCACGCCGTCATGCGCGACGCCATCGATGCCGCTTCGGTGATCGATGCGTTGCAGAGCGTAGGCATCGGCGACGGCTCCGGACCGATGGGGGACCGCCAACTGGTCAACATTTTCGCCAAGGCGGAAGCCTCGCCAAACGGCAGCGTGCGTGGGTTTCGTCACACCATGCTTGAGGACTCGGACGTCAATGCGACCCGGCACGCCCGCGCCGCTGTTGGCGGGCTTATTGGCGGCTTATCGGGAAGTGGTGCCGTGTACGTTTCCGGCGGAGCCGAGCATCAGGGTCCGCCTGGCGGCGGGCCCGTAGCTGCAATCGCTCGGCTGTCAACAAAGACTTCTGAATGAGGACAGAACGTCTCTTGTGGCACTTTGCCGATATTGGAGTTCGAAGAATGTCCGCTTTGCATTGCCAGCTCAACCGGTCGACCGCAACGCTTTCATTCAGCTGCGAGCCTGAAATTTCAGGGCGACGTCGGTGCCATCGGCTCGTCCCGAGCCGCGGGTCAGGCTGTCATGACGTGGGATATCCGGCCGTCCTGAATTCAAATGAAA
>JGI12053J15887_10000471_pt1 | contig 16384 bp, 13 predicted proteins | sample MedBloCAOM1_O3_FD_15887 | JGI IMG/M metagenome (IMG submission 15887)
GGTCCAGCGCCAGCTCGGCATCTCCGACAAGGCGCAGATCGAAGAGATGGGCATCGAGAAGTTCAACGAAGCCTGCCGGGCGTCGGTGCTCAAGTACACCAATGAGTGGCGCGCGTACGTCACCCGGCAGGCGCGCTGGGTCGACTTCGACAACGACTACAAGACGCTCGATCCGACCTTCATGGAGTCGGTGATCTGGGCGTTCAAGCAGTTGTGGGACAAAGGCCTTGCCTACGAAGGCAATCGGGTGCTGCCGTACTGTTGGAACGACGAAACACCGCTGTCCAGCCACGAACTGCGGATGGACGACGACGTCTACCAGAGTCGCCAGGACCCTGCGATCACCGTCGGATTCCGAGTTGCAGGTGGCGTTGCAGGTGGCGACGACAAGGGACTAGCTGGGGCCTTCCTATTGGTGTGGACGACGACGCCGTGGACGCTGCCGTCGAACCAGGCGGTTGCGGTCAACCCCGACGTCACCTACGTCCTGGTTCATGGGCCCGACGACAGGCGCTACGTGCTGGCGCAGGCGCGGCTCTCGGCTTATGCCCGCGAGCTCGGTGAAGAACCCGAGGTCCTTGCCATCTACCGCGGCCGGGACCTGCTCGAGACGCGCTACCTGCCGCCATTCCCTTATTTCATGGACGCGCCGAATTCCTTTCGGGTGCTGCCCGCCGAGTTCGTCAGCACCGAGGAGGGCACCGGCATCGTGCACATGTCGCCTGCCTACGGCGAGGACGACATGGTGACCACGCAGGCGGCGGGCATTTCCGCTGTCACGCCGGTGGACGCCAAGGGCCGCTTCGACGAGACCGTGCCGGACTACGCCGGCCAGCATGTGTTCGACGCCAACCCGCAGATCATCCGCGACCTCAAGAACCAGGGCCGCTCGGCAGCGGTTAACGGTGCGGTGCTGCTGCGGCATGAGACGTACGAGCACTCCTACCCGCACTGCTGGCGCTGCCGCAACCCGTTGATCTACCGGGCCGTGTCCTCGTGGTTCGTCAAGGTGACCGATTTCCGCGACCGGATGGGCGAGCTCAACGGTGAGATCACGTGGTATCCGGAACATGTCAAGGACGGTCAGTTCGGTAAGTGGCTGTCGAACGCGCGTGACTGGTCGATCTCGCGGAACCGCTACTGGGGCACGCCGATTCCGGTGTGGACATCCGATGATCCGGCCTATCCGCGGATCGACGTGTACGGCAGCCTCGACGAGTTGGAGCGCGACTTCGGTGTGCGCCCAACGAATCTGCACAGGCCGTATATCGACGAGCTGACTCGGCCGAACCCCGACGATCCGACGGGCCGCTCGACCATGCGTCGCATCGAGGACGTGTTCGACGTGTGGTTCGACTCAGGGTCCATGCCGTATGCGCAGGTGCACTACCCGTTTGAGAACGCCGAATGGTTCGACGGCCACTTTCCCGCCGACTTCATCGTCGAGTACATCGGGCAGACCCGCGGATGGTTTTACATGATGCACGTACTCGCGACTGCGCTGTTCGACAAACCCGCCTTCAAAACCTGTGTGGCCCACGGCATTGTGCTCGGCAACGACGGTCAGAAGATGAGCAAGTCGCTGCGCAACTATCCCGACGTGACCGAGGTGTTCGACCGGGACGGCTCCGATGCCATGCGCTGGTTCCTGATGGCCTCGCCGATCCTGCGCGGCGGCAACCTGATCGTCACCGAGCAAGGCATCCGCGAGGGTGTCAGGCAGGTGCAGATGCCGTTGTGGAACGCCTACAGCTTCCTCGCGCTGTACGCCCCGAAGAAGGGCACCTTGCGCACCGACTCACCGCACGTGTTGGACCGCTACATTCTGGCCAAGCTCGCCGAACTGCGCGATGACCTCACCGAGTCGCTGGATGTCTGCGACATCTACGGGGCCTGTGATCAGCTGCGCCAGTTCACCGAGGCGCTGACGAATTGGTATGTGCGACGGTCACGTTCGCGGTTCTGGGAGGAGGACCCCGACGCCATCGACACGCTGCATACCGTGCTCGAGGCGACCAGCCGGCTGGCCGCCCCGCTGCTGCCACTGATCACCGAGGTGATCTGGCGCGGTGTGACAGGCGATCGGTCGGTGCACCTGACCGACTGGCCGAGCGCGGATCTGCCGAAGGACCCGGAGTTGGTCGCCGCCATGGACCAGGTGCGCGAGGTGTGTTCGGCAGCGTCGTCACTGCGCAAGGCGAAGAAGTTGCGGGTGCGGCTGCCACTGTCGAAACTGACTGTGGCGGTGGATAATCCGCAACGCCTGGCACCGTTTCTGGATCTGATCGCCGACGAGCTCAACGTCAAGGAGGTCGAACTCACCGACGACATCGACGCCTATGGCCGCTTCGAGCTGACCGTCAACGCCCGCCTCGCGGGCCCGCGGTTGGGCAAGGACGTGCAGGCCGCGATCAAGGCGGTCAAGGCCGGCGATGCGGTCGTCAACCCCGACGGAACGCTCACCGCGGGTCCGGCTGTGCTGCAGCCCGAGGAGTACAGCTCGCGGCTGGTGGCCGCGGATCCCGAGTACACCGCCGCGTTGCCCGACGGCGCGGGGCTGGTGGTGCTCGACGGCACCGTCACCGAAGAGCTGGAGGCCGAAGGCTGGGCCAAGGACCGCATCCGCGAGCTCCAGGACCTTCGCAAGTCGACCGGTCTCGAGGTGTCCGACCGCATCTCGGTTGTGATGTCGGTGCCGCAGGAACGTGCGGGCTGGGCGAGCACGCACAGCGACCTGATGGCCCGCGAAATACTCGCCACCAGTTTCGAGTTCGGCGAGCCAACCGACGGCGCCGAGATCGGCGACGGGGTGCGGGTGGCGATCGCGAAGGCCTAGCCGGCCCTGGCGGTGTACCAGACGAAGCTAGGCTCGAACGTGGCTGGATCGTGATACCCGTAATGCCCGGGCCTTCTGCCGCGGCCCGCTAGCCCGTCTTGGTCATCGTGAATGTTACCGACGGCGGCTGCTCATCTTTGCCGGCGCCCTAGCATCGGCACTTGTGGACCGCTGGGTGCTGCACTTCGACATGGACGCGTTCTACGCGTCCGTCGAGCAGTTGACCCGGCCCACCCTGCGCGGACGGCCCGTGCTGGTCGGCGGGCTTGGCGGGCGTGGCGTGGTCGCCGGGGCCAGCTACGAGGCCCGGGTATACGGCGCCCGGTCGGCGATGCCCATGCATCAGGCCCGTCGTCTGGTCGGCGCCCCCGCCGTGGTGCTGCCGCCGCGCGGCGTGGTTTACGGCGTGGCCAGCCACCGCGTGCTCGACACCGTGCGCAGCGTCGTACCCCTTCTCGAACAACTCTCCTTCGACGAAGCCTTCGGCGAACCTCCCGAGCTCGCAGGGGCGTCGGCCGAGGAGGTCGGGGCCTTCTGCCAAGACCTACGGGCCAAGGTCCGCGCCAAGACCGGGCTCATCGCCTCCGTCGGCGCCGGATCCGGCAAGCAGATCGCCAAGATCGCCTCGGGGCTGGCCAAGCCCGACGGCATCCGCGTGGTGAGCCGCGACGAGGAAAGCGTGCTGCTGCAAGGCCTTCCGGTGCGGCGGCTGTGGGGCATCGGCCCGGTAGCCGAAGAGAAGCTGCACCGGCTCGGCATCGAAACCATCGGCGCGTTCGCTGCTCTGTCCGACGCCGAGGCCGCCAACATCCTCGGGCCCACTGTCGGACCGTCGCTGCACCGGCTCGCCCGCGGCATCGACGACCGACCCGTGGCCGAGAACGCCCCCGCCAAGCAGATCAGCGCCGAATCGACCTTCCCCGAAGACCTGACCACGCTCGACCAGTTGCGCGAAGCCGCGGGGCCGATCGGCGAGCACGCCCACGCGCGCCTGGAAAAGGACGGCCGCGGCGCCCGCACGATCACAGTCAAGCTGAAGAAGTCCGACATGAGCACGCTGACCCGCTCGGCGACGCTGCCGTACGCGACCACCGATGCGCCGACCCTGATCGCCATCGCCAGGCGACTGCTGCTCGATCCGGTAGAGATCGGACCGATTCGCCTTGTGGGCGTTGGCTTTTCGGGTCTGTCCGATGTGCGTCAGGAGTCGCTGTTTCCTGACCTCGAGCTGATGGCCGAGGAGGTTTCCAACACGCAACTTCCGCCGACCGTCACCGATCTGGCCGCGACCCCGCCCGCCTGGCGCGTCGGCGACGACGTCGTGCACACCCAATACGGCCACGGCTGGATCCAGGGCGCCGGCCACGGCGTGATGACCATACGGTTCGAGACCCGCAGCAGCGGGCCCGGGCCGGTGCACACGTTTCCCGACGACACCCCTGGCATCGACCGGGCCAACCCCGTCGACAGCCTGGACTGGCCCGACTACCTCAGCGAACTGGCCGCCCGGTCAGCCCCAGCGGGCGATGACGTCCTCGACGGGTGAGCCTGCCGCCAAGGCGGCCATCAACAACACTCGAACCTGGGCCGGCGCAAGCCGCGGCGCCAGCACCGCGCCGGCGTCCACCAACTCTCTGCCTGGCCCGTAGCCGGCGCTGACCTTCCCGCCGGGCACCCGCGTCGACACCGCCACCGCCACACCGTCGCGGCAGTGCCGCCGCACCCCGTCGATCACCGCCCTCCCGGCATTGCCCGAGCCCACCGCCTCCAGCACGATGCCGCGTGCGCCGACCGCCACACATGCGTCCATCGCGACCGCGTCACCGCCGGGATACACCGCGATGGTGTCGACCCGAGGCGCATCAGCGGCCAACAGAGGGCCAAGAAACGGCCGATCCTTCGATCGGCTAGCGGTGAAGCGCCCATCGGCAACGGTGCCGAGCACCTCACCCGTGAAGCCGCGCAGGTCACCGGTCGCGGCTTTCTGCAGGCCCAACGGCTGCCATACCGTGCCAGCGAGGGCCACCAGCGCGCCAAGGCCACAGGCGTTCGCACTGCCCGCCAGCGTCAGCGCGTCGCGCAGATTCCTGGGTCCGTCGGCGTCCGGCGCATCCCCACTGTGCAGCGCGCCGGTGATCACAACGGGCGCTGCGCCGTCGTAGGTCAGCTCGAGCCATAGCGCCGTTTCCTCCATGGTGTCGGTGCCGTGGGTGATGACCACGCCATCGGCGTCCGCGGCGCACGTCACCGCCGAGCGGATCCGGTCCCAGTCGGCGGGCGTCAACTGTGAGCTGTCCACCGCCATCAGGTCGATGACCTCGGCATCGAGACCCGAGGCGAGGTCCGCACCGTCACGGGTCGGCCGCTTCACGCCGTCGCCGTCGGTCGTGGTGGCGATCGTGCCGCCGGTGGTGACGACGACGAGGCTGCTCATGGGTGAAATCATTCCCCATTGCGACTAATGGATGATGGGGGAGTGACTGATGAATCCTCGGGATCGGCCGAGCGGGTGACCGACGACGAGGCGCCTCAGCCCGCGCAGACCCGCCGGCTGCGCCTGCTGCTCGCCGTCGCCGCGGTAGTGCTGGTGCTAGACATCGTCACCAAAGTGCTCGCGGTGCGGCTGCTGACACCAGGCCAGCCGGTGTCGATCCTCGGCGACACCGTCACATGGACATTGGTGCGCAACTCCGGCGCCGCGTTCTCGATGGCCACCGGCTATACCTGGGTCCTCACGTTGATCGCCACCGGCGTGGTGATCGGCATCATCTGGATGGGCAGGCGGCTGGTCTCGCCGTGGTGGGCCATCGGACTCGGCATGATCTTGGGCGGTGCCATGGGCAACCTTGTCGACCGGTTCTTCCGCTCACCGGGGCCGCTGCGTGGGCATGTCGTTGACTTTCTGTCGATTGGCTGGTGGCCGGTGTTCAACGTGGCCGATCCGTCGGTGGTCGGCGGGGCGATTCTGCTGGTTGCCTTGTCACTGTTCGGGTTTGACTTCGACACGGTAGGCCGCCGCAAGGCCGACTCGCCATAGTGACGACGCGTTCGATGCCGGTTCCCGAGGGATTGGCTGGCATGCGTGTGGACGCCGGGCTGGCCCGGCTGCTCGGGCTGTCCCGCACGGCCGCCGCGGCGCTGGCCGAGGACGGCGGCGTCGAGTTGGACGGTGCACGCGCGGGCAAGTCCGACAAGCTGACGGGCGGAGCGTGGCTGGAGGTGCGACTGCCGGAAGCGCCTGCGCCGGTGGAGAACACGCCCGTCGAGATCGAAGGCATGGAGATCCTGTACTCCGACGACGACATCGTCGCGGTCGACAAGCCGCCCGGTGTGGCCGCGCACGCGACCGTCGGATGGCACGGTCCGACGGTGCTCGGCGGCCTTGCCGCCGCGGGTTTCCGGATCAGCACGTCGGGAATCCACGAGCGACAAGGCATCGTGCACCGCCTCGACGTCGGCACATCGGGCGTCATGGTGGTGGCCCTGTCCGAGCGTGCCTACACCCTGCTCAAACGGGCGTTCAAGCAGCGCACCGTCGAAAAGCGTTACCACGCACTGGTGCAGGGCCATCCCGATCCGTCCAGCGGGACCATCGATGCGCCGATCGGCCGGCACCGCGGGCATGACTGGAAGTTCGCGGTCACTGAGCATGGTCGCCACAGCGTCACGCACTACGACACGATGGAGGCGCACCAGACGGCGAGCCTGCTCGACATCGAGCTGGAAACCGGCCGCACCCACCAGATCCGGGTTCACTTCGCCGCCCTGCATCATCCCTGCGCCGGTGACCTGACCTACGGTGCCGACCCGACGTTGGCGAAAAAGCTTGGCCTGGAGCGCCAATGGCTTCACGCGCGGTCGCTCGCGTTTGCACATCCCGCCGACGGACGGCGCGTTCAGATCACCAGTCCCTACCCGGCCGACCTGCAGCACGCGCTTGACGTGTTGCGCAACCCGGGGGGACTTCCCGCTCGCGGGGGAGAACTGTGAGCGACTTCGAAGGGCAGGGGGACGACTCGGGAAAAGACACGCGCCGGTCGGGGTTGCTCTTTGGCGTTGGCGCCTACGCGTCGTGGGGCCTGTTTCCAGCGTTCTTCCCGCTGCTGAAGCCCGCAAGCGCAGTCGAAATCCTCGCGCACCGGATCGTTTGGTGCTTCGTGCTGATGGTCGTGGTGATCGCGGCGGTGCGCCGGCTCGGCGACATTCGCGCGATCACGCCGCGCACATGGTTGTTGTTGACGTTCGCGTCGGCCCTGATTTCTGTCAACTGGGTCATCTACATCTATGCGGTCAACAACGGCCACGTGGTGGACGCCGCGCTCGGCTACTTCATCAACCCGCTGGTGACCGTGGCGCTGGGGTTGCTGCTCTTCCGCGAGCGGCTCAATCGCGCGCAGTTCGTCGCCCTTGCCATCGCAGTGGTCGCCGTGGTGGTGCTCACCGTGCAGGTCGGCTCGCCACCGATCATCGGCCTCGGGCTGGCGCTGTCGTTCGGCCTGTACGGGGTGGTGAAGAAGGTGGTACCGACCGATCCTAGGGTCAGCGTTGGCATCGAGGCTGGGGTAGCGGCTCCTTTTGCCCTTGCCTACATCGTGGTGCTGCAGGCGACCGGCGATGGGACGTTCGCCAACCACGGCCCCCGCCACGTCGCGCTGATGATCCTGTCCGGCGTGCTCACGGCATTGCCGCTGCTGCTGTTCGCCGCGGCGGCCCAGCGACTGCCGCTGGTGACGATGGGACTGCTGTTCTACCTGACCCCGGCGATGCAGCTGACCTGGGGCGTGGTCGTCGGGCACGAGCCGATGCCGCCGGCGCGGTGGCTGGGCTTCGGGTTGATCTGGGTGGCGCTGGCGGTGTTCAGCGCCGACGCGTTGTGGCGCGGCCGTGTCGATCGGGGCGACCTCGAATCGTCATACCGGTGACACCATCAAAGTCATGTAGGACCTAGGAGGAATCAAGTCATGCGGTACTGCCTGTTGATGCACTACCAGGAGGGCCCCGAGATCGGATTGACCGAGGAGGACATGGCGCCTGCGATGGCGGCCTTCCAGCGATATGCCGACGACTTGTCGGCCGCCGGTGTGCTGATCGACACCGAGGTGCTCGAATCCGTCGTCGCCACCACCACCGTCACCGCCCGCAACGGCACACCCGAGGTCCAGGACGGGCCCTTCGCCGACACCAAGGAGAAACTCGGCGGCATCTTCGTCATCGAGGTCGACAACCTCGACGATGCGCTCAAGTGGGCGCAACGCAACCCCGCCAACGGCTGGGGATTGATCGAAATCCGCCCGGTGGCGCGGACATACGCCGCCGACCGCGGGTGGTATGCCCCGTAGAGGGGCGGATGAGCCACTTGCGCGAAGACCAACAAGCACAAGCCCGGGTGGCTCAGGTCACCCGGGACTCCTACGGACGGCTGCTCGCTGTCCTCGCGGCGCCGACACGCGACATCGCCGCCGCCGAGGACGCGCTGTCCGACGCACTCGAACGCGCGCTGGCCCGCTGGCCCGACGACGGTATACCGGCCAACCCCGAAGGCTGGCTGCTTACCGTGGCGCGCAATCGATTACGTGATGTATGGAAGTCGTCCGGTTACCGGATGACTGAGCCGCTCGACGAAATCGACTACGCTTCAACACCTTTGGAAGATGACATGTCCGCCATTCCCGACCGGCGGCTCGAGCTGATGCTGGTCTGCGCTCACCCCGCCATCGCGGCGAACATTCGGACGCCATTGATGCTGCAGTCGGTGCTAGGTGTCGAGGCCGCCGCGATCGCCACGGCATTCGCGGTCGAACCCGCGACCATGGCGCAGCGGCTGGTGCGGGCCAAGAAACGCATCCGCGACGCCGGCATTCCGTTCGTGCTGCCGCAACGCGACGACCTCGCCGAGCGGCTGCCCGCGGTGCTGGAGGCGGTCTATGGGGCGTATGCGATCGATTGGCAGCTCGCCCCGCAGGGCGCGCCCATCGAATCGCTGTCCGCCGAGGCGCTGCACCTTGCGCTGGTGCTTGCCGAGCTGCTGCCCGACGAGCCGGAGGTGCTCGGCCTTGCGGCGCTGGTGTGTATGTCCGAGGCGCGCAGACCGGCCAGGCGCTCCGCCGACGGTGGATTCATCCCGCTCGACGAGCAGGACACCGGGCTGTGGGACGAGGTGCTGATCGCCCGCGGTGAGGCGCTGCTGCGCCACGCCCATGACTACCGGCGGCCGGGCCGCTTCCAGTACGAGGCGGCGATTCAGTCGGTCCACTGCACAAGGGCCACTCAGGGCAAAGTGGATGTCAACGCGCTGAGAAAGCTGCACCGCGCCCTGTTGCGGGTGGCGCCGTCGCTGGGGGCGGCCGTGGCCTCGGCAGCCGTCGACGGCGAGATCGACGGGCCCGACGCGGGGCTTCGCGTGCTGGACGCGATCGATGATCGGGCCGTCGAGCGATTTCAACCGGCCTGGACGACGCGGGCTCATCTGCTGGCCGGGGCGGGGCGAGCAGCGGAGGCCGCCGACGCCTACCGCAGGGCCATCGAACTGACCGCTGATCCCTTGGTGGCCGAGTATCTTTTGCGGCGTTTGCGATCTATGACCCGTTGACCCGTTGTTAGCAATGCCATAACGTTTGCTCGTGGGCAGTGACGCCCGGCCCTTGCCGGCCGGAAGGGGACGGGGTCGTCCGGTGGGTGCAGACTCGGCCGAGACACGTGCGCGCATTCTTCGTGCTGCGCGCGAAGTGATCAACGAACGCGGCTATGAGGCGGCCAATTTCGCGGCCATCGCGTCGCGCGCCGGCCTGAGCCGGCCCACCATGCACTACTACTTCCACACCCGCGAGGAGATCTACGACTGCCTCGTAGCGGAGGCGTATTCGATTGTCTCGGACTGCATTGCGCAGGCAAAACGCGAGGACACCCTGCTGAACCAGCTCTCGGCGTTCGTGGCTGCCGCACACCGATCAGGGTTTGCGGACCGGTCGCTGCTGAGGTTCGTCATCTCAGCGCGCCTGGAGTTCCACCGGAGTCCGAGCCTCAGGGACAGCCCCGGTCCCGTGGTGTCCGCAGTGCAGGGCTTCTACGCCTCGATGGTCGACGATGGGATCGCGCGGGGTGAGATTCCGGCCGAGACCGATGCGGTGGCGGTCGTGAACATGCTGCTGGCGATGTTGCTGGGAATGGGTTTCTTCGCCGGATTCATTGTCGATCAAAACGACATGCCCGTGATTGCCAAGCAACTTCACCAGCTGATGACCCATGGCTTGCTGGATCACCGGTCGACCGGGCCACCGCTGACCATCACGACGCCGGTGCCGGTGGCCGTCGCCGGCGACGATCTCGTTCCCGCCTGGCCGGGATTGACGGGTTGATCATGTTCCTGCAGGTCAGCTTCTTGTAGGAGCGGCCAGATGTTTTATAGGGAAACACCTGATTCCTTCCGGGCTGAGCAGTAATAGCGTCCTTACCATGAATGGCATCTGGTTCGCTGGCCTGGTCGCCGCGTTCGTCGTGGCCGGGGTCGTCGCCCAACTGGGCTTGGAGCTACGCCCGATGCCCGCGGTCAGAAGGGTCTTTCGGCGCGGCAAAGACACGCACCGCGACACGCCGAGAAGTGTCGGTGGGCCGCCATAGACTGATCGGCCTATGAACTCATCCTTCGTGCACCTGCATAACCACACCGAATACTCGATGTTGGACGGTGCCGCGAAGATCACGCCGATGCTCGCCGAGGCGCAGCGGTTGCAGATGCCGGCAATCGGAATGACCGATCACGGAAACATGTTCGGCGCCAGCGAGTTCTACAACAGCGCGACGGAGGTCGGCATCAAGCCGATCATCGGTGTCGAGGCCTACATTGCGCCCGCGTCCCGATTCGACACCAGGCGCGTTCTGTGGGGGGATCCGAACCAGAAGGGCGACGACGTCTCCGGCAGCGGCTCCTACACCCACTTGACCATGGTCGCCGAGAACGCGACGGGGCTGCGCAACCTGTTCAAGCTCTCGTCGCTGGCGTCGTTCGAGGGCCAACTCGGCAAGTGGTCGCGGATGGATGCCGAACTCATTGCCGAACATGCCGCAGGCATCATCGCCACGACCGGCTGCCCGTCGGGTGAGGTGCAGACCCGGCTGCGGCTCGGCCACGACCGCGAGGCGCTCGAGTCGGCCGCGAAGTGGCGTGAGATCTTCGGTGCCGATAACTATTTCCTCGAGCTGATGGACCACGGCCTCGACATCGAGCGGCGGGTGCGCGAAGGGCTGCTCGAGATCGGCCGCAAGCTCGACATCCCGCCGTTGGCCACCAACGACTGCCACTACGTCACCCGCGACGCCGCGCACAACCACGAGGCGCTGCTGTGTGTGCAGACCGGCAAGACGTTGTCGGACCCCAATCGCTTCAAGTTCGACGGCGACGGCTACTACCTCAAGCCCGCCGCGGAGATGCGCGCGCTGTGGGACGACGAGCTAGCCGCGGCGTGCGACTCGACCCTGCTGATCGCCGAACGGGTGCAGTCCTATGCCGAGGTGTGGNAGCCGCGCGATCGCATGCCGGTCTTCCCGGTGCCCGAGGGGCACGACCAGGCGTCGTGGCTGCGGCACGAGGTGGATGCCGGACTCGCGCGGCGCTTCGCGGCCGGGGTCCCTTCGGCGTACGTCGAACGGGCGGCGTATGAGATCGACGTCATTTGCGCGAAGGGATATCCGTCCTACTTCCTGATCGTGGCCGACCTGGTGACCTATGCCCGGTCCGTGGACATCCGGGTCGGGCCGGGCCGGGGCTCGGCCGCGGGGTCGCTGGTCGCCTACGCGCTGCGCATCACCGACATCGACCCGATCGAGCACGGGCTACTGTTCGAGCGCTTCCTCAATCCCGAGCGGGCATCGATGCCCGACATCGACATCGACTTCGACGACCGCCGCCGCGGCGAGATGGTGCGCTATGCCGCCGACAAGTGGGGCAGCGACCGGGTCGCTCAGGTCATCACGTTCGGCACCATCAAAACCAAAGCTGCGCTGAAGGATTCGGCCCGCATCCACTACGGCCAGCCCGGTTTCGCGATCGCCGACCGGATCACAAAGGCGCTACCGCCGCCGGTCATGGCCAAGGACATCCCGCTGTCAGGGATCACCGACCCGAACCATGAGCGGTACAAGGAGGCCGCCGAGGTCCGCGGCCTGATCGACACCGATCCCGATGTGCGGACCATCTACGAAACGGCGCGCGGGCTGGAAGGGTTGATCCGCAACGCCGGCGTGCACGCGTGCGCGGTGATCATGAGTTCCGAGCCGCTGACCGAGGCGATCCCGCTGTGGAAGCGACCGCAGGACGGCGCGATCATCACCGGCTGGGACTATCCGTCGTGCGAGGCCATCGGCCTGTTGAAGATGGACTTCCTTGGCCTGCGCAACCTGACGATCATCGGCGACGCCCTCGAGAACATCAAGGCCAACAGGGGAATTGAGCTCGATCTTGAGGACGCGCCGCTCGCCGATCCCGCCACCTACGAACTGCTCGGACGCGGTGACACCCTCGGTGTGTTCCAGCTCGACGGTGGGCCGATGCGTGACCTGCTGCGCCGCATGCAGCCGACGGAGTTCGGTGACGTCGTCGCGGTGATCGCGCTGTACCGCCCAGGCCCGATGGGCATGAACGCCCACAACGACTACGCCGACCGGAAGAACAACCGCCAGGCGATCAGGCCCATCCATCCGGAGCTTGCCGAACCACTCCAAGAGATCCTCGCCGAGACCTACGGCCTGATCGTCTACCAAGAGCAGATCATGCGCATCGCGCAGAAAGTCGCCGGCTACTCGCTGGCCCGAGCAGACATCCTGCGAAAGGCCATGGGCAAGAAGAAGCGTGAGGTGCTCGACAAGGAGTACGAGGGCTTCTCGGAGGGCATGAAGGCCAACGGGTTCTCGGCCCCCGCGATCAAGGCGTTGTGGGACACGGTGCTGCCGTTCGCCGACTACGCGTTCAACAAGTCGCACGCCGCCGGCTATGGCCTGGTGTCATATTGGACGGCGTACCTGAAGGCCAATTATCCGGCGGAGTACATGGCCGGGCTGCTCACGTCGGTGGGCGACGACAAGGACAAGGCCGCCGTGTACCTGGCCGATTGCCGCAAAGTGGGAATCACGGTGCTGCCGCCGGACGTCAACGAATCCGGCCTGAACTTCGCGTCGGTCGGCGCCGACATCCGCTACGGGCTCGGTGCGGTGCGCAATGTCGGGTCCAATGTCGTTGCCTCGCTGATCAATTCCCGCACCGACAAGGGCAAGTTCACCGACTTCTCCGACTACCTCAATAAGATCGAAGTTGGCGCCTGCAACAAGAAGGTCACCGAATCGCTGATCAAGGCCGGTGCGTTCGACTCGCTGGACCATCCGCGCAAGGGCCTGTTCCTGGTGCACGCCGATGCCGTCGACTCGGTGCTTGGCACCAAGAAGGCAGAGGCGATGGGCCAGTTCGACCTGTTCGGGGGCGCCGACACCGCCACCGACGCGGTGTTCACCATCAAGGTGCCCGACGAGGAGTGGGAGGACAAGCACAAGCTGGCACTCGAGCGCGAGATGCTGGGCCTTTACGTGTCGGGACATCCGCTGAACGGTGTCGCGCATCTGCTTTCCGCGCAGGTCGACACGCAGATTCCGGCCATTCTCGATAGCGACGTCGCCAACGACACTCAAGTCGTGGTTGGCGGCATTCTCGCCTCGGTGAATCGCAGGGTGAACAAGAACGGCTTGCCTTGGGCATCAGCACAATTGGAAGACCTCACCGGTGGCATCGAGGTGTTGTTCTTCCCACAGACGTACTCCGTCTACGGCGGGGAGATCACCGACGACGCGGTGGTGTTGGTGAAGGCGAAGGTGGCCGCGCGCGACGACCGGATCGCGCTGATTGCGCACGAGCTTGTGGTGCCGGACTTCTCCAGCGCGCAGGTGAACCGGCCGCTGGCGGTCAGCCTGCCGACGCGGCAATGCACCGTCGACAAGATCACCGCGCTCAAGCAGGTGCTGGCGCGGCACCCGGGCACCTCGCAGGTGCACCTGCGGCTGATCAGTGGTGAGCGCATCACCACGCTGGAGTTGGATCAGTCGCTGCGGGTCACGCCGTCGTCGGCATTGATGGGCGATCTGAAGGCGCTGCTGGGCCCCGGCTGTTTGGGTTAGAACGCGTAACTCAGGATTCGCGCCTTGCGGGCGCCGGCCTTGCTTCTGCCCGACAGCTTCGTCGCCGCGCGGATCCATCCCGGGAAGAGATCGACCTCGGGCGCGTGTGCCAGGCTGGCCTCCTCCACGAGCGTCATCCGCGGATTCCAGGTTTCTGGATGATGCGCGTCCTTGAATCCCGGGTAACCCCACTGGCTTCCGACGTCCTTGAACGTCTTCTGCGGGGCCAGCTTGATCGCGAGGCGGCTGAACCACCCGATGCCGCCGTAGTCGTTGAACGCCAGTTCGCCGGAGCCGAAATGGTCGGTGATCCTCCGGAAGATGCCGGCGATCACCGGTTCGGGCAAGAAAGCGAACAACCCGTCGGCGACGAGCATGATCGGGCGGTCGACCGGTATGTCGTCGGGCCAGTGTTCGCCGGCGAGTGACACCGGCACCGAATGGGAGCGCGGGTCGGCCGGCAGCGCCCGGTCTCTAAGCACGGTGATCCCCGGCAGGTCGACGCTGTACCAGTCCACCGACGGCGGTGGGTCGACGCGGTAGACGCCGCTGTCCAACCCGGCGCCGAGGTCGACGACCACCGCGTCGGGATGCCGCTCGATGAAATCGCGCACCCGGTCGTCGAGCATCTTGGCGCGCAACGCCGTCTGGCACACGACGCTCGTCTGCACGCCGAGGCCCGCGAAGTCGTGGTCGATCTTGCCGACCACCTCGTGTGCGAGCCGGTCACCCAGGATGGGTCTCGACCACTGGCTGTCCAGCGCCCTGGCGTACTCGGTGAGAAATGCCGTTTGTTCGACGGGTGTCAATTCTGTCGTTGCAATCCCCAAACGTACTCCTGTTTTCGCGCTGAACGGTTAGCCCAAAACGTTCACCGCCCTTGCGATTACGAGCGCGATGGTGGTAACCGCCACCATGCTCTGCACCGCCATCATTCCCTTCGCCCAGCGGGCCAGGGGCATGGTGTCGGTGGGAGAGAAGGCCATGGCGTTGGTCAGGCTGACATACAGGTAGTCGAGGAACGTCGGCCGCCATCCCGGTTTGACGAGCTTGGCGGTGTCGGGATCCATCTGGGGGAACATGAAGTCCGGATAGGGATGTTCGCCGGCGCGCCGGGCGAACGGTCCGCCGCGGTCCAGTTCCCAGTACCAGATGCCGAACACGATGATGTTGGTGACGAAGATCGCCGCGCCGCTGCCCAGCAACACGGCCGGCTTGTTGCTGACCTCGCCGGACAGGATGCGGATGTCCAACAGCACCGCAGAAAGAGTGTTGTCGAGGGTGATGGCGGCGAGCAGGATCCACGTGGCGTATTTGCCCAGTCGCGTCGACCTGGTGAGCCGCAGGGGATTGAGCCAGGTCAGCACCGCGACGAGCAACAACTCGAGCCCGATGAGCGGCCAGCGGGGCACCACGATGTAGGCCCTCGGGATTCCCAGCTGCAGACCGATCACGGCGACGAGCGCGAAAAGCACCGGCAGTCGGCTCTCAGGGTCGCCGGGCCGCAGCCACGATGGGATGTGGTGTTCGGCGCCGGATGCCATGCGTTCCGCGCGCCGGACGAACTGTTCCACCGGTGACGGGGGTTCGGGTGTGGTGTCCATGAGAAGAGTGTGTGCGCCACGATGAAGCCATGGACGACGACACGACTGGCAGTTTCCTGAGGACCTCGCGTCACGTGAGCGTCTGGATCGAGGCCGCCCCCGAGGTGGTCTACGAGTTCGCATCGGATCCGCACGAGTGGCGGCAGTGGGCCGCGGGCCTGGCCGAGGGAGGCTTGCGTCAGACCGCTGACGGTTGGGTGGCCGATTCGCCGATGGGTCCGGTGACGGTCGAGTTTGCGCCGCCGAACGAGTTCGGCGTGCTCGATCACGTGGTGCGGCTGCCGTCGGGTGAAGCGGTGTACAACCCGTTGCGGGTGATCCCGGGCGGGGTCAGGGAGGCCCGCTGCGAGGTGCTGTTCACCGTGCGACGCCGGGCCGGCATGACCGACGCGGAGTTCGACGCCGATGCAGCGGCGGTGGCCGCCGACCTCGATACGCTGCGTCGGCTGCTGGAGGACTAACTAGCTTTCAGACGAGTGGAACGGGCTCAGTGCCAGCCATACCACTGTGCCCGCGGCCGCGGCGGCCAGCACCGACGGTGCCGCGCTGCCGGTCGCGACCGCGACGATCACCAGGACAACGAGGCCGATCGCGAGCGCGAGCAGCTTGTACACCGGCCAGGGCACACCGGCGATGCTGACTTCGTCGCCCACGGTCATAGGTTGACGATAACTCGTAAGTGAGTTTTCGGGCACCCGAAACCCCGATCACGGTGGTCACTTGCCTAGCGGGTCTAAGCTGGTCACATGCCTCTTTCTGGAGAATACGAACCAAGCCCGTGGGACTG
>JGI12053J15887_10000472_pt1 | contig 16378 bp, 15 predicted proteins | sample MedBloCAOM1_O3_FD_15887 | JGI IMG/M metagenome (IMG submission 15887)
CCGTGACGGCCGGCCGCCTGACCCGGAACCAGGCGGCATAGAGCGCCGGCAGGAAGAGCAGGGTGAGCGCGGTCGCCACCAGCAGGCCGCCCATCAGGGCGACCGCCATGGGGCCCCAGAACACGCTCCTGGACAGCGGGATCATGGCGAAGATGGCGGTGCCGGCGGTGAGCAGGATGGGCCGGGCACGGCGCACCGTGGCGTCGATCACGGCGTCCCAGGCGCTGTGGCCGGCGGCGAGGTCCTGGTCGATCTGGTCGACCAGGATCACGGAGTTTCGCATGATCATGCCGGCGAGCGCGATCACGCCCAGCAGCGAGACGAAGCCGAAGGGCTGGTTGAACACCAGCAGGAACAGCGACACCCCGATCAGGCCGAGCGGCGCGGTGAGCAGGACCAAGGCGAGCTTGGAGAAGCTCTTGAGCTGCAGCATCAGGAACATGATCATCAGGAAGGCCATCACCGGCATCATCTTGAAGATCGAGCCTTGGCTCTTGGCGCTCTCCTCCTTGTCGCCGCCGACCTCGATGCGATAGCCGGGCGGCAGCTCGGCGCGCAGCGGCGCCAGCGCCTTGTCGATGCGGGTGGCGACGTCGGGACCTTGCACGCCGTCGATCACGCCGGCGCGCACCGTCATCAGCAGCTCCTTGTTGCGCCGCCACAGGATCGGCTCCTCGAGCTCGAAATGCAGCGTCGCCAGCTGGGCGAGCGACACCACGCCGCCGTTGCCGGTGCGCAGGTTGATCGCCTCCAGCCCCTCGACGCTCAGCCGCTCGGGCGCCACGGCGCGGGCCACCACGTCGATCGACTCGGTGGCCTCGCGGTACTGAGTCACGGTCACGCCCGACAGCAGGGTCTGCAGCGTGTTGCCCAGGATCTGCGAATCGACGCCGAGCGCGCGCGCCTTGTTCTGGTCGACCTCGAGCCGCACCGTCTTGGCGAGCTCGTTCCAGTCGAAGTTGACGTCGCGCGTCGCCGGATCGGCCTTGAAGACCTGCCGCACCTGTTCGGCCACGGCGCGGACCTGCTGCGGCTCCTCACCCAGCACGCGGAACATCACCGGGTAGGCGACCGGCGGGCCGTTCTGCAGCCGCTGCACGCGGGCGCGCACGGCCTCGAAATCGCTGGCGAACAGCTTGTCAAGCTGGGCGAAGACCCGTTCGCGCGCACCGAGATCCTTGGTCATGACGATGACCTGGCCGAAGTTGGCGTTGCTGAGCTCGGGCACGGTCGGCAGGTAGAAACGCGGGCTGCCGGCGCCGACATAGGCCGTGTAGAAGGCGACGTCGGGGTTCTCGCCCAGCCACTTCTCGAGCTTGCGCACCTCTTTGTCGGTCGCCTTCCACGAGGCGCCCTGCGCCAGCTTCATGTCGACGATCAGCTCGGGCCGGTTGGCGGTCGGGAAGAACTGCTTCTGCACCAGGGTGAAGGCGCCCATCGAGGCCACGAAAGCCAGCGCCGTGATGGCGATCGTGGTCTTGCGCCAGGTCACGCACCACACGACCAGCCGGCGAAACATCCGATAGAGCCGGCCGTCGTAGGGGTCGACATGGTGCACCTTGGGCTGCGGCAGCAGGTGGTAGCCCATCCAGGGCGTGAACAGCACGGCCACGAACCACGAGATGATCAGCGACAGGCCAACCACCCAGAAGATCGAGTTGGTGTATTCGCCGGCGCTCGACCGGGCGAAGCCTACCGGCACAAAGCCGATCGCGGTGACNAGCGTGCCGGTCAGCATCGGGAAGGCGGTCGAGGTGTAGGCGTAGGTCGCGGCCTCGAGCCGGCTGGCGCCCTGTTCCAGTTTCACCATCATCATCTCGACGGCGATGATGGCGTCGTCGACCAGCAGGCCGAGCGCGATGATCAGCGCGCCGAGCGAGATCCGCTGGAAGTCGATGCCGAGCAGCATCATGCCGACGAAGGTGATGGCCAGCACCAGCGGCACCGACATCGCCACGATGATGCCGGTGCGCACGCCCAGGCTGATGAACGACACGACCAGCACGATGGCCAGCGCCTCGAGCAGCGAGGAGATGAACTCCTCGAACGACTTGTCGACGACCTCGGGCTGGTTGGCGACGCGGTGCACGGTGATGCCGACGGGCAGGGAGGCCTCGACCTCGGCCATCGCCCCTTCGAGCGCCTTGCCCAGGGTCTGCACGTTGCCGCCCGGCGCCATGACGACGCCCAGCCCGATCACCGGCTTGCCCTTGAAGCGCATGGAGATCTGCTGCGGATCCTGGTAGCCGCGCTTGATCTCGGCCACGTCGGACAGAGTGAGGGTGCGGCCGTTGGCGCTGAAGGGCAGCGCGGCCAGTTCCTGGGCGGTGACCGGCGCGCCGTCGACGCGGACCGTGACGCGCTCACCCTTGGTCTCGACCGTGCCGGTCGCCACGATGGCGTTCTGCTTGCGCACGACCTCGAGGATCTGGTCGACCGGCACGCCCAGCATGGCCAGCCGCGTATGGCTGAACTCGATGTAGATCTTCTCGTCCTGCAGGCCCACCAGGTCGGCCTTGGTGACGTCGGGCACGCGCAGCAGGCGCTGGCGCGCGGCCTTGACGATTTCCTTGACCTCGACGGGCTGGAAGCCGTCGGACTCGAAGGCCCAGATCAGGCTGTAGGTGTCGCCGTATTCGTCGTTGAAGAACGGGCCGTTGACGCCCGACGGCAGCGTGCCCTTGATGTCGCCGACCTTCTTGCGCACCTGGTACCAGAGGTCGGGCACCTTGGCGGGCGGGGTGTCGTCGCGCAGGGAGACGTAGATCACCGTTTCGCCGGGCTTGGTGTAGCTGTTGACGAAGTAGAAGTAGGGCAGCTCCTGCAGCTTGGTCTCGATCTTCTCGGTGACCTGCTGCTCCATCTCGCGCGAGGTGGCGCCGGGCCAGGTCGCCGACACCACCATCTGCTTGATGGTGAAAGGCGGGTCCTCGCCGCGGCCGAGGCTGAAGAAGGCGTAGGTGCCGGCCGCGACCAGCGCGATCATGAAGAACACGGTGAGCGTGCTGTATTTCAGCGCCAGCGCCGAGAGATTGGTGCGCGTGGTCATGAAGCTGTCTCCCCCGAAGAAGCGGCGCTAGCGCGCCGCCTGCTGCACCGGCTTCACCTTCTGGCCCGATTCGAGCTTGTGGACGCCCGCGATGGCGATCATCTCGCCGTCCTTCACGCCGGCGGCGATGGCGGCCGTGTCGTCGCGCCAGCGCGCGATCGTGACCGGCCTGAGCGTGACGGTGCCGCTTTCCTTGTCGACGACCCACACGGCAGGCTGCGTGCCGCGCTGGAAGATGGCGGACAGGGGGACCTCGGCCACCGGCGCCGCATCCGGCCGCTCGAAGGCGAGGGTCGCGGTCATGCCGAGCCCGATGAACTCCGGCGGCGCGATCACGCTGAAGCGCGCCGGATAGGTTCGCGTCATGGGATCGGCGCTGGGCGAGAGCTCGCGCAGCTTCGCGGCATGGCGATGGCCCGGGTCGGACCACAGTTCGAAGCTCGCCGCGTTGGCGTTGCGCACGGCCTTCAGCCGGTGCTCGGGAACGCCCACCAGGATCTCGAGCTCGTCGGTACGGGCGACCCGCACGACGCCCTGACCCTGCGTCATGACCTGGCCGACCTCGGCCTGGACCGCGGTGACGACGCCCGGCGCGTCGGCGCGCAGCTCGGTGTAGGCGAGGTTGTTCTCGGCCGAGGAAAGCTGGCTGCGGGCCTGCTCGACGCGCGCCAGCGTGGTGGCGGCGAGCGACTGGCGCTGCTCGAGCGTTTGCGGGGTGAATGCCCCCGTGCCGCGCAGGCTGAGATAGCGCTCGTGGTCGGCCTTGGCGCGCACGTAATCGGCATCGGCGGAGGCGAGTGCTGCGCGCGCATTGTCGACGGCCAGGCGGAAGTCGGCAGGATCGAGCTGGGCGATCAGATCGCCCGGCTTGACGGTGGAGCCGACATCGACCGTGCGGGCGGTGATCTTGCCGGCTACTCGGAAACCAAGCGTGCTCTCGATGCGCGGAACCACCGTGCCGGCCAGCACCAGCGACTGGCTGTGCTGCTGGTAGGCGATTTCCATGACCCGGGCCGGCCGCACGATAGGCTCGTTTGCCGCGGCGCGGGTCGCGCTGGCCGGCATCCAGGAGAAGGCCGCGAAGCCCGCTGTCGCAAGGGCGCCGGCACCGACGACGACCGCCAGGGCCTTCAGGGGAAGCTTGCGTGGGAGCTGAGGGAACCGGACACGCATGGCTAACCGCCCTTCCGAGGTTTACAATGTTCAGTGTGTAAATGAACATTGTTAAGTGAACGTTGATAAGTTACCGACGTTCAGATAAGAGTCAAGGGGAAGGAGACAGTTTTTGACTGTGTTCTCGACACTAGCCACCGGAGGCCGCAAGCGCCGGGGCGAGGGCCATACCCGCCGCGAGGAGATCCTCCATGCGGCCAAGGAGCTGTTCCTCGAGCAGGGCTACGATCAGACCACGATCCGCCGCATCGCCGACCGGGTCGGCATTTCGGCGCCGGCGCTTTACCTCTATTTCAAGGACAAGGAAGCGCTGATGCTGGCGCTTTGCGATCAGACCTTCGGGCATCTGATCGAGGCCATCGGCGAGATCGAAAAGACCGTCGATGATCCGATGGAGCGCGTGCGCCGCTTCGGCGAAGCCTATGCCCGTTTCGGCCTCACTCATCCTGACGAATACCGGCTGGTGTTCATGGGATCCAACATCCCGGAATCCATGCGCAAGCTCGGCCATCGTGCGCCGATCGACGATCCGACGCGGCCGGGTGTTGGCGGCGCGATCGTGTTCAGCCGCCTCATCGCCATGCTGTCCCAGGTCGAGGCGTCGGGCACCAAGCTCAATTATCCGCCGGACACCTGTGCCGAACTCTGCTGGATGGGCATTCACGGCCTTGTGGCGGCCTTCATCACGAAGCCCGACTTCCCCTGGTCCAATCGTGAGCTGCTCATTACGGCGATGCTGGACCTTCATCTGAAGGGCATCGTCCGCACCTAAGCCGCCTTCGGCCACACCCTCGGAAACAGATCGCAGGTCATCGGCGCGCCGGCTCCAAGGTCGGGCTTGTGCGGAAACTGGAATGTGCCGGGCCGCGGGTCGTAGCGCGCGTCGTCGCCGGCATAGCGCAGCGACAGCCCGCGCCGCCGTGCGCCTGGCGTGTCGTTGCCCGGCGCGCCGTGGACGATCATGGCGTGGAACACCAGGCAATCGCCGGGCGCCATTTTCCACCATCTGATGTCGTACTTGGTCCGGTCGGCGTCGATGTCGGGGATCGGCACGAGATCGCTGTCGGTGAACTTGATCTCGTGGCCCTTGCGGAAGGGCGTCGGCCGATAACTGACGCCCCAGCGGTGCGAACCCGCGATGAACTCGACGGCGCCGTTGCTGCGGTCGATGGGATCGAGCGCGATCCACACCGAGGTGATCTGCCAGCCCTTTACCGGCCAATACGGCTGGTCCTGGTGCCATGGCGTCGGATGGGCCGTGCCGGGCTCCTTCACGAAGAGCTGGTCGTAGAAGAAATCAACCGAGCCGGAGGCCATCATGCGCGCGGCGATCGCAGGCCAGGAGAGTCGAGCGTAGCGGCACGGAACTCCGGATCGTGCCGCCACATGTACATGTCGCCGAAGAACCTGCCGGGCGTGCTGCCCTCGGCGAAGTTCGTGGCATGCGGGCCAGGCGCGGCGAGGTCGCGCTCGACCGCCGCACGCAAGCGCTCGACCCAGGCTGCATCGAACGCCTGGCGCAGGCAGACGACGCCGTCGCGGTCGTAGGCGGCGACGTCGCTGTGCGTGATCAAGCGTTCTGCAGGACGTGGACGGCGCGGTTGGCCACGAGATCCTTGTTCTTGGCGCCGTAGGCCTTCATGTGCTCCGAAGCACTATGGGCCTTGAGATGGTCCATGCTCTCCCACTTCTCGATGATGACGAGGGTATCGGGGCCGAACTTGGCGAACGCGCCGCCGTCGGTGTCGACCGTGGCACCGTACTCGATGCAGCCTTTCTCGGCGTGCACCGTGGGTACGTTGGCCTTGAAGTTCCTGAGTATCTCGTCGCGCTTGCCGGGCTTGGCGGTGATGATGGCGATGACGTGGATCATGATTTCCTCCCGTTTCGGTAACTATGCAGCGCGCCCATGACGTAGCAGCCGTCCCGGCAGCTTGTCGTTGTCGGCGATCGCGTCCTTGCCGTCGCGGCGGATCAGCTTGCCGTTGACGATGACGACGTCGATGCCGCTGGCCTCCGAGACCAGCCGGTCGGCGCCGGCTGGCATGTCGTAGACCCGCTTCAGCGGGCCGGGCCCCACCGTCTTGGGATCGAACACCACGACGTCGGCGGGCCGGCCCAGGGCCAGCAGGCCGCGGTCGGTGATGCCGAACATCTCGGCCGGCCGTTGCGTCAGGTTGTGCACCGCCTGCTCCACGGTGAAGGTCTTCTTGTCGCGCACCCAGTGGCCCAGCAGGTAAGTCGAGTAGCACGCGTCGCAGAGTTGGCTGGCGTGGGCGCCGGCATCCGAGAGGGCGATGATGGTATGCGGATCGGTGATCAGCTCGGCCACTTCCTTTTCGTCGAAGTTCATGACGGCCATGCGGAAGCGGGCCTGCAGATCGCTGGCGAGGGCGAGGTCGAGGGCCAGGTCGACCGGATCCTTGCCGAGCTTGCGCGCGGCCTCGGCGAGCGGCTGCTCCTCGAACTCCTTGGCCGACGGCGCCCAGGCAATGACCGTGCGATCCCACCAGCGCTGGAACAAGGGCGTCACCTCGCTGCGCAGCTTCTCGCGCCACGCCGGATCGGCATAGGCGCGGCGGCGTGTGCCGGGCGCCTTGGCATCCTCGACCGCGAGCTCGTTCATGAACTTCATGACGTCGAAGATGAACGGCTCGGCGAAAGTGAATTCGAAGTTGAGCGGGCGGCAGCTCACCTGCGGGATGACGAGAGCGCCCGACTTGCGTTGCTCGGCGGCGAGGTCGAGCTGCTTGCGATGTCCACCCGGGCCGTAGAGGTAGGAGAGGAGAGCTGTCCAGGTGACGGGAACGCCGTACTTGCGGCTGACCTCGGCCATGTGCCTGGTCGAGAATTCACGGCCGATGGTGATCTGCATCAGGCCGCGCTTCATGTCGCCCATGACGGATACCAGTGCATCCATCTCCTCGACGGCGGCCTGGCGACTGGGCACGGGCTTGCCGGCATAGCCGTTGTGGCTGACCGAGACCGAAGTGCCGAAACCGATGGCGCCGGCCTCCATGGCCTCGCGCATCAGTCTCTTCATGGCGCCGATCTCGTTGGCCGTGGCGGCGCGCTCGGTCGATTCCTCGCCCATGACATAGAGCCTGAGCGGCGTGTGGCCGAACAGGGCCGCGACGTTGATCGCCGAACCGCGCTTCTCCAGTGCGTCGAGATACTGCGGGAAGGTCTCGAACGGCCAGTCATCGCCGAGGCCCGCATGCAGCGCGTCGAGGCTCATGCCCTCGACCTTTTCCAGAGTCTGCATGATCAGCTTGCGGTGGATGGCCTTGGTCGGTGCGACGCCGAAGCCGCAATTGCCGATCACCGTCGTGGTCACGCCATGCCAGGGCGAGATGGTGAGCATGCGGTCCCACAGGATCTGGGCGTCGTAGTGTGTATGCACATCGACGAAGCCCGGCGAGACGACCTTGCCGGTGGCGTCGATGGTGGTTGTCGCGGGCCCGTCGACCTTGCCCAGCGATACGACCTTGCCGTCCTTGATGCCGAGATCGCCGGNGAAGCCAGGCTTGCCGGTGCCNTCAACGATCGTGCCGCCTGTGATCTTGAGGTCGTAGGTCATGGNTTGCTCCTGAGCGCCTGTCCATTATACGTCGTTCGGCGCCGCAGGAGGAAACACATGGCAAAGCACAAGATCGCTCTCATTCCGGGTGACGGAATCGGCAAGGAGACCGTCCCGGAGGGCGTGCGCGTGCTCGAAGCCGCGGCGCGGCGCTTCAACTTCCAGCTCGAGTTCACCGATTTCGACTGGTCATGCGATCGTCTGCTGCAGACCGGCAAGATGATGCCGGAAGACGGCATGGAGCAGCTGAAGGCCTTCGAGAGCATCTTCCTGGGCGCCGTCGGCTGGCCGGGCGTGCCCGATCACGTTTCGCTGTGGGGCCTGCTGATCCCAATCCGCCGCGACTTCGACGAGTATGTGAACCTCCGCCCCGTGCGCCTGTTCGAGGGCGTGCCGTCGCCGCTCGCCAACCGCAAGCCGGGCGAGATCGACTTCTGGGTGGTGCGCGAGAACACCGAGGGCGAGTACAGCACGCTCGGGGGCCGCATGTTCCAGGGCACGGAAAACGAGTTCGCGGTGCAGGAGGCCGTCTTCACGCGCAAGGGCGTCGATCGCGTGATGAAGTTCGCCTTCGAGTTCGCGCGTACGACCAAGAAGAAGCACGTGACCTCGGCCACCAAGTCCAACGGTATCATCCACACCATGCCGTTCTGGGACGAGCGCTTCGCCGAGATGAAGAAGAACTATCCGGAGATCCGGGCCGACCAGTATCACATCGACATCCTGACGGCGCATTTCGTGCGCAACCCGGACTGGTTCGATGTCGTGGTCGGCTCCAACCTGTTCGGCGATATCCTGTCGGATCTCGGGCCGGCGCTCACCGGATCGATCGGCGTGGCGCCCTCAGGCAACATCAATCCCGAGCGCAAGTTCCCGTCGATGTTCGAGCCGGTGCACGGCTCGGCGCCTGACATCGCCGGCAAATTCATCGCCAATCCGATCGGCCAGATCTGGTCGGGCGCCATGATGGTCCGCCATCTCGGCTACCCGGAGGCCGCCGAGGCGATCGAGCGGGCGATCGCCGCTTCCTTGGTCGAGGGCGGGCCTCGGACGCGCGATCTCGGCGGCAACGGTGATACCAAGACCGTGGGCTCAGCTATCGCAGAGCTTGTAAAAACGGTTTAGGCATCCGGAAAGAATCCCGGAACATGCAAACGCCCGAGGGTTTTAGCCCTCGGGCGTTTTTCATCTGGCTATTGGCTCGGCGGGGTGGTGGTACTGGGTTGGCCGGTCGCAGACGTGCTGCGGCTGCGGCGCTTATGCTTGTCGGTCTTCTGGCCCGACTGCTGATCGCCTGGTGCGGTCGAAGGATTGGTCGGCGATATCGTCGGTGGGTTGGGCGCCGGCGCGGTGCCGTTGCCGGATTGAGCGAAGGCCGAGGGAGCGGCGATCGCAAGCGTGAGGAGGGAAACGCAGGCGAGACCCTTGAGTGGGGGCATGGAAACCTCAAATGGTCGGAGATCGGCCGGTCGTCGCCGGCCTTGCTTCGCTTACGCGGGCGTGCGGAGCGCCATCCCCGCGGCATCTCGGCCCATCAGCGGGCAAGCCCCAGTTCATCGAGGCTGAGAATAGCGGAGCGTTGCGTGTTTCCGTCGACATCGCGCAGCGCCAGCGTGATCTTGTGTTCCGGCCAGTCGATATCGACGACGCCGAAATTCGCGGCGGCATAGAGCGCGCCCAGCCGGTTCGGTCCGGGCTCGCGGGCCTCCCAGAAGACCATGTTGAGGCCGCTCGAAGTTGCTTCGTAGATCGGGTAGAGGCCGGGCGGCGTCTCACGATAGAGCGCTCCGACATGACGGTCGCCCGACAGCAGCACGCAGCCGTTGGCACCGCTGTCGCGGATCGTGTCCAGAAACTTCTGGCGTTCGAGCGGCAGGTTGCCCCAACGTTCCCAGCCATGGCCTTCGGCCAGGACCTGCGTGCTCGACACGATGAGGCGGAGTTCCGCGGGCTTGCGCAGCTCGCCGGCGAGCCACGCCCACTGCACCGGGCCCAGCATCGTCTTGGCGGGATCGGGGTCGGGCACATAGCGTTCCTTGCCCGGCGCGCCGCGCTGATCGCTCGCCTTGAGCGGTGAGCGGAACCAGCGCAGGTCGAGCAGGATGATCTGCACGCGCATGCCGGGCGGCCCGATGATGCGTGAATCGTAGATGCCGTCGCGGGTCCGCCTGATGTCGTCGGCGGGCACCTTCCAGAACTTCAGGAACAGCTCCTTCGCCACCGCCTTGTGCGGGAAATCGCCGCCGCCGTCGTTGATGCCGTAGTCGTGGTCGTCCCACACCGCGAGGTGGGCGGTGGTGTTGCGCAGCTTGCTGTAGCCCGCGATGCCTTCCGCCATCGCGTAGGCGCGCTTGAGGTGGCTCGCATCTTCCGTGTGGAAATCGCCGTAGACGTTGTCGCCGGCGAAGATGAAAAGCTCGGGCTGATAGGCGAGGATGGCGTCCCAGATCGGCTGCGGCTTGACTTGGTCGGCGCAGGAGCCGAAGGCGATGCGCGAGAGGGGTAACCGGCCTTGCGCACCCGCGGAGACCGGCGCCAGGGCGGCGGCGGCCATGAGGTGGGCGAGGGTGCGGCGCTTGAACATGGGGGTCACTGAAATGCCAGGATCTCAGGTTTAGTTGGCACTATTGTGAAACGACACCTCAAATACGCCCTCGAACTGGCCGTCGTGCCTTTGGTCGCAGCCGTCGTCTTCATCGAAGACGTGTTGCTGCACTATCTCGGCCTGGCCATGGCGAGGCTGGCCAAGTGGCCGCCGGTCGCCTGGCTGGAGGCCTGGCTTCGCCGGCTGCCGCCATGGGCGGCGCTGTTGGCCTTCGTGGCGCCCTCGGCGATCGTGCTGCCGGTCAAACTTTCCGCTGTCTGGTTCGCGCTGCATCATCGCTATGGGCTTTCCGTCGCCAGTGTTGTCATCGGCAAGATGCTGGCGACGGCATTGGTCGCGCGGCTTTACCGGGTGCTGCATCCGACCCTGGTGACGATGCCGTGGTTCCTGCGAGCGGAGACCTGGCTGTTCGCCTGGCGGGACNGGCTCTACGCCTTCGTGCGCGCCATGCCGGTCTGGCAGAGATCGGTTGCGATCNTGCACCGCGCCCGCGCCTGGCTGAGACAGTTGGTTTCCGGTGCCGCGCCGCGCTAGGCTTGCGGCATGGCTGAGGTCGTTTCCCTGAAAGCGCCGTTGGGCGCACGCATAGAAGGCCTTGAGCGCGGCCGGGCGAACGAGCCCGCCGTTGCCGCCTTGCTGAACCGCGCGCTGGCCGAGCATCTCCTGGTCGTGACCCCGGGCGAGCCCATGACGCCGGAGGCGACGCTGGGCTTTGCCCGCGCGTTCGGCAAGCCGCGGACTCAGTTGCTGCGCTACAAGCACAGCGGTGCGACGCCTGAAGTCTCGATCATGGTGAGCACGCTCAAGACCGACGGCACGACCGACAAGACGGCGATCCGCGCCGAGGACTGGCACACCGACGATTCGTATTTCGCCATTCCTGCCAAGGCGACCCTCCTGCACGGCATCGAGATCCCGAGCCGTGGTGGGGCGACCTGGTTCTGCAACATGCACTCGGTCTACGAGGCACTGCCCGAGACTCTGCGTCGCCGGATCGACGGCCTGCGCTCCATCCACGGTTACGACACACCGCGCGCGCGCAATCGACCCTCGGCGCGCACGCCGCAGGAGATCGCCGAGACGCCCGACGTCGAGCATCCGCTGGTGCGCACCCATCCCGAGACCGGCCGCAAGGCGCTCTATCTCAATCCCAACCGGCAGGACCGCATCGTCGGGCTCGCGCGGGCGGAGAGCGACGCGCTGCTCGACGAGCTGGGTGCCGAGGCGCGCAAGCCGCAGCACCATTTCGGTCATGTCTGGCAGGCCGGCGACGTCGTGGTGTGGGACAACCGCGCCACCATGCATCGCGTCATGCTCGACTATCCGGTCGGCGAGAACCGCGTCATGCAGCGCGTGCTGATCGAGGGCGACCGGCCGTTCTAGCCGGCGGCGCCAGCGCCCAGCATCGCCTCGATCTCGGCCTCACCGTAGCCCGCTTCCGCCAGGATCTCGCGCGTATGCTCGCCGAGCTTCGGTGCGTGCTTTTCCGTGGCGCGCGCACCGCCTGAGAAGATGTTGGCGCGCCGCGTGCGACGGATGCGCCCTTCGCTCGGATGATCCTCGGGCTGGAAGAAGCCGACATCGGCGAGATGCGGATCGGTCAGAAGATCGTCGATCGAATTGTAGCGCGCGGCGGGCACGTCGAGTTCGTCGAAGATTTTTAGCCACTCCGCCGTCGTCTTCTGCGCCAGGCCTGCCTTGCGCACCTCGAAGTAGGCGGCGGCGTTGGCGGTGCGCGAGCCCGGCTTGTCGAAGCGCGGATCGGTCTTGAGCTCGGGCCGGCCGATGGCGTCGAAGAAGGCGAAGGCCTGGCGGTTGGTGTTCGGTCCGACCGTGATGTAGCCGTCCTTGGTCGGCAGCGGCCTGTAGTCGGGGCTTAGCAACCGAGCGTCGCCGCTCGGACCGACCGGTGGATCGAAGGTCATGGCGCCCATGTGCTCGCTCGAGACGAACGAGGCCATGTTCTCCAGCATCGGCACGTCGATCGCCTCGCCATGGCCGGTCTTCTCGCGGCGGTAGAGGGCAAAGCCGATGCATTGAGCGGCGATAAGGCCGCTGGTGTGGTCGCTCATCACCATGGGCACGAAGCGGGGCTCGCCGGTGGCGCGGGCCAGCGTGCCGGCGACGCCCGACAGGCTCTGCACGATCGGATCATAGGCCGGGCGGTTGTAGTAACGGCCGCCGCGGCCGAAGGCCAGGATCGAGCAATGGATCAGCCGCGGGTTTTCCGGCGCCAGGCTCGCATGGTCGAGGCCGGCGCGGCCGAGCGCCTCGGGCCGCACGTTGCTCACGAACACGTCGGCGCGGGCGATCAGGCGGCGTATCGCCGAAAGCCCATCGGGTTTCTTGAGGTCGAGCACTATCGAGCGCTTGTTGCGGTTGAAGTTGATGAACTTGCCCGACATGCCGGGATTGCGGCTGCCCTGCGCCATGCTGCGCAAAAGGTCGCCGCCCGGCGCCTCGACCTTGATCACGTCGGCGCCGTAGTCGGCCAGGGTGCGCGTGCAGATCGGCCCGACGACGACGGTCGTGAGGTCGACGACGCGCACGCCGGCCAAGGGACCGTCGCTCATTTGGCGAACTCCAGCTCCATCTCGCCGCACAGCACGCCGTTCTTGTCGGCCGCCCAGATCTTCAGATGGCCGTCCTTCTGCGCCTCGCCGCGCACATCGATCAGGTCGCCGACCCACAGCGGATGCACGAGGCGGGCGGTGACACCGCTAAGCGTGCCGGTGGCGTGGCGCAGCGCCGCGTCGACCATGAGATGCATGCTGAGGCCGCCGTTGGACACCAGCGCCGGATAGCCTTCCTCGCTCCGCGTGTAGTCGCCGTCGTAATGGATGCGGTGAGCGTTCCAGGTGAGGGCGGAGTAGCGGAAGTTGAGCGCATTGCTGAGCGTGGTCTTGTCGCTCCAGGCATGGTCGGTGCGCGCCTGGGTCGGCACGGTCGCTGTCGTCTTTTGCCCCGGCGGCACGGCGGGCCGGTAAATGGCGTCGAATTCGTCGACCGCCAGCGTCTTGCCATGCTGCTCGATCGTGTGGCGCATGGTGAGGACGAAGATATCGCCCGAGCGGCCGGTCTTGGGGACGATGTTGGCGACCTCGGCCTTCTTGAGCGCGGGTTCGCCGGCGCGCAGGCGCCCCGCGATCTTGACCCGGCGGCCCGCGCCCATGCGGCGCGGCATCGGGATGGGCGGCAGCACGATGCCCTTGTTGGGATGGCCGTCCGGCCCGATATCGTGCTGGCGCACGGTCTCGGCGAAGAACAGGCCGAACCAGTGCGGCGGCAGTTCGCTGCCTTGGCTGAAGCTTGCCGGATCCATGTCGAAGGTGCCGGCGGCGCGCCGCACCGCCATCAGGCCGATATCGTCCTCGACCGTGCGCACCCTGCCGATCCACGGCCGCAGGGTCTCCATTGCTTCGTCCATCCATCCCGCCATGCGTCTCGATCCCTCGCTTGTTGCCGGGAGAATCGCACGACCGGCGATGCTTCTCCAACAAAGAAGGGCCCGCTTTCGCGGGCCCTTCCATGATCCGAAAGATCGCTGCGATCAGATCGAGTAGTACATCTTGTATTCGACCGGCGCCGGCTGGTGTTCCCAAGCGGTAGACCTCTTCCCACTTNAGNTCCATGTAGGCGTCGATCTGGTCGTCGGTGAANACGCCGCCCTTGGTCAGGAAGGTGCGGTCNGCGTCGAGGCANTTCAGCGCCTCGCGCAGCGAGCCCGCGACGGTCGGCACCTTGGAGAGTTCCTCGGGCGGCAGGTCGTACAGGTTCTTGTCCATCGGATCGCCCGGATGGATCTTGTTCTGGATGCCGTCGATGCCGGCCATCAGCATCGCCGAGAAGGCGAGGTAGGGATTGGCCGACGGGTCGGGGAAGCGCACTTCCACGCGCTTGCCCTTGGGCGAGGACACGTAGGGGATGCGGCACGACGCCGAGCGGTTGCGCGAGGAATAGGCCAGCAGCACCGGCGCCTCGAAGCCCGGAATGACGCGCTTGTAGGAGTTGGTGCTGGCGTTGCAGAAGGCGTTGAGAGCCTTGGCGTGCTTGATGATGCCGCCGATGTAGTACAGCGCCGTCTCCGACAGGTCGGCGTAGCCCGAGCCCGCGAACAGCGGCTTGTTGTCCTTCCAGATCGACTGGTGGCAATGCATGCCCGAGCCGTTGTCGCCATAGAGCGGCTTGGGCATGAAGGTCAGCGTCTTGCCGTAGCTGTGGGCGACGTTGTGCAGGGTGTACTTGTACTTCTGCACGTTGTCGGCGGTCTTCACCAGGGTATCGAAGCGGAAGCCGAGCTCGTTCTGGCTGGGCGCCACCTCGTGATGGTGGATCTCCATGATCAGGCCCATGTCGGTGCAGACCGTCATCATCTCGGCGCGCAGGTCGTTCATCGAATCGACCGGCTGCACCGGGAAGTAGCCGCCCTTGACGCCCGGCCGGTGGCCCATGTTGCCGCCTTCGTACTCGGCGCCGGAATTCCACGGCGATTCGCTCGAGGTGATCTTGTAGAAGCTGCCATTCATCTGCACGTCGAAGCGGACGTCGTCGAACACGAAGAACTCCAGCTCGGGGCCGAACACGGCGGTGTCGCCGATGCCCGACGACTTCATGAAGGCCTCGGCGCGCTTGGCGGTCGAGCGCGGGCAACGGGCATAGAGCTGGCCGGTCGAGGGCTCGACGACGTCGCAATTCACGATCAGGGTGGTCTGCGCGGTGAAGGGATCGAGCACGGCGGTGGCGGGATCGGGCATGAGGATCATGTCGGACTCGTTGATCGCCTTCCAGCCGGCGATCGAGGAGCCGTCGAACATCACCCCATCGACGAACGAGCTTTCGTCAGTGGCGGCGGCCATGCGGGCCGTGTGCTGCCACTTGCCGCGCGGATCGGTGAAGCGGAAGTCAATGAACTTGACGTCCTTTTCCTTGATCATCGCGAGAACCTGTTTCGCGTCCATATTTCGTCCGTCCCTCTTTTTTGTGGTCTACGTCCTCATGCCCCCAAAGGCCGAGTTTTCATACGGCGGCGTCGCCGCGCTCGCCAGTACGAATTCGGATGGCGTCGTCGATGCGCGACACGAAGATCTTGCCGTCGCCGATGCGGCCGGTGTGCGCCGAGCTGCGGATCGCCTCGACCGCCTTCTCGACCATCTCGTCCTCGATGATCAGCTCGATCTTCACCTTGGGCAGGAAGTCGACGACATACTCGGCGCCGCGATAGAGCTCGGTGTGGCCCTTCTGGCGCCCGAAGCCCTTGGCCTCAAGGACGGTGATCCCCTTCAGTCCGATCTGATTGAGGGCGTCCTTCACCTCATCGAGCTTGAAGGGCTTGATGATCGCTTCGATCTTCTTCATTGGCTTGAGACACCCCCGCGCGCCGACGCCGGTGCTGCCGGTCGAGGCAGCCCGTATGGACTGAAGGAAGCAGTTTCCGTACCAGACTTCTCCACACTGGTCGCTTGTGAATACGGAGCCGAAGTGANTAGGAAATGCTCTANTTGATTAACTATTAGGCAAAAGTCTGCATAAAACGAGATCAGGAACGAAATCNCCCATGAAGCCTGCCAATTCACTGATGTCCGGCCTTGGAACGACGGTTTTCGAGGTGATGTCCGCGCTCGCCCGCGAGCACCAGTCGGTCAACCTCGGCCAAGGCTTTCCCGACGACAAGGGGCCGGAGGTCGTGCGATCGGCCGCGGCGGACTACCTGGTGAATGGCCACAACCAGTACCCGCCGATGATGGGCATTCCGGAACTGCGCCAGGCCGTCGCCCAGCATGCCAAGCGATTCCAGGGGCTCGACGTCGACTGGCAGAGCGAGGTGCTGGTGACCTCGGGCGCGACCGAAGCGCTGGGCGACTGCCTGTTCGGCCTGATCGAGCCGGGCGACGAGGTGGTGCTGATCGAGCCGCTCTACGACTCGTATCTGCCGATCGTGCGCCGGGCGGGAGGCACGCCCAGGCTGGTGCGG